>ENA-OPSG01001333-OPSG01001333.1-human-gut-metagenome-genome-assembly--contig:-NODE-1333-length-11798-cov-14.877885_pt1 | contig 11798 bp, 7 predicted proteins | sample MGYA00241454_ERZ501900 | MGnify/ENA primary metagenome ERZ501900 (study PRJEB25962, sample SAMEA2042225) | human gut metagenome | biome: human gut; feature: human-associated habitat; material: faeces... | reverse complement strand
GCAGGTGCTGGGATTAGTAACATAAGCTTACCGATCAGGTCTGAATCAGAGCGGAATAAGAGAAGAATCAGAGCAGATGTGAGAAAAATCGGGGCAGAAAAACAAAAATACCACATAATCTGCATTATGTGGTAGAAATGGTATCCAAAAGCGGTGTCTATACATAATGGTATGTTTCCTTACCTGGAAATACTGTCCAAAAGTACCATAATTTTTCTCCGCAATTCATATATACCAAAAATAAATTTGTATGTCAATGATACAATTCGACTTTTTTCGCAAAAAATTGTGCAGAATCTGATACAGAATCCGTAAAGGGTCTATTTTCACAATACAATCAGCGTATAAAACATATTTTTAATACGTTTTGCATAAGGCAATCCCTGTCTGCTTCTACCACATAATGCAGATTATGTGGTATTGCCCGGAAATATTGCCCACATACAATTTTGTCCCCAATATTCGGCAGCTTGTCTTTGCATGGAGCAGATCGTTCGCTCAGTGGTAGTCCACAGTAACAGCTCTCCGTTATGAATAATGTGTGTAAAAGAATTGTGTAACAGAATTCTCCTTTAAAATGTTCCCCTTCCCGATTTTTTCGGGGGGGGCAAACATTTTGTAACGAAATTCAGTACAAAACGAAAGACGTGATGATGCGTATGGAAGGAAAGGAACATCTGAACAGGATCAGCAGAGAAACGGCAATGCAGATTGCCGGCAGATAGTTACCCCGGGTAGAAAAGATCCATTTATGGGTTTTTCCTGCTCTTTCCTATGAAGAAGGAATTCCGGTGTACCTTCTGAAAGCGTATGCCGACCTGACTTCTTACGATATCATCCTGGATGCAAGGAATGGAAACATTATCAAAAGGACAGAACGCTGTCTGTAAGGAATGAAAATAGATACTTAAGGATAAACCGGAAAGGAAACCAGAATGAGTGAGGAACCCAAAAAGACTGCCAGAGTACAGGCAGGGGAAGAAGCAGTGGAGACCGTGAATGAAAAGACCCTGATGGATCAGCTGGATTCGATGAAAACAGCATTCCGTGGTTATGACAAGGAAGCTACCTGCGAACTGCTGCAGACGCTCATCCGGTCGATGGAGACAGAGAAGAAGGAAGAACACCGTGTCCTGCTCCAGAAGAACCAGAGACTGGTGAAAGAAAAGGAAGCACTGACCACGCAGATGCACATGGCATTCATCCCCTGAGACAAATCCACTCCAAAGTTTCCCCCCGTTTCCGGACGGCGGACAATATAATCAAGCACTACCTCAGCATTACCATAACGTAAACCTGGATTGTCATGATACTCTATTCGAATAATGTCTGATGGCTGTAATGCCTTAATCTCTTCAACTTCTGCTTTCGCTCCATTAATACGAAGCTGAAGTTCTCCTCCCCCTAACACTCCTATCTCATTATTCATGGGGGTTATCTGAATACGGGGAAGCATCATCTGTTGCAACAGATTGACTCCATTTGTCGAAACCTTCATTTGCCGTTCAGAAGGAAAAATCAACTTACGATCCGAATGACTGATCTGTCCGGAAGCACTAACTGTTACACCTTCCATAGCCACAGCATCATCTTCCAACAAAATTTCCCCTAAATTTATATTCTGTTTAATTCCGTCTAATACAATGAATTGCGTACGATACCCCACACAGGATAGTGCCAATAAATAATTGCCTGCATAAACCTTATTCAGCAAGAAATCGCCTTTGCCATTCGTAGTAGTCCCTCCAACAAAAACCGAATCTGCTGTTTGTAAAACTACATTAACATATTCTGCTGCCTTTTTGCTTGTCGCGTCTTTCACAGTGCCCTTTATAATTATTTGTTGGGCAAAAACTCCTTGTACCATACTGACTACCAGTATGGCTATCATTACTATTTTTCTCATTTTAAATATTATGATTTTATTCTTTTTACAAGATGGCCTGTCCTGCTTAAAAGTTATTGTTTTACTGTTTAGACGCTAGAAGCTGAAAAAAAGTTGCACTTCCCTAAACTTTTTGCTTAAAAAAAGGTTATATTTGCAGAAAACCTGTTTCAATAATGAAAAAAATTCTTCTAACATTAGCACTTGCCTTTTGTTGTGCTGCAGGGCAAGGACAAACGACAGCCAAACCGGCAGATGTCAATATTCAAGAGTTAAATACAAAGTGGGCAAAATTCACTCAGTATGCCGAACAAAAGCAAATAAATAAAGCGGTAGAAGAGGGAATACGGATAAGTACGCTCTTTACTCAAAACAGGCAATATAAAGAAGCCTTTGCCACTTGCCGACAAATGGATGCATTGATTTATTATAATGAGCAAGAAAAAAAATCACCCGAATACAAATTACGTTTCATGGTGGGTAAAGAACGCCTGCGTATGTATACGAATCTAAAAAATACAGAACAATGCAAGATACTATTGAAACAACTTCATTCCTATACAGACCAATTAAAATCAGACTCTTTACAAGAAGAGCTTCTAATGACGGAAGCCAATTATTATCAAACTTTCGGTATGACAGACAAAAGCTTGGAATGTTACAACATCTTATTCCAAAAGCGCTCTGCCGGTAAAGACGAAAAAGGAATAGACCAATGCTATAAAGACATGTTGGGATATGCCGAACAGAATAATAATGCCCCATTGGCTATTGCAATGAGAAAACTTTATACTTCATGGCAAGATTCCATAAAAGCAGTAAAAACAGCCAATGAACTAAACACACTGCAACAAAAATATGAAACCAGTCAAAAGACTTTGCAGGAAAAAGAAGACAAGATTACCACAAATCTAATTATTATCATTGCACTATGTGTGTTATCCGCCATATTGGCTGCCGGATTATTATTCTTAGCTACCCTGTTATTTAAACATATCCGCCAAGTAAAGAAATTGAAACATAGCCTGCAGACAGCGAATGAAAACAATGAGCAGAAGTCTAAATTTATCGGTAATATCAGCGCCCAAATTGAACCAAGTCTGAATACAATAGATGAAGCAACAAAGGAAACAATATCCACCCCAATATTACATGAAAACATCAAGGCACTGAAAGAACTGATGACAGCTATCCAGACGTATATTTCATTGGAAGAAACACGTGAAGAACATTATCCGCTAAAGGAACTGAACATAAATACATTGTGTGAAAGTATTATGGAAAAAGCGAAAATAAACTTCAAATCCGGAGTAGAAGCAGTGGTAAATGTTCCACGTGTAAATATTAAGACAAATGCAGAAGAATTGGAACGTATATTAAACCATTTATTGAACAATGCGGCAGAATATACAAAAAGTGGTAAGATTTCACTGGAATTCAAAAAACGAAGCGCCCATACACATCAATTCATACTAACTGATACGGGAACGGGAATTCCGGTTGAAGCACGTGAAAAACTGTTCAAGCCATTTGCAGAAATACGCGATTTAACGCAAGGAAACGGACTAGGGTTGCCTACTTGCAGCCTTATCGCTTATAAATTAAATGGTACACTGACTTTGGACACTGATTATAAAAAAGGAACTCGGTTTATACTGGAACTTCATGTATAATAGTGTACATTCTCACATATTAACACGGATTATTCATTTTGACAATCAATAAATTTGATGTAATCCATGTTAATATGTGATGATTCCTGTACCTCTCCGCTAGTGAGATTATAAATAATTAATGAGAAGAAAGAGACAACACATCCAATCCTGAAGGAATTTGGAATACCCTTAATCCAAATTCGGGAAGAACAGCCAACAAATGGTCAAAAACCTCTGCTTGCAAACGTTCGTATGGAATCCAGTCTTTATTGGCTGAGAAGAAATAAAGTTCTATGGGTAATCCTTGCGGCGTAGGTTGTAATTGACGCACCATCAAAATCAATTCTGTATTCACCCGAGGATTATGACGCAAATAATATTCCAGATAGTGACGAAATACATAAAGATTCACCTCCTCCTTTCCTGTCTTTTCAAAGCCTGACATCCAGACTTGTTTTTCAAATTTTTTCATTTGTTCCGGTGTACAGAAACGGACCGTATTCATATCTATATTAATAGAACGTTTCACTCTGCGTCCACCACTTTCCCTCATGCCACGCCAATTCTGAAACGAATCACTGACCAATGCATAAGGTGGGACTGTAGTTATAGTATTATCCCAATTGCGTACCTTTACAGTGGTAAGAGTCACTTCTATTACTGTACCGTCCGCTCCGTATTTCGGCATGGTAATCCAATCTCCCGGACGGAGCATATCATTGGCAGAAAGCTGGACTCCGGCTACCAGCCCCATAATCGTATCTTTGAAAACCAACATCAAGATAGCTGCAGAAGCACCCAATCCGGTAAGAATATTCACAGGATCTTTATCAATCAAGGTACTGACTATAATGATCACCCCTACACAAATCACAATCAGTTTTATCATCTGATATACCCCTTTCAGAGGATGATTCTTTAGTTTCTCATGTTCGCTTGAAATGGTATAGAGAGAAGTCAGAAAAGAACAAATCAACTTCATGGCTACAGCCGTGATATACACCCAACATAGCTTCAGAATGAATGTCAAAGTCACAGGTTCATGCGGAAAAGCAAAAGGAAGCAATACATACAATATAATAGGTGGAATAAGATGACACATATTATCTAATACAGCATCATTAAATAAATAATCATCCCAAGTAGCCTGAGTCCTTGCCGTCAGTTTCTTTATAGTAGGAACTACTATTTTTCTACAAAAATAATCTGCCACAAAAGCAATGATCAGAATCCCTGCTATAATGACAATACGCTGGGTAATGCCCCAACTTTCCTGATGCACTCCCATCTGTTTCAATAAATTAGTAAGATCGTTGTTGATTGTATCCATATTTCCATGTGTTTGTCGCAAAGATACACAAATTCACCACAGATAACGCAAATCCATACAGTTTTTAAATCGAGTTGTCCGTATAAATCTGACCAATCTGTGGTGAAACCAAACAATTATTTTTTCTTAGTCAGCCATTTTTCCTGAATATGCTGCATCACTTCATACCAGTTAGGAATATAAATGGTAGCAAAAATTGTATTCACAGCCATACCGAACACCACTGCCGCACCCAGTGCCACACGGCTGCCTGCACCGGCTCCTGTGGCAAACAACAACGGCATCACACCCAGCACGAAGGTAAATGAAGTCATCAGGATAGGACGCAAGCGCACATGCCCTGCCTCGTATGCCGCCTCACGGATAGGATTGCCGGCCTTACGGTAATCACGGGCGAACTCCACAATCAAGATACCATTCTTCGCAGACAAGGCTATCAGCAGAATAATACCGATCTGGGTATAAATACTCACCGGAATCCCCATCACCCAGCAGCCCAACATCGCTCCCAAAATAGCAACCGGAAGCCCCATCACGGCAGCCACCGGACTTGTCCAGCTTTCATACTGTGCCGCCAGTACCAAATAGGCTACCAACAAGGCCATGATTAAAATAATTGTAGTAGTATTACCTGCCTGAGTTTCCTGATAGGCAACAGAGGTCCATTCATATCCAAACTCACCACCTAGCTGATTTTTAATCAAACTCCCCATAGCCTCTATCGCCTGTCCGGAACTACTGCCCGCAGCCGGCGTACAAGTGATGGAAGCAGCCGAATACATATTATACCGGTTTATCTGGTCCATCCCCAGTTTTTGTTCTATCTGCGTAAAACTGCTGAAAGGCACCATCTCTCCCTTCGAATTGACCACACTCAGTTTTAACACATCATCAATCACTTTTTGGGCTTGTTCGCCAGCCTCCAATTTCACTTGGTAGATACGGCCGAATTCCACAAAATCATTTACATAAGCCTGCCCCATGTAATACCCTAATGTAGAAAAGACCTGATTCAACTGCAAACCCATCAACTGAACTTTATCCCGGTCTATATTCAAAAAATATTGAGGTACATCCGCTTGATACATACTGCTCATGGAAGCGACAGCCGGTTCATTATGATAATTAGCCAATAAAGCCTCAACCGCCTTTTGCAGTTCTTCCGGACCCAAAGACTTACGATCCTCCAGTTCGAGTTGTAAACCACCCGTATTGCCCATACCTGGAATAGCAGGAGGAATAATACCAAAGACTTGGGCTTCCTGTATCATGGCATATGCCTGTCCGTTAAAACGATTGACCACCGCTTGAGCGGTATGCTCTTTACCCGCACGCTCTTTCCAATTCTTCAGCACCACAAAATAGGTAGCCGCATTAGGCAACTGACCACCTCCCATGATACTGAATCCGTTTACGCCCAAATAAGTCTTCACTTCGGGATACTCTGACAAAATAGCATCAATCTGCTTACCCACCATCTGTGTACGCTCTAAAGAAGAAGCTGCCGGAAGCTGAATGGCAATCATAAAATATCCGTCATCTTCTTCAGGAATAAAGGTGCTGGGCCATTTTACAAACATCAGAATAGCAATGACTGAGATTACGATATAAGAACCGATAGCAATGACCGGCCGTGCCAACAACCATTTTACCGAAGCGTCATAAACCCGCTGCATCCAGTCATTCATCTTGTCAAACCAGAGGAACAAACGCGCTTTATGCGTCGGGGTGGGACGGAGCAACAGAGCGCAGACTGCCGGAGTCAAGGTCAATGAGTTGAAACCACTTATCACTGTAGAAGCCGCGATGGTCAAAGCAAACTGTTTATAAAGCTGCCCGGAAATACCGCTAATCAGCGTAGTAGGAATAAATACGGCAAGCAGTACCAGCACCACTCCGACAATAGGTCCGGTAATCTCCCCCATAGCCTGCTCGGTAGCGGCACGGGCGTCCAGCTTCCCTTCATCCAGAATACGGGTGGCATTTTCAGTCACCACTATGGCATCATCCACTACAATAGCTATAGCCAATATCAAGCCGAACAGTGTCAATGTATTGATGGAAAAGCCTAAAGCAGCCATTACCGCCAATGTTCCGATAAGGGACACAGGGATAGTAAGACAGGGGATAAGAACCGCCCGCCAGCTTTGCAGGAAAAAAAAGATAACCAGCACCACCAGAATAATCGCTTCCACAAAGGTCTTCATCACTTCATCAATGGAGTCGTGTACCACATCGGTAGTATCCAACGTCACATTGTATTTCACCCCGGCCGGAAATGTTTCAGCCAGTTCCGCCATACGGGCACGGACGTGTTTAGAAACATCCAGCGAATTACTTCCCGGCAACTGGTAAACAGCAATAGCAGCCGTAGGTTGCCCTTTCAAGCGGGAAACAACTCCATACCCGGCACTGCCCAACTCAATTTTTGCAACATCTTTCAGACGGAGCACTTTTCCCTGGTCTTCCACTCTCAATATGATGTCGCCGAACTCTTCGGGAGTAGAAAGACGTCCTTTTACATTCAGCGTATATTGAAAATCATTATCGGCCGAACTGCCGATGGGTTGTCCCACATAACCGGCAGACACTTCCATATTCTGACTTTGAATGGCAGCATAAACCTGCTGCGGGGTAATATTGCGGATACGCATGGTTTCAGGATTCAGCCATACGCGCATGGAATAATCACCGGCTCCCATGACATCCACCGCTCCTACCCCTGGTACACGTGTCAACTGGTCTACCAGATTCAAATTGGCATAATTGGTCAGATAAAGGCCATCATAAATACTGTCACCACTCAGTGTAAGCATCATCACAATATTGGATGACTGCTTCTGCACCGTCACTCCCTGTACCTTCACAGCTTCGGGTAAAGAATTCAATGCTACACTGACACGGTTTTGTACCATCACAGTTGCCATATCGATATCCGTTCCCACTTCGAAAGTCACTGTCAGCGAATAAGCGCCCGATGCAGAGGAATTGGAACTCATATACAACATTCCGTCCACACCGTTTACCTGCTGTTCAATGGGGATACCGACAGTTTGAGCTACAGTTTCAGCATTGGCACCCGGATATACCGCACTGACTTGCACGGTAGGAGGCGTAATATCGGGATATTGCGCCACGGGCAATATATTCAGGGTTACAAGTCCGGCCACCACGAATAACAAAGCCAGCACCGTGGCAAATATAGGCCGTTCTATGAAAAATTTTGAAAACATAAGGCTATTGAAGTTTATTGGTTTGTTCTATCGGTTTAATTTTCATGCCTTGACGCACTTTCAACAATGCCTTGGTGACATAACGTTCGGAAGGTGACAAGCCACTTTTTACAACACGCATATTATGATCCGCCAACTGCCCGACTTCAATATGCCGATAATTCACTATATCACTGTCATTCACTACATACAAATATTTACCCAACTGGTCTGTTCCGATAGAAGCATCATTAACCAACACTGCATTCCGCGCTTCACCGTATGGTAAGGTGACACTGACAAATAATCCGGGACGAAGCATCCCGTCAGGGTTATCCAATTCCGCACGCAAACGGAGAGTACCTGTAGTTAATGTCACATTGGGAGAAAGATAATCCAGTTTCGCTTTCCATGACTGTGCCCCGTCAGTTCCCAAACGCAAGGTTACAAAATGAGTTTCCGCAGGAATCTTGCTGGCAGCCTCCTGGGCCAGCTCGTATGTCAGATATTGGTTATCTGCAATATTAAAATAGGAATACATACGGTTATCCTTATAAACAGTAGCCAATTTAACCGGTTGCAAAGCACCACCAATATACGCCCCGACAGAATAAGCCGAAACATCAACCACTCCGTCACAAGGAGCCTTGACATAGCAATAACTCAAGTTGGTACGCGCAGTTTTCAAAGCTGCTTCAGCATTACTTACGGCAGCCTCACAAGCCGCCACATGACTTTCCGCCTGTAAATATTGTATACGGCTCACCGCATCACTTTTTATCGCTTCTTTCATACGTTGATAACTACTGACAGTATATTCAAGATTGGCTTTAGCCGTTTTTAATTCAGCTTCCGCTTGTTTCACTGAATTTTCATAAATTACGGCCGGGCAGGATAAGAATATTATCCTCGTCCCCGATGTGGCCTATCTTGATTACAGCGGCGAAAAGGAAGAATGCCGCCGGTTCTTTAAGAAATTCGGCAACCTGCCTTCCAATATTTTTGTCATTGTCGCCTATACGCTCAGCAAGGGGTTTACGATGTACGGCCAACGCATGGGGGCTATGATTGGTATCAGCAGCGATAAAGACGTAATTGATGAATTTGTTGCCGTTAATCAATATACCAACCGGGCTACGTGGTCCAATTCAAACAGCGCCGCTATGAAGGCGATGGTCCATATTTGCGGGGATTCCGCGCGAATTAAAAAACTGGATGCTGAACGCTCGCAGTATTATGCGCTTATTCAGGAGAGGGCCGAGCTTTTTATGAAAGAAGCCGATGCCTGCGGTCTTACATATCTTCCCTACTTATCGGGGTTCTTTATGACGCTCCCCGTCTCAGCGCCGCAGCAAGTTGTCGATGACCTGGAAAGGAAACATATTTTTCTCGTTCCGTTGGGCAAAGGGATCCGTCTTGCCGTTTGTTCTCTGCCTAAAAATAAACTCAGAGGATTGGCCGCGGAAATTAAAAAATCTGTCGACGCGTGCGGTATTACGCAATGATTATGTGTCTGTAACCTCTCGATATACGGGAGGTTATTTTTTGTCTCATACAAGCGTTTGTTTTTTATGATGCCGCGTGTATAGAGTCATATACGGCCTCGTGTGTTGTAAAGGCCTGCTGTTGTATGGTATAAATAAATGTATAAACAGATAAGGGGGATTGGATCCATGATGAAGAGTGTTGCGGCTCCGCAGGCAAGAGGCAAATTTTCGGAAGACAAAATTTTCGGTGCCAACAACCGTGCCACCGCATTGGCCGAAAAATTGGGTGCAGATAAGGTTATTAACGGTACTGTCGGATCCATTTTGGATGAAGACGGCAATCTCGTTATGCTTGATGTTGTACAAAAAGCCTTTAACGCCCTGACAACGCGCGAAATTATTGCCTATGCGCCTATTCAGGGCTATGATGACTATTTGTCCGCCGTTATTGATCAGTGTTTCGGCGAATCCAAACCGGAAGGCTATGTGCGGGCTTGCGCCACATTCGGCGGTTCCGGCGCGCTTCATCATGTCATTCACAACTATTCGGAAAGAGGCGATGAAATCCTGACCAGTGATTGGCATTGGGATGCATACGGTTCCATGTGTACGGATAACGGCCGTACATTGCGTGAATTTCTTCTTCTTGACGATAAAGGGGCTTTTAATTTCAGAGATTTCCGGGCCCACGTAAGGGATCTTGTAAGCAAGCAGTTGAATACAGTCATTATCATGAATTCTCCCGCCAATAATCCGACGGGCTTCGCCCTTTCCGATGAAGACTGGGATAATGTCCTCGCCTTTCTGAAAGAGAGTGTTGCCGGGAAAGATAAGAATATTATCCTCGTTCCCGATGTGGCTTATCTTGATTACAGCGGCGAAAAACAGGCATGTCGCCGGTTCTTTAAGAAATTCGGCAATTTACCGGATAATATTCTTGTCGTCATTGCTTATACGCTCAGCAAAGGTTTTACGATGTACGGGCAGCGTATAGGGGCCATGATCGGCGTTACGGCAAATAAGGAAGTTGCTGATGAATTTGTTGCGATTAACCGGTATTCCAGCCGTGCCACCTGGTCCAACGCGAACGGTGCGGCAATGAAAGCGATGGTTCGTATTTGTAGTGATCCCGAAAAAGTCAATGAACTTGACGCGGAACGGGCTGAATATTTTACTCTCATAAAAGAACGGGCCGAACTCTTTATGAAGGAAGCGGATGCCTGCGGTCTTACATATTTGCCGTACATGTCGGGTTTCTTTATAACGATTCCCCTGACGGGGGCGCAGGCGGTAGCGGATGATCTGGAAAAAGAACATATCTTCCTTGTGCCGCTTGATAAAGGGATACGCCTTGCTGTCTGCTCCGTGTCGAAAAAGAAAATACAAGGACTGGCGGCGAAGATTAAGGCGGCTTTGGATAAAACGGGTATTACGCAGTAAAAATCTTTCCGAGCATAGCGGAAGTCATCTCCGTTATGCTCTTTTAATGAAAGGGTGGAAAGCATGTTTCAAAAAATAGGTATTTGCGGTATCGGTAATATGGGGTATGCGATCGGAAAAGGTATTGCCGCGTCGGGGCTACTGGGTAAAGGCGGCCTTCTTCTTTATAATATTCATAATGAAAAAGCGATAAAGGCGGCAAACGAGTTCGGTCCGGTTACTTCCGTTGCCGCTGAAGTAACGGCGATGGCGGCAGAGGCGGACGTATTTATCCTGGCGGTCAAACCGAATACGGTACCTTCCGTATTGACGGCAATCGCCCCTGTATTCAAAGAGGGAAGTATCCTGCTTTCCGTTGCGGCCGGTGTCGATATGAAAACTATGGCGTTTTATTTGCCTGCAAAAACGAAGATTGTACGCGCTATGCCGAATACGCCGGTTATAGTCGGTGCAGGCATGACCTCGCTCACGCCGAACAACGAAGTAAGGCCTGAAGAAACGGATGACATTATAGAAATTTTCCGTTCTTTCGGCCGGGCTGAAATTGTGGAGGAACATCTTATCGATGCCGTTGTCGGTGTCAGCGGCAGCAGTCCGGCTTATACCTATATGTTTATTGAAGCGCTGGCGGACGGGGCCGTCCGGGCGGGACTGGCACGCGCCGAAGCGTATACTTTTGCGGCGCAGACGGTCATGGGGGCGGCGAAGATGGTTTTGGAAACGGGCCTCCATCCGGGTAAATTGAAAGATGCCGTATGCTCTCCCGGCGGTACGACTATTGAGGCGGTT
>ENA-OPSG01001328-OPSG01001328.1-human-gut-metagenome-genome-assembly--contig:-NODE-1328-length-11845-cov-14.850806_pt1 | contig 11845 bp, 8 predicted proteins | sample MGYA00241454_ERZ501900 | MGnify/ENA primary metagenome ERZ501900 (study PRJEB25962, sample SAMEA2042225) | human gut metagenome | biome: human gut; feature: human-associated habitat; material: faeces... | reverse complement strand
TTTGTAGGGAAAAACACGCCGACAGAAGGCTTGACCATAGGAGACAAGGCTCCTACATTTACTATCTGTGGCGAAAAGCAGTTGATTGACTTGAAGGATTTAAGAGGTAAATATGTACTGCTAAGTTTTTGGGCCAGCTATGATGCTTTGTCAAGGATGCAGAATGCTACTTTGAATCATGCCGTCGCGCAGGCCAACAATGTAGAAATGGTTTCCGTTTCATTTGATGAATACAAGTCGATATTTAACGAGACCATTAAAAAAGACCAGATTTCAACTTCTAATTGTTTTGTGGAATTGGCTGGTGTTTCATCGGATCTATATCAGACTTATCGCTTGAAAAGAGGCTTTAAGAACTTTTTGTTAGATGAAAATGGTGTTATCGTTGCCAAGGATGTCACCGTATCCGAACTCTCTTCTTATTTGAATTGAGAGAACATTTCCGAAAGGAAGAAAAATACAACAAAAATAATTACCGTGGATTCTCAATGGAATCTGCGGTTTTTTTTGCTATATGGCATTTTATTGACTTACATCATTTACCATTCACAATCAAATGCCTACCTTTACAGCGGATAAATAAAAAGATTATGAAACAGATTAAGAATATTGTGTTTGATTTCGGCGGGGTTGTCATTGGCCTTGATCGTGAACAGGCTGTAAAGGCATTTGAGCGGATAGGAGTGAGGGAAGCGGACAGTTTATTAGGGAAATACCACCAGCAGGGGATTTTTCAGGAAGTAGAAAATGGAAACATAGATGCTGAGACTTTTCGCTGTGAGTTGAGTAAAATCTGCGGGAAAGAATTGACTTATCAAGACGTGGAAAATGGGTGGAAAGGATTTGTTACGGACGTGCCGCAATATAAATTGGATTACCTGAATGAGCTTCGTAAGAAGTACAAGGTATATATATTGAGCAACACCAATCCTTATGTGATGGGATGGGCGAGGAGCAATGCATTTACTTCTGCGGGAAAGCCATTGGACGCTTATGTTGACAAGATTTATACTTCCTACGAAGCCGGTTCCACCAAGCCGGATCCTGGCATCTTTAACTATATGATCAAAGATAGTAAACTGAATCCGGCTGAAACAATATTTGTAGATGACGGTGCGGCCAATATTGTTATTGGTAAAGAACTGGGCTTTATTACGATGCAACCGGAGAACGGCGAGGATTGGCGTCAAAAACTAGAAAAGCTCCTATGATTATTTAGGAGCTTTTCTGTATAAATAGATAGCAATAAATGTGTAAAGTATATTAGGAATCCATACCGCTATAATAGGAGGGGTGTTTCCGTTGACAGCAAAGGTTGCTGACACTGTTTGGAACAAAATGTATGAAAAACTAAGTGCTAACCCTACTCCTAAATGCAGTCCCATTCCTCCTTTCATTTTTCTGGATGATAAGGAAACACCAATGGTTGTCAAGATAAAAGCGGCAAAGGACATGGCTATACGTTGGTAATATTCAATTTCAAATTCCTTTATGTTGGCGAACCCACGTCTTTTCTGCTTGTCTATATATTCTTTCAGTTCAGGGCTTGTCATGGTTTGTTGCTGCCCTTTCATAATCAGAAAATCTTGAGGCTCCATTTTAATGATCGTATCCAAACGGTCACCCCGAGTGATTTTCTCACGCATACCTTCCATCTCACGTATCATATAGTTCTTGATTGTCCATTTGTGTACAGATGCTGTATCATAAGTGACACTTCGGGCAGTAAGGTGGGCAACCAGTTTCTTGTCATCAAACTTGTCTAAAGAGAAACGGTATCCCGTTTTATTATAATTTTCATAACGTTCTATGTAGGCAATGACCCCGCTGTCTACTTCCAGTTGCACATTCCGCACATATTCCTGTTTCTTTTTTTTCTTATAACGGTCCTCAAAATCCAAACGGGTTACATTTCCCTTAGGTATGACGTATGCTCCCAGTCCGAAAGTAACAACGGAAATGATTGCGGCCGAAATCATATAGGGCCGCATCATTCGTTTAAAACTCATTCCGGTGGAGAACATGGCAATGATTTCCGAGTTTTCTGCCAGCTTGGAAGTAAAGAAGATAACAGCGATAAAGACAAACAAGGGGCTGAACAGATTGGAGAAGTAGGGGATGAAGTTCATGTAATAATCAAATACAATCGCTTTCAGCGGAGCTTTGTTATTGATGAACCTGTCTATATTTTCGTTCACATCAAATACTACTGCAATGGAGATAATCAATGCAATAGCGAAAAAGTAGGTTCCCAGAAACTTCTTAATGATATATATGTCCAGTCTTTTCACCCATTTATCCAGTTTCAGCCAACTGATATTCGGCTTCCACCATTTTTTATCCTTTGGGGATGAATCTGTGTTTGTCTTGAACCAATTCTTCATTTCTAGTAATTTATAATCTTGTAGATAAGCGTTTTACCATCATTGGTTTCCACGTAGAGAAATCTCCTGCAATGATGTGTTTACGGGCCTCGCCTGCTAGCCACAGATAGAATGCCAAGTTGTGGATAGAAGCGATTTGCATGGCCAGCAGTTCTTGTGCGTGGAACAGATGGCGCAAGTAAGCACGGCTGTACATGGTATCTACATACGATGCTCCTTCGGCCTCGATAGGAGAATAATCATCCTCCCATTTCTTGTTGCGCATGTTCATTATGCCGTTTTTAGTGAATAACATTCCATTGCGTCCGTTCCGGGTCGGCATTACACAATCAAACATATCTACACCGCGTTCTATACCCTCCAGTATATTTACCGGTGTACCGACTCCCATCAGATAGCGGGGCTTGTCTTTGGGTAAGATTTCATTGACAACCTCTATCATTTCGTACATTTTCTCGGTTGGCTCACCTACGGCCAGGCCACCGATGGCATTTCCGTCAGCTCCCTTGGAGGCAATATATTCCGCTGATTGTTTGCGTAAGTCGGGATAGACACAGCCTTGTACTATGGGAAATAATGACTGTTGATAACCATATTTGGGATCGGTTTCGTTGAAATGCTTTATGCAACGGTCCAGCCAACGATGGGTAAGCTGCATTGATTTTTTTGCGTATTCATAATCTGCGGTTCCCGGAGTACATTCGTCAAAAGCCATCATGATATCTGCACCGATAGTCCGTTCTATGTCCATCACCCGTTCAGGAGTGAACAGGTGTTTCGAACCGTCTATATGTGAGCGAAATTCCACACCTTCTTCTCTCATTTTGCGGATACCTGATAAGGAGAATACCTGAAAACCACCACTGTCAGTCAGCATAGGACGGTCAAAGCCGTTGAATTTATGCAGACCTCCGGCACGTTCTATTATATCCAGTCCCGGTCGTAAATACAGGTGGTAAGTGTTGCCCAGGATTATCTGTGCTTTAATGTCCTCTTTCAACTCATGTAAATGCACGCCCTTCACCGTTCCCAATGTGCCTACAGGCATAAAGATGGGGGTTTCTATTTGCCCGTGGTCAGTTGTTATCAATCCGGCACGGGCATTCGATTTGGGGTCTGTATATTGTAAGTCAAAAGTCATATTTATTTCTTTTCTTCTGTTTTTTGATTGGTAATATTAAAATCAATGGCATCGTTTACTTTTTCATTGGTGAGAGCCAAAGCCAATACTTCCTTAATATCCGTGACATAATGGAATGTCAGTCCTTCCAGATACATCGGCTGAATTTCTTCAATGTTCTTGCGGTTTTCCTCACATAAAATGATGTCTTTGATTCCGGCGCGTTTAGCGGCTAGGATCTTTTCTTTGATACCGCCTACGGGCAGGACTTTTCCACGTAATGTGATCTCGCCTGTCATTGCCAGATTTGCTTTCACTTTACGCTGGGTGAGGGCGGATGCCAATGAAGTCACCATGGTGATACCGGCTGACGGACCATCTTTAGGGATGGCTCCTTCAGGTACATGGATGTGGATATTCCAATTGTCAAAGATATCTTCCTGTAAATTCAGCAGTTTGGTATGTGCCTTGAGATATTCCAAAGCCAGCATGGCCGACTCTTTCATTACGTCACCCAAGTTCCCGGTCAATGTCAGTTTACCGCCTTTTCCTTTGCTTAAACTGGTTTCTACAAACAAAATTTCACCTCCGACAGCTGTCCACGCCAGCCCTGTGACAACACCGGCGTATTCATTTCCTTGGTATTTGTCGCGGCTATATTCTGGCGTGCCCAGATATTTGCGTACATCGGCAGGTTTTATTTCATGCATCACTTCATAGCCGTCACGTGCAAATTCCAACGCTATTTTACGCATTACCTTGTTTATCTTCTTCTCAAGTTCGCGCACCCCGCTTTCACGAGTATAATTTTCTACAATACATTCCAAGGCAGCTTTAGAGAACTTCACATATTCTTTTTTAATGCCGTTGGCTTCCAGTTCTTTGGGAACAAGATGCCGGCGGGCTATTTCTACTTTTTCTTCTGTGATATATCCGCTGACCTCTATCAACTCCATACGGTCCAGCAGAGCAGGAGGGATGGTGCTCAAATTGTTTGCCGTAGCGATGAACATTACTTTAGACAAGTCGTAATCTACATCCAAATAGTTATCGTGGAAAGTGTTGTTCTGTTCGGGATCAAGCACTTCCAGCATAGCGGAACTGGGATCTCCGCGGTGGTCACTGCCCAGTTTGTCTATTTCGTCCAAAATGATAACCGGATTAGAGGACTCGGCTTTTATCAAACTTTTGATGATACGGCCCGGCATGGCACCGATATAAGTTTTACGATGGCCACGGATCTCGGCTTCGTCATGCACACCACCCAATGACATACGTACATATTTACGTTTCAATGATGCCGCTATGGAACGTCCTAAAGAAGTTTTACCGACTCCCGGAGGACCATAAAGGCAGATGATGGGTGATTTCATATCACCTTTTAGTTTCAGCACTGCTAAATGTTCAAGGATACGCTCCTTTACTTTCTCTAGTCCGTAGTGGTCTTTGTTCAATGTCTTTTCGGCATTACTTATATTCAGGTTGTCAGTGGTAAAGACATTCCAAGGTAATCCTAACAGGGTTTGCAAATAGGTAAGTTGCACATTGAAATCCGGTGATTGGGAATTTGTCCTTTCCAATTTGGAAACTTCTTTTTCAAAGAGTTCTGCCATTTCCGGACTCCATTTCTTGGTTTTTCCTTTTTGGCGGAGTTCATCTATTTCATCTTCCTGTCCGGCACCCAGTTCATCCTGTATGTTTTTAATTTGTTGCTGCAAGAAATATTCGCGTTGCTGACGGTCAATATCTTCGCGTGTACGCATTTGAATGCTTTGTTTGATATCAGCCAATTGTACTTCACGATTTAAGATCTTGACCAGCATATACAGGCGGCTTTGCAAATCGCCAGCTTTTAGCAATTTTATCTTTTCTTCTACCGGAATAGGGAAGTTTGCACAAATGAAATTTACCAAAATTTCCGGATTGTCCAAGTTCTTGATTGCAAAAACCGTATCCGGACTCATCTTCTCGGAAGCCTCTATGAACTTACTCGTCAAATCCTTGCAGGTGTCAATCAATGCTTTGAATTCGTCCGTTTCCAGTTGGTCATTTGCCTCCGGAATAGGAGTCACCATCCCTTTCAAATATGGAGACGTTTTGGTGATACTGTCCAAATGTACTTTGGGCCCGTTTGACTGCATAATTACTGTGGTATTTCCACCTGGCATTTCGAATACACGGAGAATCTTCCCGATAACTCCTACATGGTACACATCATTAAAACCGGGATCGTCCATATCTCCCTGTATCTGACAAACTACCGCTATGGGAAGTTTTTTCTTGTATGCAGCATTTATCAATTTCAATGTGCTGGGGCGTCCAATGGTCACAGGCATTACTACAGATGGAAACATTACCATGTTGCGTAAAGGCATAACAGGTATTTCTTTATTAAATTCCATAGCAGTTACTTCATCCGGATCCGTTTGGATTTCAGCTAACATAGAGATGTCATCGTTATCAGTATTCAACAAAATATCCTCTTTCTTATTCCTCTTCATAATTTATTCCTCTTGTGTTAAATTGAGCCCAATGCCCAAAACGGGGACAAAGTTAATCATTCCTTGTCGAATAAGGAAAATTCATGGGAACTAATTGAGTTTTAAAAATCAAATATTTCCTAATAATTGGAGTAATTAAATGGATTTTCCTATTTTTGACAGCTAATTTAATAAATATAGTATGCCAAATCCTTATTTTTCTTTTAAGCAATTTACTGTTTATCATGATAGATGTGCCATGAAGGTTGGTACGGACGGAGTTTTATTGGGAGCTTGGGCCGATGTGGTTTCCGCCCGTAATATTTTAGATATTGGTACTGGAACCGGATTGATTTCTTTGATGATGGCACAGCGGTGCAATGCCCGGATAAGAGCGGTTGATATAGATGCGGATGCTGTGGAACAGGCTCGTGGAAATGTGGCGGCATCTCCGTGGCAGGATAGGATAGAAGTGGAGTTGCAGGATATTTGTCATTTTACATCGGAAACACTCTTTGATGTCATTGTTTCCAATCCTCCTTATTTTACCGATTCATTGAAATGCCCAGGGAAACAGCGTAATATCGCCCGGCATACAGATTTTCTTGATTTTGACAAATTAGCAGGATCTGCAGCCCGTTTGCTTCATCCCGAAGGCGTTTTTTCTGTGATTATTCCTGCTGATGGTAAAGAATCTTTTTTGATGGCTGCCACTCGTTACGGATTACATCTCTCACATCAGACTTTCATTCATACAAAACCTGGATCGGAGCCCAAACGGGTGCTGCTTGCTTTCAAATTCTCTGTGGATAAGTGTGTTATAGACGATTTGACCATCGAATTATCACGTCATGTGTATAGTGAAGAATATATAGCCTTGACTAAAGAATTCTATCTGAACATGTAGAGAGCGGATTATTCTGAACATCATAAAGAAACTGTTTTTATTTGCAGAGTCTTTACTGATGTTCAGAAAAAAGATATTTTTTATTGTTTTTTGGATAGACGACGCAATAAACTTTTGTTAAGTTCAAATAAATGGCTGTGCCGGAAAGCAAAAGTTTCAGCTTTAGGTTTCATACCACTGAATATTTCGGATATTTGCTGTAAGAGACTAAAAGGTTCGTTCTCTTTTTTTTTATCAGAAACAATGATGTTGAGTCCGTGTGGAATCAATTCTACCTCAATATCTTTTCCTCCCATGATCGGATCTCCGTCATAATGCATAACTCCGGGTTTTGAACGATGTATTTTAATCTTTTTAGTACGGAATGTCTTGATCCGGCTGTTTTGGTCTATGGTTTTGTTGAAAAGTTGAAAAGATAAAGAAGGAACATCCAGCACTGTGAACGGCTCTAATATTGTGACATCCATCAACCCATCGGTTAACGAGGCCTGTGGAGCAATATATGCGTTGTTCCCATATTGGGAGGCATTGCCGCAGGCTATCAGGAAAGCTTTGTATTTTACCGTTCCTTCTTCATTTTCTATTTCATAAGTTTCAGGTTTGTAACTCAGACTTTCATGCAAGGTATTTTCCAGATAGGTTAGTAGTCCGCGTTTACCTGAATCAGCAAACTTTAAGCTGACAAACGCGTCAAAACCTACTCCGCATGTGCAGAAAAAGGGTATATTGTTTATTTTTCCGTAATCAATACAGGCAACAGAACTTTCGTTTATAATGTCAATAGCAGCCTTGGGTTCCAAAGGAATTTGTAAATGCCGTGCCAGTCCGTTTCCCGATCCGCAAGGTATAATGCCTAATGCCGTATCCGTATGTATCAATGCACGTCCTATTTCGTTTATAGTTCCATCTCCTCCAATAGCCACTACTATATCTACTTTCTCTTTGGCAGCTGTAGCCGCAATCTTTTCAGCATGGCCGGCATATTGTGTTTTGACAATCGTATAATCATAAAGTGTACGGTTTATACGTTCGTCAATCCATTTTAATATGGCTCTTTTCCCCTGTGTCCCCGAGATAGGATTAACGACAAATACAATTTTCTTTTTCGTGGTCATACTTTTACTTTGGTAGTTTAGCTCTTTATTAAACGCAAAAGTAATACATTTTGTTTATAACTGCCCTAAATCCTAAAAGTTTTGATGCCCCTAAATATTTTTTTTGAAAAAAAGTACAATCGGTTGTAGAATTTACTATCTTTGCAGCCTGTTTTGACGGGAACACCTTGAAAACAGAATGTATTAGTGAGTTTATATACATTATTTTAAAGTAGGCCGACGAGGCTTACATATACAATAGGATATGGGATTATTACAAGACAAGTTAAGTAAATTCAGATTGCCTCAACTATACATGGAAAGAGGCGTTTACCCTTATTTTCGTGACCGTATCAGCCTGCGCAATCACTGCGGCAGCGCCGCTCTCAACTGCTTTCGCCGCCAGCGTATGGCCGTCAATGTGATTTCCTCGGATGCAGACAAACGCGCATCCAGGCTTTACCTTACGGGAATCATCAGTGATAAATGTGATCTGCGGGTCGAAATCCGGCAGTTCCGGAGTAACCCGCCGCAGCAATTCCGATAAACGCATTGCCGCACCTCCATTTCTGAATCGAATATAGTTTAGTATAACATAAAACTGCATGCTTTATGGTGCCGTTTTGCTTTTTCTCTGCGCATTTTCTGAAATGCACCTTCCTAGTGCATCATAAGCAGACGAGCACGCTGCACGCTCTGAATTGCAGTCTTAATCTCTGCGCATGGCGCAGTCTTAATCCTGCGCCAGGTCGTTAACGCCTACATTGGATTTAAAATAGATCGTCACTACGGTGCCTTCGTCAACCTGCGTGCCCGCTTCTACGCTTTGTTTATAGGAAACAGATTCCCCCATGGTCAAAGAGTTGCCGAATATCTTCGGATTCAGGCCGTATTCCAGCGCCTTTTGATTGGCTGCCGCCACGCTCAGATTATTGCTCAGATCCGGCACGGTCACCTTGCGCTTCTCAGAGGTTTTATCTGTGTATAGGACGACAACGCCGTTTTTGGGGATAAGCTGCCCTTCGGCGGGCATCTGGCTGACGACTGTTTTGCCTTCGCCGACCGTCCTGATGTTAAAGCCGCTGAGCGCTTCGCGCGCTTTGGCGACGGACAGCCCTGTGACCGACGGCGTTTCCTCGCCGAGATCTGCCAGCTCTTTGGCGGTATATTGTGGATCCACATTGAGATAGTTGAGCGTTGCCTCCGCCACCTCTGCCGCAACGGGCGTTGCGATCTGACCGCCGTTGATCTGGCCAACCGGCTCGTCGATTACGATCAGCATGGAAATCTTCGGATCGTTTGCCGGAGCGAAGCAGACGAAAGACGCGACATACTTGCCTTCCTTTTTACCGCCGCCTGCAAGCTTTTCGGACGTACCGGTTTTGCCCGCCAAGCGGAAGCCGGCCACATAGGCGTTTTTGCCGGTGCCTTCGGAGACGACATGCTCCATCATATCTGCAACCTTAGCCGCGCTCTTTTCTGAAATAACCTGACGCTTCACTGTGGGCTGTGTGGTGGAGATTGTGTTGCCCTCCTCGTCCAAAACGGAGGAAACAACATAAGGCTTCATCATCTTTCCGCCGTTGGCAATGGTGTTAACAGCTGTCAGCATCTGAATCGCCGTGGTCTCAAAGGTCTGGCCGAAGGAGGAGCTTGCAAGCTCCACGACGCCAAGCTGCTTGAGCGTATGATAAGAACGGCCTTCTACCGGCGCCGTTTCACTGGGCAGGTCGATGCCTGTTTTCTCCGTGAAGCCAAAAGCCTCAAAATACTTATAAAATTTCTCCGCGCCGAGGTGCTGGCCGACTGTGATAAAAAACGGGTTGCAGGAATTCATCAAGCCATGGGTGAAATCCTCCGTGCCATGGCCCGCGCGTTTGTGGCAGTGAATTTTTGTGCCCGCCACGTTGATCACGCCGTTGCAGGTGTAGGTAAAGTTTTCCGGGATCACGTTTTCTTCCACTGCCGCAGCAGCCGTGACAACCTTAAAAACAGATCCGGGCTCATAGGTATCCGTAATCGCGCGGTTGCGCCACTGCGTATACTGCGCGCTGGTAAGCTCCTGATATTTTTCCTCCGGGTTCGTAATCTTTTCGAGCTTCTCCGCCGTTTCCTTGTCTGCGATGGTGTGCGGCTCGTTTGGGTCAAAATCCCCTTTTGTGGCCATGGCAAGGATGCCGCCGGTCTGCACATCCATCACAATCCCATAAGCGCTTTTCGCCTGGGCGTTCACACGCGCCTGATCGAGGCTTTTCTCCAAATAGTATTGGATGACTTCGTCAACCGTAAGCACGAGAGAGTTGCCTTGCTTGGCGTCATATGTTGTTTCATACGGCGTATCCATGCTATCCATGCCGGCGTTTTTCGCCGTCAGAATCCGCCCCGGCGTGCCGGAAAGCGTTTCGTTATATTTCGCCTCCAGCCCCCACCGGCCCACACCGTCCGCTCCAGTGAATCCCAAAACAGTGGAAGCAAGGTGTGAGTTTGGATAATAGCGCTTTACATCCGGGTCGATAAAAATAATTTCGGCATAATAGGCATCCTTTTGATCATCGGGCACATTCTTCTGATCAATTTTTTTGAGCGCATCATCGTGCTTGGAAATAAAATCGCTAACCGCATCCTTCATTTCCTTTTCTATCTGCTTTTTAACCGCCACATAGCCGTAATTTGATTTCTGCGCTTTTTTTAAGATGGTTTCCTTATCCATTTCAAGAATTTCGGCCAACCCCTCAGAAATCGCCTCACGCACCTTGTCGTTCGGAATTTTGGAGGGATTGATGTAGACAAGCCAAACATTAGCGCTCTGGGCGAGCACTTTTTTATTCCGGTCGTAAATCAGGCCGCGCTGCGGCTGAATCTCTGTATCGCTGAGCTGCTGGCTTTCCGCCTTGCTCCGATATTCATCCGCCTGAATCAGCTGAATCCGCACCAGGCTTGCAACATCCATCCCGAAAACGCCGAAAAGCAGCGCCACCAATACGGCGACCGCGCGTTGCACCATATGGCGCGAAGGTCTTTTACTCATGAAAATCATCATCCTTTCAAACTATTCACATGGATGAACGTGCTTGTATCGAAACAGCGGTGGCCGCACCGCCGCCGCACGGAAAGCCTGTTTCCGCGCGGCGTCAGCCAGCTCACCGCATCAAATTCTGTCTGCAACGCTCCGGCCGCTCCGGCCGGAATCAGATGCCGCCTTATTCATAGGTATTGCCCTGCTAAAAGAGATATTCCAAAAAATCCTTGAATGCCGATCCGGCGGATGGCTTTTTCGCCTCTTGGTTCGCGCCGGCAGAGGATTGCGTTTTGGCGCTTCCGGCATCCTTATCTTGATGCGCCGCATTCCCAGTGTCAGAGGCATCATTCGACTGCCGGCTCTTGCCGTTGGCCAAAAGAACCTCGTTATCCTGCGGGATATTGATGCAGGCAACCGGCGCATCATTTTTCACCATACCCAGCTTTTCGCGGGCATAGGCTTCCACCTTATCAAGGGATAGCTTCGCGCTCAATTCCATATTTAGCCGGGTATTTTCGCTTTGAGCGATTGCCATCTGGTTTTCAAGCTGCCGATAGGCATGCGTCAACTCATCCTGACGAACCTCGCTGTAAAGCATCCCGCCCAAGAGGGAAATCAGGAGGCCGGAAACCAGGATGGTTTTTACCGTTCGGCGCAAGGAGTCGATATTTTCGCGCTGGCGCTGGAGCGCGTCTTTTCGCGGCTCGGGTACTTTGGTAAGCCTTCGGGGCGTTTTCTGCGGCCGGGCCGGGACACGTTGCGGCGCCGCCTGCGCGCGCTCAAAACGCGCAAAATCATATTTTAATCAAGTTCGAATTTCGAAAGGACAAAACCATGATCT
>ENA-OPSG01001327-OPSG01001327.1-human-gut-metagenome-genome-assembly--contig:-NODE-1327-length-11849-cov-4.215957_pt1 | contig 11849 bp, 10 predicted proteins | sample MGYA00241454_ERZ501900 | MGnify/ENA primary metagenome ERZ501900 (study PRJEB25962, sample SAMEA2042225) | human gut metagenome | biome: human gut; feature: human-associated habitat; material: faeces... | reverse complement strand
AGCAAACGGTACTTTTTTACCTTATTAAAGGAGGTCTTTCTATGAAGGCAATATCGGATTCCCTTTCTCACCCACGGTCAAATGATCAGGTCCAGCAGCCCCTTGCTCTTTGCAAGTGGATTCTCTTCCTCTATACGCTTTACTTATTTTTTATGATTGCATGTTCTGTCTGTAATACTATTTTCCTCTGCTGTTCACCAGCAGACAGTATCTCCATGATTGATACCGGAAACGGCATAAAGATTCAGCTTCTTTTCGGTTTTTTGAGGCTTTCTGAAAGCTATCTTCCACCAAATTATATGAATACTTCTGCACAGTTACTTGGTATCCCTCTGACTATCCTGGATATTCTTCTAGAATACCTGCCCAAACGTATCTGCAGTATCTTTCTTCACAACTGCCACCGGAACGGGAAAATTTTCCGGAAATTAAAGATAACTTCAACCCCTTTCTTTCCTGAAATTATATTCTATATCAACCGGATTGCATACAGTATGCTATTTCTCGGTATTTTCAGCCAGTTTCTGTTACAGATGATTGTATTTCGAATCGCGTATCAAACATTTTATTTCAACAATCCATTACGATTTTCATGGATTCTTGCCGGATGTATCGCACTGATTCTTGCAAACATTTTCAGACACGGCTGTATGCTTCAGAAAGAATCAGATGAAACTTTATAGAATTTCATCACGATTGGCTACCTAGCTTTTCAAGAGGAATCTTCCCAATTTCTCCTTGCAGGATAAGCCTCCTATATTTCCAAAAATATTTCACTCCACCTCTTAACAAAGATCCAAAAATGCCAGGCAGTAATTCCAAATGAGATCCCCTCATAAAGACTTTCTGTCTGGCATTTTCTATTTTTCTTTTTTACTTATTTTTTTATCTGCTGCAATTCGCGGTTAATGACAAGAATTAATTCTTTCGGAATTCCCAAATTCTTTAATTTGCTCATCGCATCTAATGTCATTACTTTCATCATTGCAAATTTAGGGTGATCTACCATTTCTCCAAAATATTTCAAAATAATCGCTTCACCTTTTGGATGCTTCATGATCTCTCCAAGCTTATCCATACTAGAATAGCACTCCGGATCCAATGCAATCTCCTCTGTACCGGCATCTTCCAAGTCAAACTTTTCAAACCAGTTAATGACATTTCCGCCTTGATCTTTCTGTACATATTCATAGCTCTTATCCGGCTCTGTCACTCGATGAAGCACCATCTCATCTTCATATACTGTCTCTGCTTGATCAAAGCCTTTTACAGTAATTTTGTTTTCTCCCATCGGAAGTACTACCGTGAAATTCGTCATTGGTTCTGGCTGCTCTTTCACACCAGCAAGCATTCCATTGACATATACTTCAAGCTTTTTAAGATTAGACAATACTGTAATTGTATTCTCTTCCTGATGACGATTTACAAATCTGCTGCCAGCTAATTTTACAAAGCTTTCTTTTGACCAGTTTGCTTTATATAAGTAATATGCATCTTTCTTGATCTTTCGGTCAATCGTCACAAGTCCCTTCTGATTTTGTCCCTGCTTTCCGCCTTCATCACGGTTGGCGCTTCCAAAATCACACAGATTCCAAACATAACTTCCGACAAAGTAATCCCGCTCTTCAAAAGCTTTCAGCGCATTTTCCGAGAACAACAACTGATACTCTTCCGAATAATCTTTCGTTTTCGGTTCATAAGAGTGATAGCCTGGATTGGTATCTACACCATATTCTGTCACAAGCAGCGGAACATCCGGACAGGCCATATGAAACTCATCCAGACGCTGCTGCAGCCCTGTCATCTTATCATAATACCATCCATAGTACAGATTATACCCAACTAAATCTGCCATTCGATTCAAAGGACTTTCATTTGCCACGGAATAGATGTTTGCCTCTGCTGTATATCTGCTCGGATCTAACTGCTTTGTATACGCTGCCATCGCTTTTACCTTTTCGTGGATCTCTGCCGTCTCTCCTGCAATTGTAATCTCGTTTTGCACACCCCAGCAATAAATCGAGATGTGATTTCCACACTGTTTGATCAAACGTTCCATCTGCTGTCTGATATTTTCATCTGCTTTTTCGCTTTCTGATAAAATACTGATGAATGGTACTTCTGCCCATACAAGAATTCCTTCTTCATCGCAGCGGCGATAAAAATAATCATCGTGCTGATAATGTGAAAGACGAACGGAATTTGCTCCCACTTCTTTTACAAGAGAAAGATCTTCTTCCATTTGCTCTTTGGAAACTGCATTTCCCACACCGCCAAAATCTTGATGACGGGCAACTCCTCGAATCTTGATGTGTTTTCCGTTTAAAAACATTCCTTTCTCCGGATCAATCGTGATTTCACGGAATCCTGTTGCAATACTGCGTGTTTCTTCCACTCCATCTTTTGTGCAGATTTCAACCTGTACTTGATATAAATACGGATCTTCTACTCCCATCCATAAATGCGGATGATCTATTTCTGTCCGGATCGTAAATGCCTGTTTCTCAGAGAAATACATGCTAAGAGTCTTTTCAAGGACTACTCCCTGTCTATCTAAAACAGATACTTTGACTTCTCCTTCGCAATCTTTTCCTTCGTTGATCACACAACCGGTTACTGTGACTTCCCACTTTTGTCCATCCAACTTCTGTGTTCTGACTTGCACACCATCTCTGCTGCCATCTAAGTAGTCAAAATGAAGCTGTTGTGGCACGAACACTAATTTTACATCCCGATAGACGCCTCCATAGAACGAGAAATCTGCCATCTGCGGATACACTTCATCCGTCGCCGTATTGTCTGTTACAATTTCTAACAAGTTTTTTCCAACCGTGATGTGCTCATTCAACGCAATTCTGTACATTGCGTATGGACAAGTATTGTGACAAATAGTTTTTCCATTCATATACACAGTACTCTTCATCGCAGATGCGCCGATTTCCAGGAAAATCTTTTCTTTTAAGTTCTCTTCTGAAAAAAGAACCTCTTTTTTGTAAAAGCCTTTTCCTCTCCACATCGAAATTCCTGATTGACCATCGACAGCATTGTATGTGTGAGGCAATGTCACACAGCTTTCCACTTCATTTTCTTTGTGAAAAAGCCAGTTGTCATTCAATAAAATTTCTTTCAACCTATTCACCTCTTATTTGTTAGCTTCTTTTTTACTTAAAATTGCTTTATCTCCATACATTTCTTTGTACTCTTCTGCCGTAATATGATACCGCTTCAGAGCGATCACACTCGCCAAATCTCCCAACAGCGGAGCTCCAAGGTACATTGCGATTGTTGCGATATACAATGTAGTTGTCGGTTCTGCTCCTGCGCTGTATCCTGCAAGTCCCATAAGGATACCTACAATCGAAGAACCAAATGCACTGATCACCTTATCTACCAGTGAAAATGTAGCACCGATGAATCCCGGCATAAACTTTCCTGTTTTTAATTTGTGATAGTCGATGATCTCTGCGATCATTGGATCTACATTTTGAGCAGAGAATCTTCTAAAGAGCATATTCAATGCCATCAATGCCACAAAGACAAACAGTGTTCCCTCTCCAAAAGGACGGAAAATAATTAAAATAGCCTCTAAAGTCAAGTTTGCCACAGCTCCGATCAGAGATGCTTTCTTACATCCAAATTTTACTGCAACAGAACCTGCAACAAATGCACCTACAAGGGACATCGGCGTAGAGATTCCTCCTACGATTGGCTGTAAATCAATGTTTCCTACCGCATAAATATAAAAGTATGTCATGACTGAAGTCTGGATTGTTGACGCAATCTTATCTGTGGATGCAGCTAAGATCAACATTCGCAGCGGCTGATTCAGACGAAGCACATTGATACTGTCTTTGATTGTGATCTTCTCTTCCTTTTTGTTAGGATCTTGTCTGTAAAACTCTGGCTTATCAGAACTTGAAATCGCAAACAAACAACCTACTAAAAGAATTGCATGTAAGATAAACGCACTGATGATAATAAGCATCCATCCTTTTTGCGATCCGAGTCCACCATTTTTCTGTAAAATCGGAATAATAGCCGTTGTCATGATCAAGCTAAGCAGCGTAGAATAGCATCCTCCTGCCACGCCTGAAAGCGGACGATATTTTGGATTTTTTGTTACGATGGACAATACACATTTATTTACCGTTGTCATAAAGGTATATCCAACTACCCATACCGCATACCACAGAATTACCCATACCATACGATATGACTGTGGAATATCAAATGAAAACAGATAGATCATAAAGCTTGCCAAAAGCATAATCAGAGATCCGATCACTAAGAATGGTCTGAACTTACCAAATCTTGTCTCTGTTCTGTCAATGATCGAACCAATGACAGGGTCTGTAATCCCATCAAAGATTCTCATCGCAGTCATTACAAGCCCCATGATCATAATATTTAATCCAAGTGCTTCTGTACTAAACACAAGGAAAAACGACATATTCAACATATTGAATACATTCGATGCCGCGGAACCAAGTGGTGTCATAATAACACGTGTGGCTTCCATTTTTGAATTTTTTACTTTTGTACTCATCTTACCCTCCAAATACTTTTCTCAGGTAAAAATTATATCTCTTTTCCTCCCTTCCTTTCATATAGAAAATAAAGCTTTTACTGTCTTTTATTAAGATTTTTATGCTTTTTTCGGTAATTGTCCGGAGACTCGCCATACTTTTGTTTAAAGCATTTATAAAAATACCCTTCATTCGCATATCCGATTTCAGATGAAATCTCCTCTATCTTCCTATCTGTTTTGCATAATAAATTAGATGCTTCTGCCATACGTATGTCAAACAAAATATCTTTAAATCCCCGGTTCCCATCCATTTTCAACAGCGCACTAAGATAATTGGGGTGGAAGCACAACTCTTTTGCCACTGAATTCAAAGTTGCATTTCGATAATTTTTCTTTAAGTATTCAATTACCTCTTTTTGGATCTTGATGCTTTTCTGTGTAATGACTGCCTCATCTTCTGCTCCAACCGCTCTCGATATTTCCGTAAAAAGTAAGAGCAGACATGCGGTAATCTTTCCAATATTCTTTTGTTCTTCCAGAAAATACTCACAAATAAGTTGTTCCATAACCTTTTCTTCAAAGCTTCCCTCCGGAAGATGATAAAAAATGTAATTTTTCTTTTTACTTTCCGAATACAGACTATTAATGATATAGTTAGAAATGTATTTATCTTCTGAAAACAAATACATAAAAATGGTATCAAAAAAATCAGCCGTCATTAATATATTAAACATCCAAATATCATCTGTTGCCCGCTCTGAAGAATGACTTACATTTCGATTCATCAGACAGATATCTCCCGATTTCATTCGAATTTCCTTTCCTTCTATCTGCACCGAAAGTTCTCCCTCCATCATAAAAGAAAGTTCGATATACTCATGTCTGTGATTAGGAATCGGAACATTTTTATATTTTTGACGGATTACAACTCTCTCTTTGCATACCTCTTCATTCGGATACGAAATGACAATCTGGTCTTCATCTCTATGCATTTGCGGCACTCTATGACGCTTCTTCATATTTCCTGCTTGCTTTTCACTTTGAAGATAATGCTTCAACACTTCGTAATTCTTTTCCATGCTGCCTCCACGTTCTGATGTCTCATTTGCTTCCATTTGCTTGTATGACACTATATTACAAGATTATTTTCCAAAAGTATAGTCCCTTGCAATATTTTTTCATATAAGCAATAAAACATATCGTTTCATGCTTTTCACTTGCATAAAACGATATGTTCTATTTTTTTCTTTCTTATCGATCCATCTCACTTTGTCTTCCCGTACTCTTATGTGCTCGGATAATACGTTCAATCTCTCTTAAGTCGGAGGATGGCAGATCTCCCGGTATCGTGTTTTTCACCGAACTTGTAGCATTTCCATATTCCAGCGCTTTCTGGCAATCACCATTGTGTGCAAGCAATCCGTACAGCACACCCGAAATGTAGGCGTCCCCGCTTCCGATCCGGTCAACGACTTCGATATCTCGGTAAGGCTCTTCCTCATAGTAAACATTCGTCTTCGCATTGTAGATTACTGAACCGAATGTGTGGCGTTTCGGGCTGTGGACAATCCTCTGTGTAGAGGCTACGATGGAAATCGGGTAATCCTCCGTAAAGCTCTTCATAATCGTCCGGACATCCCCTTCTTTTCCAAACGTAAGCCGCGCCGTCTCCTCAGAACAGAAAAATACATCCACATATGGGAGAATTCTCTCGATACACGCCCGCGCTTCTTCTCCTGTCCACAAGTTTCCACGGAAGTTGACATCAAAGGAGATCATTGCTCCTGCCTGTTTGAACCGTTTGATCATCTCTATTGCAGTTTCACGTGTCTTCTCACTGAGTGCCAGTGTGATTCCGGTCGTGTGGAAACATCTTGCTGACGAAAACAGACTCTCATCAAAATCCTCCACATCAATCTTTGTCATAGACGTATACATCCGGTCATAGACGATTCCCGGTTTTCGCGGATATGCTCCGTTTTCATAATAGTATACCCCAAGGCGTGCATCTTTCTCGCTGTCATATACTAAATAGTCATCGCTGACGCCACAGAAACGCACTCGATTTTTGATATAAGTTCCAATGTCATTTGCCGGAAGCTTGGAAATGATTCCGGTACGTAACCCAAGAAGGGAAACACCAGATACCACATTTAATTCTGCGCCGCCCGCCTGTTTCTGAAGGGTCTCTCCGCGCACAATCCTCTCATTGTTCGGCGGGGACAGCCGAAGCAGTAATTCTCCAAGTGCAAGCAGATCAAATTCTTTTTTTGTTTCCATAAGGTACACCTCTTTTAATTCATTTTGCAATTATGATTCTCTCTGATTTGAAAATAGGGAATACAATGCACCTCTGCCTGTATTCCCTACGGTAAAAAATATATAAATAATTTTAGGTACAGCTCAAATGGGTATAAGCTGTTTGGACGTTTCCTGTACTGGCAAATACAGGTTTATATAATTAAAAATAAATTATATACTATCTTTGTACACGGCCTGAACCGTCTCCACCTGCAAGTTTTAACACTTCATCCATAGATACTAAGTTCATATCTCCTTCGATAGAGTGTTTCAGGCAGGAAGCTGCAACTGCAAATTCGATTGTTGCCTGTGAGTCAAATCCGTTTAAGGAAGCTGCGATCAGTCCGCCTCCGAAGCTGTCTCCGCCACCTACACGGTCAACGATGTGCATTTTATATTTTTTGCTGAAGAAGTAGTCATTTCCATCATATAACATTGCAGACCAGTTGTTGTCGTTTGCTGAGATAGACTCTCTTAATGTGATTGCTACTTTGCTGAATCCAAATCTATCTGCTAACTGTTTTGCTACATCTTTGTATCCTTCGTGGTTTACTGTACCAGTTGTAACATCTGTGTTTGCTGCGTGAATTCCGAATACGTCTGCTGCATCTTCTTCGTTTGCGATACATACGTCAACGTATTTACATAATTCTCCCATCACTTCTCCGGCTTTTTCTTTTGACCAAAGTTTATTTCTGTAGTTTAAGTCACAAGAGATTGTCACTCCATTCTCTTTTGCTGCTTTACAAGCTTCTAAGCAGATTGCTGCTACTTCATCATTTAATGCTGGAGTAATTCCTGTAAAGTGGAACCATTCTGCTCCGTCAAAGATCTCTTTCCAGTTGAAATCTTCTTTTGTAGCTGTTGCGATAGAAGATCCTGCTCTGTCGTAGATTACTTTAGAAGGTCTCTGGGAAGCACCCTTCTCTAAGAAGTAGATACCTACTCTGTCTCCACCACGTGTGATGTAAGATGTGTCTACTCCATATTTTCTAAGAGAGTTTACAGCAGCCTGTCCAATCTCGTGTGCCGGTAATTTTGTTACAAATTTTGCATCAAATCCATAGTTTGCAAGAGAAACAGCTACGTTTGCCTCTCCTCCGCCGTATGTTGCTCCGAATGTATCTGCCTGCACAAAACGGTAGTATCCTTCCGGTGCAAGTCTTAACATAATCTCTCCAAATGTAATTACTTTCTTTGCCATGTTTAATCTCCTCTTAATCATAAATTGTAATTTTATCTTCTATAATCAATATTACAAACTTCTAACGGATACGCTGCAATGTCGTGCAGCTGTAAGCATTTCTTATTTCTGTACTAAATGCACTGCAAATCCGCCAACTTCTCCTGTGAAGTAAACTGCTTTTAAATTGTTCTTTGCATCGTATTTTGCTGTGGACATATCGAATTCATATCCCAACATTTCCAGATAGCTCACTGCTCTGTCGATGTAGTTTGTGGAAACTGCGATGTGTCCGTTTGTTCCTTTGTATGGAGTCTTCATTACTTCTACACCAGTTCCTGCAAAGTATGAAGAGTTTCCTTCTTTGGATGTGAATCCGAACATCTTTTCAAATGCACTTGCTGTATTTCCAGCTTCATCATCGCTATTTGCATTGATTCCTACATGTGCAAGTTCAAATCCTAACATAGACTGTACTGCTTCTCTTGTCAGTTTTTCGATCTCATCAAATTTACCTGCTGCTACAAGATCTCCTTTTACCATCCAGCTTCCGCCGCATGCGATGATCTTCGGGAAGTCTAAGTAAGATTTTAAGTTAGACGCGTTAATTCCACCTGTCGGCATGAATTTCATGTTTGTGTATGGAGCTGCCATCGCTTTGATCATGTTGATTCCGCCTGCTGGTTCTGCCGGGAAGAATTTTACAACTTCCAGTCCGCACTCAATTGCCTGCTCGATATCACTTGGGTTTGTTGTACCCGGTGTGATCGGGATATTCTTCTCTACACAGTATCTTACAATCTTTGGATTCAATCCAGGGCTGACAATAAATTTTGCTCCTGCTGCCACTGCGCGGTCTACCTGATCTGTTGTGAGAACGGTTCCTGCTCCTACAAGCATGTTCGGGAACTGCTCTGCCATAATTCTGATAGACTCTTCTGCTGCATCTGTACGGAATGTTACTTCTGCACATGGAAGTCCGCCGTCACAGAGTGCCTTTGCCAAAGGTGCTGCGTCTTTCGCATCATTTAATACAACAACCGGAACAATCCCGATTTTCTGAATCTTTTCTAATACTTCGTTCATGGTCATTCTCCTTATCACTGAATCACGTTGTTTGTTTCACATCATGGAACTATGTTTCGTAATATGAACTCTTTAATTTTGATTATACTCAGTTTCTCTCGATTGTCAAGGTATTCTTCACATTTTTTTACTTTGTTATTTTCTTATTTACTCTTCTTCCCAAACCGTGCTACAATAAGCACTGAATGATATACAGCGCTCTTTTGAGCTCTGACTTTACAGGAGTGAATTTTATGGAAGAAAAAAACCCAATCCAGGTATCGGAACGTATTTTCCATACCATAGAATGTCTTGCCCGCACCGGTCCGATCGGACTTCTGGAACTGAGCAAGGAATTAAATCTCAATAAAAGTACCGTCCACCGTATCTTAAACTCCCTGATCTGTATGGAATATGCAAAGCAGGATGCGGAGACACTGAAATACAGTCTGACATTTAAATTCTGTGGAATCGCCAACCAGATTCTGGCCCAGAATAATATCATCGATCTGATCCGCCCTTACATTAAAGAACTTGCAGAACAGACCAATGAAACAGTCCATCTGGTTCAGCTGGACGGATTAAATGCCGTATATATTGATAAAGTAGAGGCTTCCCACAATTCCGTACGTTTAGTCTCCATGGTCGGAAAATCGATCCCTTTATACTGTTCCGGGGTCGGAAAAGCTCTGCTGGCCGATATGAAAGATGAAAAAGTCAAAAAAATCTGGGATCACAGCGAAATTCGAAAGCTCACCGATTACACCGTTGTCGATTTCGTCAAATTTCAAAGTCTGATCGCAGATGTCCGCAAAAACGGCTATGCCATGGACAACGAAGAAAATGAACTGGGTGTGCGCTGTATCGCCGTCTCATTGAAAGGTCTTCACAGAAAACCCTCGTATGCCATTAGCGTATCTGCACCAAAAGACCGAATGGACGATGCCCGGGTAGAACAGTTTACACATCTGATTCTGGATGCAAAACAGCGCATTCAGAATGAACTGGGAAATTAAATCTGACTCTAAACTTAAAAAAATGAGGAAAGCATTGATCTTTCCTCATTTTCCTTTTATTTACAAATCAAATCCAAAATATCTCACTGCGTTGTTGTAAGAAATATCCTGCACAATTCTTCCGAGGATCTCTTCATCTGCCGGATACTCTCCGTTTTCTACCCATCCGCCGATAAGATTGCAGAGGATCCGTCTGAAATACTCATGTCTTGTATAAGACAAATAAGCGATAACCGGAATCAATTTCTTTCTCCTGAAATCCGGAACTTGGTTTCTCAAGGGAAAGTCTTCTCGGGAGGAAAACGTCATCATGAATTGGTACACGCTTATTTGCCGGAAGATGCCGTATGGATAGACATCACCGTCCCGCTGGATGCGGTATTCTGCCGTTACGAGGAACATCCCGAAATAATCGTTTTCGCTTCGGGCGACCCGTTGTTTTTCGGCTTCGCCAATACCGTCATGAGAAAACTCCCGTCGGCAAAGATTATCTTATTCCCCACCTTCAACTCGCTGCAAATGCTGGCACACCGTATATTGCTCCCCTATCAGGAGATGCAGACCTTGTCGCTGACCGGACGTCCTTGGGATGCATTCGACTCTGCTTTAATCAGAGGAGATAAACTGATAGGCGTGTTGACCGACCGGGAAAAGACACCTGCCACCATTGCCGCCCGGATGCTGGAGTATGGATATGACAACTACCGCATGACCGTGGGGGAAGCATTAGGCAATGGCGAGGAAGAATCTGTACGTACATTCTCTTTAGAGGAAGCCTCCCAATCTGCTTTCCGCTTTCCCAATTGCCTGATACTGCAAAGAAACAAAGTGCATCCCCGTCCGTTCGGAATTCCCGAAAGTGAATTTCATCTGTTGAACGGACGCAACAGAATGATTACCAAAATGCCTGTCCGCTTGCTTACTCTCAGTATGCTGACATTAAGGGAAAAGAAATCATTCTGGGACATCGGTTTCTGCACCGGCTCTGTTTCCATAGAAGCCAAGCTCCAATTTCCGGAACTGAAAGTGACAGCATTCGAACAGCGTCCGGAAGGTAAAGAGCTAATGGAACGCAACAGTCGTAAATTCGGCACGCCCGGCATTACAACCGTCATGGGTGATTTTCTGGAAACGGAACTCGGCGGGCTTCCCGCCCCCGATGCCGTATTTATAGGTGGTCATGGAGGAAAAATGATAGAGATTCTACAAAAAATCAAAGAAGTGCTGTTGCCTGACGGAGTCATTGTATTCAATTCGGTTTCGGAAGAGAGCAAGGCCCTGTTCACAAAAGGTATAACGCAAATCAACAAGAAGGTAACACAGTGTACCCGTATTGCTGTGGATGCCTTTAATCCGATAGAGATAATGAGAGCGGAATAAATGATTTAAAACAGATAACAAATGAAAGCAATCATACTGATATCAGAAGCCAGCCTGCCGTTGGCAAAAACACTACAAAGAGAGTTGCCGGATACCCTTATTTATACCAAAAACGAATGCGAAGGCTGTATTTCCATCACATCCTGCCATCGGTTCATAGAGGAGCATTTCAATGACTTCGACAGCATCATCTTTATCGGTGCCATGGGAATCTGTGTACGCAGCATTGCAGGATGCATAAAAAACAAATATAAAGATCCGGCAGTGGTCTGTGTGGACAGTACGGGGCGCTTTGTCATTTCAGTACTTTCCGGGCATGTGGGGGGTTATTTCTGTCCGGTCCCGAACCGGAAATCTTTTGGGATTCTTCCGTAAG
>ENA-OPSG01001326-OPSG01001326.1-human-gut-metagenome-genome-assembly--contig:-NODE-1326-length-11850-cov-21.260704_pt1 | contig 11850 bp, 5 predicted proteins | sample MGYA00241454_ERZ501900 | MGnify/ENA primary metagenome ERZ501900 (study PRJEB25962, sample SAMEA2042225) | human gut metagenome | biome: human gut; feature: human-associated habitat; material: faeces... | reverse complement strand
GAGCGGTCTTTCTGCTGTGCCTGCTTACATTTGTAAGCTTGATTTTAGTGAGGCGGATGGAAACGCTGACACTGCGGGAAATGATCACAAAAGAAGACAAATCACAGACAAAGAAACGGCAGATTTACAGCCTGAAACAAAAAGATCTCACAGGTATCCTGACAAAGAAGTTTATGTTTTCAAGAAAGAAAACTTTTATCGGAATCATATTGTCTCTGTCTGTGGGGAGTGTTCTTTTTTTAGGAACTGCCTATCTGACAGAAAATGCAAAGATCAACAATGAACTGACATTCAAGGCAGATGACGGACTTGGTTCGGATATTCAGGTGTATGAAGATTCAGATTCACTGTCCGGTCTGATTCCAAAGGTATGTGCAGAGCAGATGGAAAAGATAAGCGGATTGGAGTCTGTCAGACCGGTGCGGTATATGGCGGGAGAGCTTACGATGTCAGATGATGTTTTTCACTGGCCGGAGTATTATATGGGCAGTGAGAATCCGGAGGAAAACATTCTGGATGCAGATTCGGATATAGTGGAAAAATTCAATGGAAGACTGGTGAGAAAAGCAAACGGAGAATATGGATTAAAGGTCAATATCTACGGATATGACGACAGGATGTTAAAGGAGTTGAATGACTATCTTCTGGAGGGAGAGATCGATCCGGAGAAAATGCGGGAAGAGGATACGGTGATACTGGCGACGCTGATGGACGGACAGGGAAATTATGATGGAATCAGTGTGTCTCCCGGAGATGCGCTTTCAGTAAGGACACCGAAGACTGCGGATACACAGACAGAATTGCTGAAATTTCAAGGGGAAGACTCTCTGTATCAGAATTCAAATTTTCAAGTCCAGGCAGTTGTCAGCAGAACACTGGCAAGAGTGGATCATAAATTCCACCCAACAAACCATTCAAAATAAAGCAAGTCATCTGCTGCGGACTTAACCTTCCCCAACGATAAGGTAGATTCCCTTCATACCCAACCTCATCACATATAACCGGTTTGCGATAAATTTTTCTTAAAGTAGCAGAAGCGGTAGAACTCAGTACCGGTGCCTCATCCTGTATGCTGACATGGGTAAATTCAGGCATCCAATAATCAAAATAAGTAGCCGTCGCTCCATGAATAGAACATAAATGGCGATAAGGATCATTCTCAACCACAGTTTTCGTCAACAGCTTCCAATCATCCACAGTTTTCGCTTTTACATAATCCCACTCGTTTGCCATAGACCACCATACATTTCTAAAAGAAGCCAAACGAGCAGTAATATATTTAATATAACGTACATTCACCTCATTCGACATAGCATCAAAGCCCCATCTTCCCTTATCATAAGGATGGAAAAGGATCAAATCCGCCTCAATCCCCAAACGGTTCAGTTGGTCTATCCGTTTCTCCAAATGCTGAAAAAAAGCCGGGTCAAATCTGTCAAAGTCCCATTCTTTCCTTTCATTTCCTTCCTTATCTTTTATCGTCTTCCTTATTTCAAAAGGATAAAGCGCAGGCTCGTCTTTCACTAAAGAATAGTTTTTAGGAAACACACACATCCTTACCTTATTAAAACCGGCTTCACCAAACGATTTCAAAGTAGCCTCCTGAGTCGTTTCCTTCATATGTGTCCATGCATAGGCCGTCGTACCCATCGGATAATAACGGGTACCGTCCGCATATTTAAAATTATGTTCTCCGTCCACCAATACCATGCCATGATTATCTTTTCCGGCAGGTATCACTGTGAATGTACCTTTCCGACCATTCATAGCCCCTATACTGGAAGATGTAACATACCTCCATTCCCCGGCGACAGCAGGCATAAACCGTATCCTATAAGTATTCTCACCATCATAAAACCCTTCCACCGTTTTCTTTTCCTTTCCACAAACGAAAGTAGCGGAAAGACGTGTATCAAAAGGATTCCCTTTGGTCACCTGTTTAAAACTCAACTCAAACCGGTCCCAACATTCCACTTTGTCTTGTGCATTTACTTTTACCACAAAACTTAACAGCGTCCAAACAGCTATTACATAAAATTTTGTACTCATCCTATCATGTTTTAAAAATTATACTCATAAAAGTTTTCCGGAACATTTTCATACTGTGTCAATGAGCACAAAGATAGATTTTACCCTTGAGAGCCAAAGGTAAAATCTTACGTCAATAAGGTATTTTCTTGCTATTTACCTTCATAAACAGCACAAAACGGAACTTAGTTATTATTTTTATACTCAGTCAAAGTCTGATTAAATGCTTTTTTAAACGCCTTGCCAAAGTAACCGGGATCAGAGAAGCCGACGGCAAAAGCGACCTCAGAGAAAGACATACCACTTTGTATAAAACTTTTCGCTTTATTCAACCTATAATTCTTTATATATTCTATCGGAGAAATCCCCATGATACCATTCACTTTCCGATTGAATACAGAGCGGCTCATATTCATGAACTCTGCCAGATCATTCACCCGCAGCCCCGGATTACTGTAATTCTCTTCCATAAATCCTACCAGCTTCTGCATAAACAACTCGTCCAAAGGAACAATTTGCGACACAGGATAAGCGACGGCTTCTAAAGGTTCTTTCTTCGGTTGAGCACCATACTTTGACAAAAAAGCCGACTGAAGCACTTTTCTTTGCCTGATCAAGTTCTCAATTCTCGATTTTAAATAATCGCTGCTGAAAGGTTTAGGTATATAATCATCAATCCCTAATTGTAAACATTGAATACGATCCTCAACAGACGATTTTGCAGAAAGGATAATAAGAGGGATATCACAGGTATTGACATTCTCCTTGATGTGCCTTATCAATTCAATACCATCCATACGCGGCATCATAATATCCGTAATAATAAAATCCGGAATTTCCTCTTCTATCTTTTCCAATGCCATCACCCCGTCGGCAACTCCAACAACACGGTAAGTGCCCGACAATATTTCACATATAAATTGACGCAACTCCGCATTATCCTCCACTACCATCACTTTTACTAAAGTTTCTTTTGTTGCCGGAGGCATGTCCGGCAAAGATGTTTTATCATTTTGTTCCGGTTCCGCCAAGACCGTTTCCTGTTCTTCCGAAGTGTCGTTCAATATATATTCAACATTTTTATCCTGAGCATATATTTCTTTTCCTTTATGCAAAACCAGTTTGAATACACTTCCTTTCTTTACTTCACTTTCGACCTGAATTTCCCCATGCAGCATTTTAACCAACTCATTCACCAGCGAAAGCCCTATACCCGATGAAGGCTGCATATCATTTTCCTTGGACACTGTAGTGAAACGTTCAAATATGGATGGCACTTTATCTTTAGAGATGCCAATACCTTCATCTTTTACGGCAATCGAAACAAACTGTCCGCTTTCCATCACAATCAAGGTAATCGACTTGTTATCCGGTGTATACTTAAAGGCATTGGAAAGCAAGTTAAAGATAATTTTCTCGAACTTATCACTATCTATCCACAAAAAAACAGAAGGCAACGTTGTCTGAAGAGAAAAATTTATATTTTTTTCTGTTGCCAACAACCGGAAATTATCCATTATATTATGAAGCATGATAATGATATCCCGGTATTCAATAGTCAAGCCCATTTTTTTATTCTGTATCTTTCTGAAATCCAATACTTGATTAATGAGCAATAACATACGATTGATATTTTTCTGAACCAATTGAAGATGATGCCGGGTCCGGGAAGTCAAAGGCTCCTGGGACAACACTTCAGATACCGGACCGGATATAAGGGTTAAAGGAGTACGTAGTTCATGTGAGATATCAATAAAAGAACGTACTTTTATTTCCGCCAATCTTTGTTCCATATTTACCTTATGCTTCAAATAGTAAATATAGAAAAAAACATATCCGATAGCTAAAGATATCACCAAGACAACAACTAGATAAAAAGCCTTAGCCCAACCGGTTTCCCAAAAGGTGGGTAATACCTGTAAAGTAACCGTTTTCACAGTGTTCATCCAAATACCATCCCCATTGGTCGCCTTTATCTGAAATTGATATTTTCCTGCCGGAAGACTTACAAAACTAACCGAGTTCTTCTTACCTATATAATACCATTGATTATCATCCAACTTATAAGCATACTCGATATCCAAGGAATTAGTATAATCCAACGCAGCAAATGAGATGGTAAAATTCCTCCGCCGGGTAGGGATCTCTAAATAATCCGCATCACTCAACACATGAGACAAATTATCCTCCGAATATTTTATACCTGTCACTACAATAGGAGCTTCATAAGTCTGCTTAACGATACTATCCGGAGAAAAGACAAGCATACCGCCTTCTGTACCCATTAAGATATCCCCTTGCCTGTCTGTAACCGGAAGACATTCACTATAATTAAAAGAGCGATTGAAAAAAGTTTCTCCAAAAGACTCAAAAGTCTGATCGTGCACATCAAACAGAGTGATATCCGTTTCCGAGCCGATCCATATATTATGATTTTTATCTTCAATCAAGGCTCTAGCCAACGGAGATGTCTCTTTGCCGAACGACCGGAACCGAAGTTCATCAGATAATAAATTTGACGAAACCAACTTACAAAGGCCACCTCCATAACAATAACAATAGATAGTTTCATCCGTCGTTCGTAAAACAGACATCACATCAGCACTACACAATCCGTCAGTCGCCTGCGGACGAGGAAGGTTAAGATAAAAACGAATATTTTCGTAATCCGAAAAATCAGAAGAAAAAGTGATCAAACCTTCTATAGTACCCACCAGCATAGTATGACCGGGTCCCTCCACCATACAACGAATACTGTTGGTACGATTAATAGGAAAACCGGACAAATTATTCTCCGCATGAATAAAACGTATCGCCCCATCTTCCTTTTCCTCAACCAAATTCAATCCGCCACCGTAAGTACCAATCCAAATACGTCCGTTATGATCCTCATCAATGCATGATATTTTATTGTCACTGATGGAATAAGGATCCGACGGATTATTCATATAATGATATACCTCATAATGATAAGGACGATTCCGAGGAACAAGTCTGAACAATCCGTTTTCCTTACTGCCAAGCCATATTGTCTGCGCCTGATCCTTCAGCATGACATAGATTCCACCTTCTGCAAAAACTGTTTCCGTTTGAGCCAGTTCCCCATCAGGCGACAAATAACCCAACAAGTTTTTCTGTGAATCCATAATACGTATAATCCCTTTCTTTGTTGCAATCCATAAATGTTCGTCGCTATCAAACAGAAATGATTTTGTATCAAAATAATTGTCCAACTCCCTATAAGTATAGGGACTGGGCGGAAAGAACATTTTTATAAATGAGCGCTGGGATTTGATCCACAAATTATTTTGTTTGTCAACATAAGTTGTTTTAATAATAGGAGAATAAGGTATATGATTCCTTCCCGGTGTAAAATAGACTTTTAACTCCCGGCTCTTTTCGTCATAATAACTGAATATACCTTTATAAGGAATAGTCCAAACCACTCCGTTAGGATCTTCATAAATAAAGAGTTCATTTTCCGGAGAAGAAGCCATGTATCCGGAAGGAGTATTCAAATATTGTTTCACTCCGGTTTCCGGATCAAGCCGGATAATTCCCGGCAATCCGGTAAATATCCATAGAAATCCTTTAGAATCCTGGTAGACTTTTCTCACAGCCGCATCATCATGCCCCGGAAGAGAGAAATCATATTTCTCCATCGCCAGTTCAGGGAAATGGCATAGGTACAAACCTTTATCAGACAAAACAGCCAGCTGATTATCTTTCAACACTTTAATTCCGTTTATATGCTGAATCTTCTCTTGAAAAGGAACGATGTTGAATTGCATGGTATTTACATCATAATAGGCTAGCCTGCCATTCTGTGATGCAAGAAAAACAAGATTATCCATTGTTTCGAACATAGAAAAGGGATATGAACTAATGGTCCGCTTGCCAAATATGCTAACTCCCTTGTCACTAAATACCCATTCCTCTCCCTGTTTATCTTCAAAGACCCTACTGACTTTCCCCAGTTCCACATCATCAATAGCTGTAATATACTGAATCCCTGAAGAAACAGTACACTCTTTATCTGAAATTCTGAAACATCCTCCATTATTTAAAGTAACCCAAGTAATCCCTTTGGATAAAGGATACAAATTTTCTATTTGCAACGGAGTATTAAAATGTTGTTCATACTGTTTCAGAACATTGATCAGCTTATTTTCACGAATATCATATAAATACAGGCTATGACGATCGTATGCAATCATCCATAAATTGCCGTCGGCCGTATTCTCCAGCCGCTGCATGTGCTGGTTCAAAAGAGAATCAAACTGAAAAGTTTCGAAATCGCGTCCATCAAACCGGCTTACCCCATTCCAAGTACTGACCCATATAAAACCATTATGACTTTGAAGAATCTGCGCCGGATTACTTTGAATCAATCCGTCTCTCACTGTATATTGGCGTGCAACACAAATAGGCTGTGCTTTGACAAAACCCCAATGAAGAAGTAAAAACAAAGTACACCATATATATTTTAACTTTATTGTGTTTCTCATTTTACATCGATTTATCAAACAAGTACAAAGATAACCAAATGTAGATTTCCTCCTAAGATAAATTGCCAATTAGACATAAAATACAAGGTTAAAATAGAAAAAAACGGCAACTTTGGTATAAGAACCAATAGCTGCCATTTTTCCTAACTACCTTTTCACCCTATTTCCTACAAGCCTATTTATATCCCTCATTTTGTAAAAATTCGTCTTTATTCGTTATGGCGTCTAATAAAGTTTGCGGAAATGGACGCAACATATGATAAGCTTTCACATTTTTACCGGCATCAGGATTTCCGGATTTTATCCGGCGGATAAATATTTCACTTCCCATTCGTTTCAAATCAAACCAGCGCAATTGTTCTCCGACCAATTCCCGAGCACGTTCATCCAATATGAAATCAATATCCTCAATGTCACTTTGAGCAACTTTCATAGCCTCCTCTTTGCCAGCCTTAGCTCTTTGGGCACGAAGAATATTCATATAAGCCAACGCATCTGCTTTGCCGGCTTTTGCTCCTGCTTCCGCCACAATTAAATACATTTCTGCCACACGGATTATAAAAGCATCCCGTGTTCCACGATCCTCGTTCACCGTAGCACGAGTAGGGTCTTCAAATTTAGAGATAGGCATACATTGTTTCTGACTTTTTACAGAACCATCTTCATGATAAATATCTGTCCGATCAAGTATCTGATAACGTCCTTTGGCCCACTGACGCTTTACCTGAGGAACAACATCTTTTGTTATCCATATAGCAGTATCCCCTTGTACCATATAAGGGTAGTTATCTCCGGTTTTTCCTCCATTAGCCTTCCATAACGAACGGAAAGTCACTTCAAAACGTTGGTCTATATTCTCGTCATAACAATCCAGCAAATAACGCGTCGGCATATAGTGATTAAAAGGACGACCATATTCTATGCTTCTGACCATACCGGGCTGGTCATCATATTTCATACAGAAAATCAAATGAGTATGGTTACCGCCTGAACGAATTATATCATTATCCATCTCCTGATTATACAACTGATTGGTAGAAGAATAATCAATATACCAAATCACTTCTTTATTGCCATTTCCATCAGAATTTTCCATATCAAATACTGAGGCAAAATCCTTTGATAACTCGAAAGGACCATTATCAATCACTTCTTTTGCCAAAGTATAGGCTTGTTCATACAATGCTTTATCATTCAATTCACTTGCTCTAGTCAATAGCAAACGAGCCTTCAAGGCTTTGGCAGCCCACATGGTAACACGCCCTCCATCAGCTTGCGCAACAGATAACCGGCTATCCATACAGAAATCCAAATCTTCAAAAATATGAGTATAAATCTCTGCCACCGAGGTTTTCCTAGGTGCCATAACAATAGACTCCGATGGCTGATCCGTATAATAAGTATCCCCAAATGTTTCCACCAGAATCCAATAATAATACGCCCGTAGGAAACGCACCTCTGCTTCTCGTTTGCTGGTAAGTGTCTTATCACTGAACGGAACATTCTTTACATGATAGATGGCTGTATTACAAAAGTTGATCGCTTTGTAAAAACGGTCATAATACTCTTTACTGATAGGATTGGTCCCATCAAAATCATTCTGATAAGAAACAATGGCGGGATAATCACAACCACCGCCCGGAGCCAATATATCCGTTCCCGTTTCACTGAATGCCATAGCAGCAGACTTTCCACCCCAAAAACGCAAGGGAGTATAACAAGAGTTAATCAAAGACTCAAAACCTTTCTCAGTATCATAATAACCACCTTCGGTAGTAACCGCACTACGATTGTGTTCTTCCAAAAAATCAGAGCAGCCCGAGCAAACCATAAGAGTAGCTGCCAATGCATATAATAATGTAATTCGTTTCATAATTTTCATTCTTTACCAGTTAAAATTCTACATTCAGACCAAATACAAGTTGTTTTGTCATAGGAAAAGAAATACTTCCTCCCTGTTCGGGATCATAATTATCAATCTTGCTGAAAGTAAAGAAATTCTTTGCTGTAGCATATACACGGAGTTTGGATAGATTGAGATGTTTCAAAAGTTCCGGTTTAAAAGTATATCCCAACGTAATATCGCGTATTTTAAAGAAAGAACCATCTTCATACTTCAACGTTGAATAGTAAGTAACCTGTGTATAACTCTTACTTTTATTAGGACGCGGAAAAGCATTGGTAGGGTTCTCGGGAGTCCAGTAATCTACATTTCCACCATTTTCCAACGCATTGATACGATACGTAGTATTATAATCATACGCAATCCACTGACCCAAACGAGCATACAAGAATACAGACAAATCAAACCCCTTATAATTAAAAGTATTATTGAAACCAAAAGTTACATCTGGACGCTGACTGTAAATGATACGATCATCTGTCGTTATGACACCATTACCATCCACATCCTGTACCTTTATATCACCCGGTTCCTGTCCATTGGCAGCAGCGGCAGCCTCTTCACCCAATTGCCAGATGCCTTCTTTCTTATAATCATAAAACACTTTGAAAGGTTCTCCTACAAACCAAGCATTCGCCTCATCCTTTAATTGTCCCGAAGCAAGTTCTTTTATTTTTTCCCTATTGTGTGACAATGAGAAATCTGAGAACCAGGAGAAGTTCTTGTTTTGAATATTAACCGTACTCAGTGTCAAATCAACACCAGTACTTTCAGTCTTACCGATATTTTCCATAACCGAAGCATAACCGTTAATAGATGGAATTACACGATTCATTAAAATATCCCGGGTTTCTGCCTTGTAAATATCAATACTACCTGAAATACGATTATTAAAAAATCCGAAATCCAGACCAAGGTTATACTGCGTGGTAGTTTCCCAAGTCAGTTCCTTGTTTGACATCGTTTTAGGATAGAATCCATAAGCTCCCTCATTATTGAACGAATAAGTGGAGTTACCCAGCAAACCAACGGTTTGATAAGGATCAATAGCACATTGGCCAGATTGTCCCCAACTCAATCGGAGTTTTAAATTTGAAATAGCATCCACATTTTTCAGGAAATTCTCTTCATTGATACGCCAGGCCAGTGCTACAGACGGAAAGTATCCCCATTTCTTACCTGGTGCAAAAACAGAAGAACCATCGGCACGCAAAGAAGCAGTCAGCATATAGCGATCCATCAATTTATAATTAACACGCCCAAAGAAGGAAGCCAGATTTTGATCGACCAGTGAACTCTTTATAGTGATTTCTTTTTCATTGGAATACAAATTATGGAACCAGTTATCAGCATATACTTGTCCCTTTCCACCTGCATAGGTATATTCTTTAGAGTTGAGAATCGTACTGGTTCCAACCATTGCCTGCAAATTATGGATATCAGAGAAGTCCTTTGAATAAGTCAGCACATTCTCCCATGTCAGATTACGTGTCATGGTGTGCTCCTTATAGGATTGTGAATCCTTGCCACTTCCCTGCAACGAGTTCTTATCACAGAAAAAGCCTCTACGCACATTCACTGAGTTCAATCCCAGCGTCGTACGGAATAAAATATCCTTGGTGATATTCCAGTTCAGGTACAAGCTGCCGAAGAAACGCTCCTGAATGGTATTATCCACACGCATACCCTCCTGATCGTCAATCAACGGATTCATCTGAGTATTATAACCGGGAGACGGATACATCACTAAATTCCCCTCCTCATCATAAGGTTTCGAGATAGGAACAATTTTATTAGCCATATTCAGCGGACTATAACGATTATTCTTATCTACATAGGCATAGATAATGTTTGTCCCTACCTGCACATTGTCAAACAATTGATGGTCCAGTGCTACACGGGCATTATACCGTTTATAATTATCATCCTTAAAGAGTCCCTCTTCGCTTCTGTAACCCAAAGATATATTATGTTTGGTTTTCGTATTGCCCCCAGATACAGACACCTCATAATTTTGGTTAAATCCGTTGTGCATCAACATGTCACGATAGTTCGTATCATATCCTTTTTCCAGATAAGTCAGTTCTTCAGGAGCAAATACAGCAGCATCCTCTGCGTATTTTCCTGTTGTTCTGTCCCGATAGGCCTCTCTTTTGTATTGGGCATATTCTTCAGCATCCATGATATCAGGATAATCAGTTATCATGGTAGAAGAAACAAAAGCATTAAAGGATACTTTTGACTTTCCTTCTTTTCCCTTTTTAGTCGTAATCATAATAATACCATTCGCACCCCGTGTTCCATAAATAGCTGTAGAAGAGGCATCTTTTAACACTTCAATAGATTCTATATCAGTGGGATTTATATCTAGCGAGGTACCATAATCAATACCATCCACAAGAATCAACGGAGCATTACTAGCCGTCAATGAACGCTCTCCACGGATCGTAAAATTAGGTGTGCTTCCTGCTTGCCCCGAAGAGTTTGTAAGATCAAGTCCGGCTACTTTTCCTTGTAATGACTCCAAGGCATTGGTAGTAGGAATAGCTGTGATATCCTTACTTTTAATAGAAGCAATAGAACCGGTCATGCCAGATCCACAGCATCTCATCCACACAGCTCTTGATTCCTGTCCTTCGCAGAGTCAGTGCCGGAAACTCTTTTGAGAGGTCATAACGGTTCACAACACCAAATTTTTTGATGGTGTACGCAGAGGTTCCATCCTCCCATACCGGGCGTACCTTTTCTCCCTCTGTACTCGTTCCGTTGTCAATAATGTCTCTGCACATCTCTATAAATACTTTATCTGCGTAACTCAATCTTATCTTCCCCTTCTAATATTCTCTGATCATACTGCTGATCTCAGAAATGCTGTCCATTTTCTGCAGCTCTCTCAGCGCATCCTTGATATGATACTCTTTCACTTTTTCTGTACTGATGACCAGTTCAGCCGCTTCTTCCTGTACATGCTTCTGCACAACTCTGCGGATACTTACCTTGTGACCGCCAAATACACTTGCCACTTTCGCCAGAACTCCCGGTTCGTTTTTCACCTGCATTCTGAGGAAAAATTTATTTTTCACTTCATCAAACGGCTTCACCGGCAAATCCTGATAGCAGGTACAGCTGATTCTTCCGTTGCATCCAAACTGCAGGTTTCTGGCAACATCAATCACATCACCGACAACAGCACTTGCCGTCGGCATCTCCCCGGCACCTCTTCCGTAAAACATCGCATCATCCACAGCATCTCCGTGCACAAAAACAGCATTGAACGAATCCCGCACGGACGACAGGGGATGCTCTTTTCCAAGCAGCACCGGATACACTCCCACTTCAATCCCTTTGTCCGTATTGTGCGCAACTGCAAGCAGCTTGATCACACAGTCAAATTCTTTTGCATAGGCAATA
>ENA-OPSG01001324-OPSG01001324.1-human-gut-metagenome-genome-assembly--contig:-NODE-1324-length-11873-cov-3.802928_pt1 | contig 11873 bp, 9 predicted proteins | sample MGYA00241454_ERZ501900 | MGnify/ENA primary metagenome ERZ501900 (study PRJEB25962, sample SAMEA2042225) | human gut metagenome | biome: human gut; feature: human-associated habitat; material: faeces... | reverse complement strand
CCCATTGCAACAAACGCTGCCGCTCCGAGACTGTCTGTCATCGCTTTCAAGGTCCATGCAAATGTCAGGATCATAATTGCCGGAACCATCGCCTTAAATCCTTCCGGAATGCATTCCATACACTCTTTAAAAGTCAAAACCTTCCGGACACAGTACAGTCCAATCGTAAGAACGAGGCCAAAGAAGCTTCCGAGGACAAGTCCCACCGACGCGTCACTGTTCGAGAACGCTGTTACAAAATCAACCCCGTCAAAAAATCCTCCGGTATAGATCATGCCGATTACACAGCAAACGATCAGAGATGCAATCGGAATCAGAAGATCTGTCACTTTCCCATTTTCATTGACAGGAATTTCCTCCCCACTCTCGTAAGGTCTGTTCGCAGTTGTAAAGATATCTCCTTTTACTGCATTTTTCTCATGTGTCCGCATTGTCCCAAAATCAAATTTCATCACAACAATCGCAATCATCATCAGAATCGTCAATAGTGCATAAAAATTGTACGGAATTGCCCTCATAAAGATGGAAAAACCATCTTCTCCCTCTACAAATCCCGTCACCGCTGCTGCCCAGGAAGAAATCGGAGCAATAATACAGATCGGAGCTGCAGTTGCATCAATCAGATAAGATAACTTTGCTCTCGACACCTGATGTCTGTCTGTCACAGGCCGCATCACGCTTCCGACTGTAAGACAATTAAAATAATCATCGATAAATATCAACATTCCCAGCGCAATCGTTGCAAGTTGTGCACCGACACGAGTTTTTATTCTCTTTCCAGCCCACTTTCCAAATGCCGCAGATCCTCCTGCCCGGTTCATCAGGCTGACCATCGCTCCCAGTATGATCAGGAATACAAGAATTCCTACATTATAACTGTTCGACAGCACACTGATGATTCCTCCCTTGAAAATGTGGACAATGGTTCCCTCAAATGAAAAGTCTGAATAAAACATCGCCCCCACAAGAATTCCTACAAACAGTGAACTATAAACTTCTTTCGTGATCAAAGCCAATGCAATGGCCACCACCGGGGGAATCAATGCCCAAAATGTTGCATACATCTTCGGCTGTGCCGCCTCCCCATCCGCTGCAAATACCGTCATTGACAGCAATAGTGTAAACATAAACACAAATGCCGCCGCACTCCATATTTTTTTCTTTGAAATGTGCATAAAAGTTCTCCTTTCTCTCTAATCCTTTAAAATAATTTCAAATTTGTTTTTAGAAAAAGAAAACCATGAACGACAACTTGCTAAAGCGCGTTCATGGCAAAAACCTTCTAACTCATCTCTGTTTTATTTCAGCCAACGATAGCACTCCACATGTCTGTGACAGTCCACTGCATATTCTGCAGTGACCCAGATCCTGCTCCCCGGACGAAAGAACAGTTCTTCGGCAATTCATCCTTTCCGGTACATCGGTCGTCCACCGTGTTCTCATGTACCGTACTGATAATCCTTGCACCTCTATCTCTTGTCATTCAATTCTCTTTTCAAACAGCATTTAGTATACCACAATTTTCTCTAAATAGGAATTGCTACTTTTACTATTTTTTCTTCTGTCCTTTTTTCTTTTTTTGTATACTTTCTGCAAAAAGGGATACTCCATTTCTGAAGTATCCCTTTTCCATGACTTTATTCTCTTTCGAAAAACATTATTGTCTGTTCTATTCAGCGTCGCTTCCATAGAGAGTTACAAGTTTGTTCAAGTATGCATATCTCTCTTTTGCTGCTTCTTCTGATTTCGCAAATAATTCTTCTGCTCTTTCTGGGTTCATTCTTGCCAATGCATTGTAACGAACTTCTCCATTTAAGAATTCTCTGTAATCTTCTGTTGGAGCCTTGCTGTCGAGAGTGAATTTATTTCCTTCTGCAGCTGGGTTGAAGCGGAAGTTGTGCCAGTATCCTGATTTTACTGCTAACTCTTCTTCTGTCTGAGCTTTGTTCATACCCTTCTTAATACCATGGTTGATACATGGAGCGTAAGCAATAATTAAAGATGGTCCTGGATAAGCTTCTGCTTCTGCAATCGCTTTTACAGTCTGATTGAAATCAGCTCCCATAGCAATCTGTGCTACATATACATATCCGTAGCTCATTGCAATGCTTGCCATATCTTTCTTCTTCACTTCTTTACCGCCTGCTGCGAACTGAGCAATCGCACCTGTCGGTGTAGATTTTGAAGATTGTCCACCTGTATTAGAGTAAACTTCTGTATCGAATACCATAATGTTGATATCCTGTCCGGAAGCTAATACATGGTCAACTCCACCGAATCCGATATCGTAAGCCCATCCGTCTCCACCGAAGATCCACTGTGATTTCTTAGCTAAGAAGTCTTTGTTCTGTAAGATTTCTTTTCTCAATTCACATCCACAGTCACAAGCTTCTAATGCTGCAACAAGGTTATCTGTTGCTGTTCCGTTTGTAGCTCCACAGTTAAATGTCTCTAACCATTCTTTTCCTGCTGCAACAACTGCTTCATTGTCTCCGCTCTCTACTAACTTCTCAACTTTTGCTTTTAAGCCGTTTCTTAAAGCTTTCTGAGCTAATAACATACCGTAACCGAACTCTGCATTATCCTCAAATAAAGAGTTAGACCATGCAGGACCCTGTCCTTTTTCGTTTACTGTGTATGGTGTAGACGGTGAAGAGTTACCCCAGATTGAAGAACATCCTGTTGCATTAGCGATGTACATTCTGTCACCAAATAACTGTGTGATCAGTTTTGCATAAGGTGTTTCTCCACAACCTGCACAAGCTCCTGAGAACTCAAGTAATGGCTGTTTGAACTGGCTTCCCTTAACTGTCTCTGGTTTGAATTTAGCAACAACTTCTGGTTTAACCTCGATCTCACGTCCGAAATCAAAGATATCCTGCTCTGCTGCATTTTCTTCCATGTTTGCCATAACAAGAGCTTTTTCACCCTTCTTACCTGGACATACATTTACACAAGATCCACATCCTGTACAGTCATATGCTGATACAGTCATAGTGAATTTCATTCCCGGCATACCGATCATATCGATTGCTTTTGTTCCTTCTGGAGCTTTTGCAAGTTCATCCTCTGTAAGTGCTACCGGACGGATAACTGCATGTGGGCAAACGTATGCACAACGGTTACACTGGATACAGTTTTCTGACTGCCATACAGGGATATCTACTGCGATACCACGTTTCTCATATGCTGCACTACCTGATGGTGTAGATCCATCTGCATAGTCAGTAAATGTAGATACTGGCAGAGTATTTCCTTCCTGAGCGTTAACCTTAGACTGGATGTTCTTAACGAATGCTACAACATCGTCTTTTCCACCCTTAACTTCTGGTGTGAATAATCCTTCGTCTTCACAAGATTTCCAAGATTCCGGAACTTCGATCTCAACTACCTGTTTAGCACCGGCATCGATAGCATCGTAGTTCATCTGTACGATCTTGTCACCTTTTCTTCCGTAAGTAGCTTTTGCAGCTTTCTTCATCAGATCGATTGCTTCTTCTTCCGGAATGATAGATGCCAGTTTGAAGAATGCTGACTGAAGGACTGTATTGATACGTCCGCCAAGTCCGATCTCTTTACCGATCTTGATACCATCAATTGTGTAGAACTTGATGTTGTGATCAGCGATGAATGCTTTTACCTGTCCTGGTAAATGTTTCTCAAGACCTTCCATGTCCCAAGAGCAGTTCAGAAGGAATGTTCCTCCGTCAACTAATTCCTGAACCATGTTGTATTTGTTTACATAAGATGGGTTGTGACATGCTACAAAGTTAGCCTTGTGGATCAGGTAAGTAGATTTGATTGGCTTCTTACCGAAACGCAGGTGAGACATTGTAACACCACCAGACTTCTTAGAGTCATAGTCGAAGTAAGCCTGTGCATACATGTCAGTATTGTCACCGATGATCTTGATAGAGTTCTTGTTAGCTCCTACAGTACCGTCAGCTCCAAGTCCCCAGAACTTACAGTTGATTGTTCCTTCTGGTGTTGTAACCAGTGGTGCACCAACTTCAAGTGAAAGATTTGTAACATCATCGTTGATACCGATTGTAAATCTTTCTTTGTCTGCGTTGTTGAATACCGCAACGATCTGTGCAGGTGTTGTATCTTTTGATCCTAATCCGTAACGTCCGCCGTTAACCGGTACTGCATCGAACTTAGATCCCTTTAATGCAGAAACAACATCCAGGAATAATGGCTCTCCCTGAGCTCCTGGTTCTTTTGTTCTGTCAAGTACATTGATGTATTTTACTGTGTCAGGAATTGCATCAATTAATGCCTGTGCACAGAATGGTCTGTAAAGACGAACCTTAACAACACCAACTTTTTCCCCAGCTGCTGTTAAGTAATCGATTGTCTCTTCGATTGTGTCACATACAGAACCCATAGCAATGATAATTTTCTCTGCATCTGCTGCTCCGTAGTAGTTGAAGAGTTTGTAGTCTGTTCCGATCTTCTCGTTAACTTTATCCATGTACTCCTGTACGATAGCCGGCATAGCGTCGTAGTATGGGTTACATGCTTCTCTTGCCTGGAAGAAGATATCCGGGTTCTGAGCTGAACCTCTCTGGCATGGGTGATTTGGATTCAGTGCATGATTTCTGAATGCATCGATTGCGTCCATATCTACCAGATCTTTCAAATCTTCATAATCCCATGTCTCAATCTTCTGAATCTCGTGTGATGTACGGAATCCATCGAAGAAGTTGATAAATGGAAGTTTTCCTTTTAATGCTGCGCAGTGTGCAACTGGTGTTAAGTCCATAACTTCCTGTACGCTGGATTCGCAAAGCATTGCTGCACCAGTCTGACGACAGGCGTAAACATCAGAGTGATCTCCGAAGATATTCAGTGCGTGGCTTGCAAGCGCACGAGCGGATACGTTAAATACTCCAGGAAGCTGTTCTCCTGCTACTTTATATAAGTTAGGAATCATTAACAGAAGTCCCTGTGATGCTGTAAATGTTGTTGTCAGAGCACCAGCAGAAAGAGATCCGTGTACTGCTCCTGCAGCACCAGCTTCTGACTGCATCTCTGTTACCTGAACAGTCTGTCCAAATATGTTCTTTCTTCCTTCTGTAGCCCATTCATCTACATGTTCCGGCATAACGGATGATGGTGTAATAGGGTAAATTGCTGCAACTTCTGTATATGCATATGAAGCATGAGCTGCGGCCTGGTTACCATCCATGGTCTTCATTTTTCTTGCCATTTTCGTTGTTCCTCCTTGATAATAGTACAAATCATATATTGACGTGTATGGTTTTATTATATCTCCTGTATCATCAAAAGTCTAGCGATTCCGACTGTTATTTTGTTCATTTTTTGGTACAAATACAGATTCTCGTATCATTTTGTCGGCATATTTGCCCATAAAACCGAGAATAAATCTCAAATTCATTTGGAAAGAATATGCTTAATAAGCACATACATCACAATCGCAAATGCAAATAAATACCCAATCGCACCAATTGCCGGGATCCCGCAGATCTTCGGGCTCATATTGGTAGTGCAGATAATGCTTGAACTGATCAGCAATGCCATCACCCACAATCCCATTACCACATTCCGCACCAGACGCCTCAGTAACTGTGCCAGATCGTTGGATGCATGCAGATCCAGGTTGACTCTTGTCTGACCTTTCATCAGACCATGCAGTGCATCCGCTGCAAGTCCCGGGACTTCTACTGCTTTATGCATCGAACGGTAAAGATTCTTTCCTGCATGTTTTAATTCTTTTTTCCAATCCAGATCTTTCCACATACTCTCTGAAATATGTCTGGATGCGATCTCGATCATTTTGATCTGTGGAGCAATGTCTGCAAGCACGCCTTCCATGTTAGTCAATCCTCTTGCCAGCATCGTCAGACCATGCGGCATACGGATCTTATTTTCCTTCATCACTTCCATAAGATCCATCATCACTTCTGCAACATCGATCTCTCCCATATCTAAGGACCCATACTTCGACATCAGTTCACTGATATCTTCATACAATACGCTCTGATCTGGTTTCTCTTTAAATTCACCCAGTGCCATGACCGCTTCCTGGATCATGCCGATATCATTTTCTGCAATGCCGCGGATTGCTTTTCCAATCAGTTCTTTATCCCGTTCGGTCAGTCTTCCCATCATTCCCATATCGATCCATACAATCTTGCCATCCTGGATCTTTACATTTCCCGGGTGGGGATCTGCATGGAAGAAACCGTCTTCCATCACCTGTTTGATATAATTATCGATCAGCTTGATCCCGATCTCTTCCAGATCGTATCCGCCTGCCAGAAGTTTCTCTTTATCATCGATTGCAGGCCCTTCGATGTATTCCATGACCAGCACATGCATGGTTGTATATTCCTGATATAGTTTCGGTGTTCTTACATATACGACATCCGCATTCCGTCTGGCAAACTCTTCCATATTCGATGCTTCGGTGAGAAAATTCATCTCTTCCCGTGTCACATTCCAAAGTTCATCCAGTACCTGGTCGAAGTCAGCCATTCCTTTCAGACTGATCGGCGGCATCAGCTTTACTGCCTTCCGAAGGAGTCCGATATCTCTTGCCATAATTTCATAAATACCTGTTCGCTGAACCTTGATAACAACCTGTTCACCGCTGAGCAGTTCTGCTCTGTGGACCTGTGCAATGGATGCTGATCCCAGTGGTGTATCGGAAATAAATGCAAATATTTCATTCCACGGACAACCATATGCCTGTTCGATTACTTCTTTTACTTCCGGAAATTCCATCGGAGTTACTTCTGAACGCAGACACATCAGTTCATCACAATACCTTTTCGGTAAAATGTCTGAATGCAGTGACATAATCTGACCGATTTTAATATAAGTAGGCCCCAGATCCTCCAGTATCATCCGGAGTTTCTGAGGCGTAATTCCCCTGGTGATTCCATATTTATGAAGTACGGATGTAATCTCCTTTAACCTGGTACGGTATTCTTTGGATTCTCCCTTACTCATGAACCTGTTCCTCTTTAAATGTCTTCGTTCTCAGCTGTCTCTTCTTCCGCTGCTTTCTCTGCCGCATCTTCGCATACGGATTCGTCTGCCACATCTTCTACCGTCTCTGCAGCTTCAAATTCTTCCTGTTTTTTCTCCATCTCATCAATTCTCTGTTTCAACAATGCCATCTGTTCCGGAGTCATCTTATCCAAAAGCTCATCCAGTTCTTCTGGTGAAGATGTTTTTACTTTTACATTCACTTTTTCTTTTACTGTCGACTTGATGTTATGCTTAAGTTCTTCATTCAGTGCTTTGCCCTGTTCAACAGTCAGCTCCCCCTTTTTCACCATCTCATCCAGAAGTTCTTTTGATTTCTCTCCTGTGACTGCAACTGCTCCGATTCCTGCAAGTAATACTTTCTTTAATCCGCTTCCTAATTTTTCCATAGGTCGTTCTCCTTTCGATGTCTATATAGACAGGCTTTCCAAAAGCTTTGGAATAAATATGATCATCCCTGCAATTGCTGCCATGATTGCCGCGATCAGTACTGCTCCGGCCGCCGCATCTTTGGCAAGCTTTGCAAGCGGCTTTCTCTCTTTCGTGACCAAATCGACCACTGCTTCTACCGCCGTATTCACCATTTCCAATGCCATGACCAGACCAAACAATGTCAGGCAGATACACCACTCTACCGGTGTAATATGAAATACGAATCCTGCGATCACCACACAAACCATTGCCACACAATGAATCTTCATATTCCGTTCCTTCGTTACCACTGCAAATATTCCGGCAAATGCATAGCCGAAGCTTTTATACAATGGATCTTTCTTTTGTTTCTTCATTTTTGCACCTGTCCTTTGTTTTCTTACATTTTAACACATTTTGCACAAATTTACACAAACATTGTATGTATTTTGTTTTATTTTAGAAATAATACGGACTTTTAAAGAAAAGTATGACCTTTTATAAATTCTGCATCCAGCATAATTTTTCTATCAAAATAAGAGGACAAAAATAAATACAGGGATTCTGCTTCTTATACCAAAATCCCTGTATTTTATCACCATATGCTCTACAGAACTTATATTCTATTATACATTCTCTACATTCATTCCTTTGAGAATTCTCTGATTCTTCTCTTCCACATTCAGCTTTTCCGTAAACGCTTTCGTTTCTTTTACTATGACTTTGCTGAGTGCAAGCAAGGCTATCAGATTCGGGATTGCCATCAATGCATTGAAGATATCTGCGATATTCCATACTGCCGCAACCGTCATATACGGTCCGATGAATACACATATAATATAAAGCCATCTATACGCTCTTACAGCTTTCATATTCTTATTAAACAGATATTCCAGGCATCGTTCTCCGTAATAATCCCATCCAAGAATCGTTGTAAATGCAAAAAATACCAGACAAATCATCAATGCAAAGGATGCCACAACCGGCGGGAACGGAAGTCCCTTCTGGAAGGCCGCTGTCGTAATTTCCACACCTTCCAGTCCCGTATTCCATGTTCCTGTAATGACAATAGAAAGTCCTGTCATCGTACAGATTACGATCGTATCAATAAATGTACCGGTCATTGACACCAGTCCCTGTCTTGCAGGTTCTTTGGTCTGTGCTGCAGCCGCTGCGATCGGTGCGCTTCCAAGTCCGGATTCATTCGAGAAGATTCCTCTGGCAATACCTTTCTGCATTGCTACGATCATACTTCCCATTGCACCACCGGCCAGTGCGCTTCCGGTAAATGCTGATTTTACAATTGTTACAATAGCTGCCGGAATTGCGGTAATATTTGTCACCATGATAATGACTGCCAATACTACATACAGAACCGCCATGAACGGAACGACGATCTCAGATACTTTTGCAATTCTCTTGATTCCACCTAATACAACCATTCCGACACATACCGTCAGTACCAGACAGGATATTACAGTTGCCCATGAATAATCATTTCCAAATAATGCTACTGTATGTGCCATGTTCGGATCAAAAAAGTTACGGACTGCAGATGAGATACCATTCACCTGTGTAAATGTACCGATTCCGAATAATCCAACCCCTGCTCCAAAGAATGCAAATATCTTTGCAAGCCATCTGAACTTTACACCCATTCCATTCTCAATGTAATAGAATGGTCCGCCAAGTACATGCCCGTCTTCATCGATCGTACGGTATTTTACTGCAAGAAGACCTTCTGAATACTTTGTTGCCATTCCTAAAAATGCTGTCAGGATCATCCAGAATAACGCTCCCGGTCCACCTGCAGAAATTGCAGTTGCCACACCGACGATATTACCGGTACCGATTGTTGCCGATAATGCGGTACAAAGAGCTCCAAAGCTGGTTACTTCTCCGTGTCCGTCTTCTTCATTTTTCACCATGAATTTTAACGCTTTTCCAAGATACCTTACCTGAAGAAGGCCCAAGCGCACAGTCAGAAAAATTCCTGTGACCAGAATTAAGATGATTAACGGAAGTCCCCACACGACTCCGTCAAACCATGTGATAAAAGTGTCAATACGTCCAAAAATTCCCATAATTCATTCCTCCATCCTTTTGCCTGAGAGATTTGCAGATCTGTTTTCTGCTTACACCTTCGGCGCTTTTCATTTCATTACGAAAAGACTCTCCTGAGTTTTTTATGATAACGTAATCGCATTGCAGCAAATTCGTCAAAGTAATTGTCATTATTTTGAGAATAAATCCTCACCCAAATCGCTTTAGCACGTCTTTGCTTTAGCACGATGCAGGATAGTTTATCATGAATCTTTACATATAGCAAGATATTTTATAATTAAAAATGCAGGCAGCATTTATAAGTTATAATTATAATTCCTGTCTGCATCTGTATTTTTATTCTTTTCCGACTGCCTTTCAGAATCCGAAATCTGCATAATCTTCCGGCAAAAAACGGTGATAGATCATATGACACCCTTCGTCCTTAAAGCAGTAATAGTATTCGTCCTCATTTTCTTCCGGAAATCTTACCCAAAAGTCAAATTCTCCGTTGTGCATATCTCCCACCCTGATATCTTTTGCCTCTTTCTGAAATATCGCAAGGATATCTTCTTTTTTGATTCCGTGATTCATCATCAGCTCCACCAGCTTTTTGATGAATTCATTTTCTGCCGTATGTTCATGTACATAGACACTTCCCTGTTCCGGAATATGCAGGCAGAATCTGTCTTTTTTGTGCGTCACACAGATATCTCCGAGTTTTTTCTTTACTTCTTCCGGGAACTGTTCCAGACGTGTCTGCATCTCATCCACATCGTCATCCGCCTCAAAGAAATGATTGAGGGAAATCAATGGATAATACAAACGGATCTCTTCTTTCCGAAATCCAAGTTTTGCCTGTTCTTCTTTTATAATATCGATCAAATTTTTTTCCAAACGTTTAAATCCCATTTCTGTTCTACGTGCTCCTTTTATTTCTCATATATTCAGCTTTCCTGTTCCATGTCTCCTAATTGACAAGCTCATTTCCAATACATTATACTACATTTATAATATTTACTGTATTTTAACATCAGATTTTTAAGGAGGAAATTTATCATGATCATCAAACATGGACTTGTGGTAGATCCTGCATCTGGTCTGTCCGAGCATATGGATATACTGGTGAAGAACGGAAAAATTGCAAGAATCGCACCTGAAATTTCAGAAGATTCTGAGGAGATTCTAGAAGCCGGAGGACTCGTTGTCGGACCGGGACTCATCGATACACATGTACATTTCCGTGATCCGGGATTTACATATAAAGAAGATATCCATACAGGAGCAAAGGCATCTGCAAAAGGCGGGTTTACTACTGTAATCTGTATGGCGAATACATCCCCTACGGTCGACAATACAGACACCCTAAAAGATAATCTTGCACGTGCTTCCAAAGAAGATATCCGTATCTTCCAGGCTGCTGCAATCTCCCGTTCATTAAAGGGCCGGGACGAAGTAGACATGCTTGCATTAAAAGAAGCTGGGGCATGCGGATTTACCGATGACGGCATCCCTCTTCTGAATGCTGAGTTCTGCTATCAGGCGATGAAAAATGCCGCAAAGTTAAACGTTCCGATCAGTCTTCACGAAGAAGACCCGGCTTTTATCCGCAACAATGGAATCAATCATGGCAAAGTATCCGATGCACTCGGCATCTACGGTTCTCCATCCATTGCCGAAGAAGCACTGGTGGCAAGAGACTGTCTTCTGGCGCTCCGTTCCGGTGCAGATGTTGTAATCCAGCATATCAGTTCCGGTGTATCGATTGATCTGATCCGTACATACAAAAAACTGGGAGCAAAATTACACGCTGAGGCAACACCGCACCACTTCTCCTTAACAGAAGACGCTGTTTTGGAACATGACACGCTGGCAAAGATGAATCCACCGCTTCGTACGGAAAATGACCGCCAGCAGATTATTGCAGGACTCGCTGATGGAACTATTGACCTGATTGCTACGGATCATGCCCCACACAGCACAGAAGAAAAATCCAAACCGATCACAGAAGCCCCAAGCGGCATTATCGGTCTCGAGACCTCCCTTGCACTCGGTATCACCAACCTTGTAAAGCCCGGATATCTGACCATGATACAACTTCTGGAAAAAATGACAGTGAACCCGGCAAAGCTATACCATCTGCCTTACGGAACAATTCAGGAAGGTGCAGATGCAGACTTTGTTATATTTGACCCTGATGAAACATGGATCCCGAAAGAATATGCTTCCAAATCATCAAACTCACCATTTACCGGAAAGGAACTTACCGGTAAGGTGAAATATACGATCTGCGGAGGAAAAGTCGTATATTCTGATATAAAATAAGCTTGGGATTTAATTTATTAACGGGGAAGCGGCCTCTCAGTCCTTGAAGGAAACAATAGATAAGGCTTCTTGTTCAG
>ENA-OPSG01001321-OPSG01001321.1-human-gut-metagenome-genome-assembly--contig:-NODE-1321-length-11884-cov-11.965847_pt1 | contig 11884 bp, 9 predicted proteins | sample MGYA00241454_ERZ501900 | MGnify/ENA primary metagenome ERZ501900 (study PRJEB25962, sample SAMEA2042225) | human gut metagenome | biome: human gut; feature: human-associated habitat; material: faeces... | reverse complement strand
TTCGGGAGATAATAGAAGCGTCTTGATGGAACGATGCTGCAATGCCGGACATTGCCCCGTATAAAAATGCCTTTCCTTTTGACAATCCATGACTTTGCAGAGGCATGGATATAATTGCCCCTTCCGGAAAGTTTTGAATTGCAATCCCAATCGAAAGCGCCAGCGCGCCGGCAAGAGAGATTACCGAATTTTCTGTCATTACTCCCGCAAACGTCACTCCGACCGCCATCCCTTCCGGAATGTTATGAAGCGTTACCGCAAGGACAAGCATCGTCGTTTTTTTTAACTGAGACGGAACTCCTTCCGGCTTCTCTTCCGTAAAGTGGAGGTGTGGGATCAATGTATCCAAAACAAGAAGAAAACCCATTCCAAATAAAAAGCCGACTGCCGGAGGCATCCATGAAATTCCTCCCGCCTGCTCTGACATGTCAATGGCCGGAATAAGAAGCGACCAGACCGACGCCGCGATCATTACTCCCGACGCAAATCCGAGAAGCATTTTCTGCAGGCGGACATTCATTTCCTTTTTCATAAAAAATACCATTGCCGAACCAAGTGTCGTTCCGATAAACGGAATCATTATTCCTAATAAAATATTACTGTTCATCTCTATTCCTCCGATTTTTATACTGCCGCGGACAATCTTCTTCACCATATCCACCGCCGACTGTAATATAGAATTACACCGATACTTTATCCTATGCATATGCCCAAAACTCTGACACATATATTCATAATTCATATATCGGATCATATCATACGTTTCTGCATATTGCAATTATTTTGATATCTATTCTCATTTCGTCTTTTTCAACGCTCTTCTTTATAGTAATATTGTTTAATTTTTTTTATTTTTTTATCCTTTTTTTAGTTGTTTCACACATAGAATTAGTGTATAATAAGTTTAACACATTTGAGAGGTGATATTCTCAAACAATACTTACATAAAGGAGAGATTCGCCATGGTATATTTAGTAACAGGCCCGAGAGGCAGCGGAAAAACTCAGCAGATGATCGATCTTGCTAACGAAAAAGTAAAAACATCTAACGGTAATGTAGTATTTATCAAAAAAAGCCATAAAGATACTTACACGGTTGACTTCAATATCCGTGTAATCCGCATGGCTGATTATCCGGACGTTCTAACGCTCGAAGAATTCGTAGGTTTCCTTTACGGTATGGCAGCCGGAAACCATGATATCGAAGCAGTCTTTATTGACAGTGTTTTAAAACAGGCTAACATCACTCTTGAAAGTCTTGCCGCTTTCCTTCACAAATTAAACAAGATTTCAACAGAAAACAATATTGATTTTTATCTCAGCATCAGCGCGGATAAAAAAGATATTCCCGGAATCGATTCATCTGATTGTACAGTTGTCAGCTAACTGCTGCATCTATATTTTATCGACAGTCACCTGTACAGCAAAACGGTTCACAGCGCTATTGACTGTGAACCGTTTTTTAATTCTTTTATTGTATTGTTTTCACTTCGGTAAGCGACAGAACCGTATTGCTCTTTTCGCCTTCTTTATATTCTATCGTCACCTGATCTCCCACGTTATAGCGGATAATGTCAATAAAATCAACAACCGACACATCAAATATATCGTCAGATCCTTCCACCATAATATAGTAATGTGAGTTTCCTTCCACTACTCCCTGAGCAATTTTCGTAATCGGAGCCGTAATCGTCTGTACTTCCCTTACGTCTTCCTCTTCTTCTTTAATACCGTTTTCATACATTAAATCTGTATAAACGCTTTCACACTCGCTTACAGTATCGCCGATCGCAACGATCTGATATTTCTGAACATTTACCATCGCATACTTTTTCACAAGTCCCGCATCATCTTTAAGTGCAATAAAATATGTCGGTTCTCCTGAAATATTTAACAGTAAAGGAAACGTCGCAACATATTTCAAGTTCTGTACCTGTCCTTCTGCAGAAGACATCGCAGACGCCTCTGTCGCACCTTCAACTTCGTAAAATTTAGTTTCCATCGTACGCTGATTCATCAGAACAAACCCGACATTCGACTGATCGCCTGTGATCGAAGTAACTCCTGTATAAACCCATACATCATCGTTGATCGCCAGATAATTATATCCGTCCGTTGTGGCAAGACAGTCTTTCTGTCCGAGCACGCTGTTAAAATATCCATGCTTCAATGTTCCGTAATAATCGTATAATTGAACAAGAAGATCTGCCGAATATACGCGATCTACCCACTGCGGAACGTCTTTGACTTTATAATCTACCGTTTCTCCGGTAACTGCGTTGCAAAGCACAACCCGATCCACTGTCACACCGCCGAAAAGACCGATATTATATTTTTTCACAGGGCAAACCCAATACGGCGTACCTTCTTCGTCTACTTCAAAGCTTAAATCATTAAAAATATATGTCGGATACTTAAATCTCAAATGACGATAAATATTTCTGTTAAAATGATCGCTTGTCGTATATTTCATCCCTTTTTCAAGTTTCACAAGCTCCGTATTCTGTGTTGCCATATCAATCTTGATATACGCCGGTATTCCATCTGACTGATTCGTAAACCATTTGATGACGCTTGCGTATTTCAGCGGAGAAACACGTACAGGACGATCCTGGTAATTGATCTGTGAATAGAGCTCATCCACTTCAAACTGAGAAACCATATCAACCATACTTCCCATCTTTCTGTTACCCAGAAGCGTCGCAGAATCACGGTCAAGAAGCGGAATCTGATCAAAAGAAAGTTCCTCTATATCCTTTGTAAACTCTCCGGTCTCCACTTTCATAAGCTTTTGATATTTCTTTGCGTTCACTATCGGAGAGGAAAGAAGAGATCCCAACAGATATACCGCTACGATCACTACAAGAACCGTAAGAATCGCTTTTAATCCTTTCGATTCCTTCATCTCGTATCTGTTTAACTTTTTCTTCCTGACATAGATCAGCGCTGCCAAAACAACAAGAATCACAAGGAAGATCCAAAATTCTGTCGCATGAATGTTAACTGCAGGAAGAGCTACGTAATAGTAAACACCAAGCAACGCGATCACCGCCAGTACAACCGCTATCTTTCCACCTATTTTTTTCATATACTTTTCTTACCTTTCTGGAATCCCATTTTAAAGCTTCTCTCTAAAACCTCTTTCGCCAAAGATCAGGTGACAGTATCAGAAGATAAGGGAATATTTCCAATCTTCCGAATAGCATATCAAAACTAAACACAATCTTCGACAGCGCAGAAAACGCATGGAAATTATCGGTAGGGCCTACTTGTGAAATTCCCGGTCCTACGTTGTTTATTGTTGTCAAAACTCCGCTGAATGATGTGGCAAAATCAAAATTATCAAGCGAAACAAGCAGCACTGACACAATAATGATAAATACATATGCCGAAAAATAAATATTAATGCTGCGCATCGTATCTGCGCCTATAATCTTTAGTACCATCCGCCATAGTAAGACACAGATTTGTTAAAGCGGAAACACTATAATCACTTCCTATGTATGAGCCTACGGGACTACACAGGCAAATAATAATCAAAATGGTAACAACAAGTAAATAAACAGATTGAATGCGTTGTATCATAGTCTCTTTAATTTTAATCATACAACCCGTCATTCTAAACGCAGTGAAAAACCTGAAAACACAAAGTGAATGGTTATCAGATTCCTCACTGCGTTCAGCATAACAGGGCTAATATAATGTGAGGTGCATCAAAATGTACCACAGATTACTCAGATTGATACAGTTTCCACACGAAACGACTCATGTTTCAAAATAGAACGATCCGTGTAACCTGCGGTAAAGACCTTTTGCACAGCCCCAAATGAAAAATCACTGTAGTTTCTCTTTTTCTTTAGCAGGATTACGGAAATAAACCTTGCCTTCTTCATATTCCTGAGCAGCGATCAATGTCGGTTTCGGAAGTTTTTCGTAATAACGTGAGATTTCGATCTGCTCTCTATTTTCAAAGACTTCTTCCAGGTTATCGTTGTATGAGGCAAACTCCTGCAATTTCTTTGAAAGATCATTCTTCATCTCAACACTAATCTGGTTGGCACGTTTGCCAATGATAGCAACAGTTTCATAAATGTTACCTGTGTCTGCACATAAATCCATCATGTCACGGGTAACAGTATTACTTGGAGCGTTTGTCTTTTTGTAATCCATAATTTCTTATTTAGTTTTATTCATTAAATTCTTTTACGTACTTATTGGCATCCTTGTAGATGCTCTCCACTTCTTTAGTATACTTGCTGTCGGGAAACTCGTTCTTGAAAGAATAATATTCATCTATCGTTTCACGCATACGCTCTTCTTTCTTTTCTTCCACGCTCGCTTTCGCCATATCATATTTGGCACGCAAGACCAGGATAGAAAGATCTTCGCGCATCTTGGTATAGGGATAGTCTTTCAAAGCATTCTGGGCGGTAACGATGCAAGACAAATAGTTGTTACCGGTAGTGCTATAAGTACTGTTTCCTGTATAAGAGCCCAAATCATAATACAATTTCGCAGCCAGATAGTCTTTCATCACCAGCTTGTCCTGCAAATCAAAAATCATTTGCTGTGCATCCTGCCGACGGCTACTGGTAGGGAAATATTCCATAAACATCTGCAACTCCTGAATAGCCTTATAGGTGCTCGACTGGTCCAAACGAGGTTCCGGAGTATCCAGGAACAATGCTTTTCCTGAAAAATATCTGGCCTGTTCCGTATAGACCCCACGCGGATAAGTATTATAATAAGTGGTGAAATAATGCGAAGCTGTGATGAAGTCACCCTGATTATAGTAGGTCATACCCAACATATAAAGTGATTCCTCAGCCTTATCCGTTCCCTTCATGATGGTAATCAATTCCTCCAGAATGGTGGCCGCCTTAGTATTCTGCCCTTTGCCAAAGTAACTTTTGGCCGCTTCGTACTTGTATTCGTAGTCCGTGCTTTTTAAAACTTTGTTATACTCTCCACAAGACGTTAGAACCGTACCGGAGACAAGAGCTATAATGATATATTTTTTCATCTTATTCAAATAATTGCGCAAATTTACGCCTTTCCACCGAATAATGCAATATTTCCATGTTTTTAAATGCTAAAAAGTCGACAAGAGTCTATTTTTTAGAGATGAATAGATAATATCTAAGGAAATAACTGTATTTTTACATCTCATTAAACCAAACATGCTATTATGAATTTTGAATTGATTTCCGAATACCAACCCACCGGCGACCAACCGGAAGCTATCGCCCAGCTGACCGAAGGGGTGCTGGAAGGAGTCCCCGCACAAACTTTATTGGGGGTCACCGGGTCCGGCAAGACTTTCACGATTGCAAATGTAATTAAAAACATCAATAAGCCCACCTTGATATTAAGCCATAACAAAACATTGGCAGCCCAGTTATACGGAGAGTTCAAGAGTTTCTTTCCCAATAATGCTGTGGAATACTATGTATCTTATTATGACTATTACCAGCCGGAAGCATACTTGCCGTCCAGCGACACCTATATAGAAAAGGATCTGGCCATTAATGAAGAGATTGACAAATTGCGGCTGGCTGCCACCTCTGCCCTGCTGTCGGGACGGAAGGACGTGGTGGTGGTGTCTTCCGTGTCCTGCATCTACGGTATGGGGAACCCGTCGGATTTCTATAATAACGTAATCGAGATAAAAAAAGGCAAACTGCTGGACAGGAATGTATTTTTACGCCGCTTGGTGGACAGCCTGTATGTGCGTAACGACATAGAACTGAACCGCGGAAACTTCCGCGTAAAAGGTGACACGGTAGACATTTACCTGGCATATAGCGACAATCTCCTCCGGGTTATGTTTTGGGACGATGAAATTGATGCCATTGAAGAGATAGACCCTATTTCGGGAATCCGTCTGGCAACTTTTGATGAATACAAAATTTATCCGGCCAATCTTTTTATGACCACCAAAGAGAGCCAGTTGAGAGCTATTCATCAGATTGAGGACGACTTGACGAAAGAGGTGGCCAAATTCGAGGAGGAAGGAAAAATGTATGAGGCGAAACGACTCTATGAGCGCGTGACATACGATATGGAGATGATTCGCGAACTGGGGCATTGTTCGGGCATAGAAAATTATTCCCGCTACTTTGACGGGCGTAATGCAGGTACCCGTCCTTACTGTCTGCTGGACTTCTTTCCGGATGATTTCCTGATTGTAATAGACGAAAGCCATGTCAGCGTACCGCAAATACGTGCCATGTATGGTGGTGACCGGGCCAGAAAAACCAATTTGGTGGAATATGGTTTCCGGATGGAGTCGGCTTTTGACAACCGTCCTCTAAAATTTGAAGAGTTCAAGGAACTGGCCAAACAAGTGATTTATGTCAGTGCCACACCTGCCGATTATGAATTGGTGGAAAGTGAAGGCATTATCGTTGAACAGGTTATCCGTCCTACCGGATTGCTGGACCCGGTAATTGAAGTACGCCCCAGTCTGAATCAGATTGACGACCTGATGGAAGAGATACAGCAACGCATCGAGAAAGAAGAACGTGTACTGGTGACCACGCTTACCAAACGCATGGCAGAAGAATTGACCGAATATCTGCTGCGCAATGACATCCGCTGCAACTACATCCACAGCGATGTGGACACTTTGGAACGCGTCAAGATTATGGATGAATTACGTCAGGGCGTTTATGATGTACTGGTGGGTGTGAATTTGCTTCGTGAAGGTCTGGACTTGCCCGAAGTGTCTTTGGTCGCCATTCTGGATGCAGACAAAGAAGGGTTCCTCCGCTCCCACCGTTCTCTGACCCAGACAGCAGGACGCGCCGCCCGCAATATCAATGGAAAAGTAATCATGTATGCAGACCGCATGACGGACAGCATGAAAAAAACGATAGACGAAACCAACCGCCGTCGTGAAAAACAGCTGGCATATAACGAAGAGCATGGAATCACCCCCAAACAGATACAGCGTGCGCGGAATGCTGCCTTGTTGGGCAACAACAGCAACGAAGTTACCGGAACCACTCAAGGCCCCAAGGCATACATCGAGCCATCTTCCGATACAACGGCTGCCGACCCGATTGTTCAGTATATGACCAAGCCACAGATGGAGAAAACGATAGAACGTACCCGGAAACTGATGCAGGAAGCTGCCAAGAAGCTGGAATTTATAGAAGCTGCACAATACAGGGATGAGCTGCTGAAACTGGAAGATATGATGAAAGAGAGGTGGGGATAGACTTGCCCCCTTGGCGGAAGAAGGCGCACTGCCTGTCGAGGAAAAGCCTGTTACCCGAAGAAATATCACGGATATGCCGGTGAGTTCCGGAATAAAGGCAGGGATGGAAAAGGAAAAGACAAGAAGGACAAACAGCAAAAAAGCAGGGAGTGTCCCCCTGCTTTTTTCAGAACCGTACCATTAATTCCATCACAAACTTGTCTTGTTCGGACTCTTTTGCCAAAGATAGTTTATCATAGAAATATTTCTCGTAATTAAGACGCAAATCCGCTTGAAAAGCCTTTCCAAAGCTTAATGTCACACCTCCAGTCACACGCTGGCGGGAATAATCGGTAATGTAAAGCTTACCATCCTCATCCGCATTACCGTTACTATGATCTCCCATACTGTCATAACGTCCTAGAAATGAAATTTTCCGGAACAGGCCTTTCTTGATAAACAAGTCGTAATTGACAAAGGCGTTGAAAGCATGTACATCATCAAATGAGTTTTTCGCATAAGTTTTATAAAGGTATTCGGCTTCTATATGCCAATTATCAAACTCGTAGTAAGTACCGATATCATACATATAAATGCTGATTTTATCGGGATGTATTTTCTGGGTACTCAAAGTCAAGTTATAATTTTTCCACGGCATCAATTGAAGCTTAACAGAATAATTCAACGTGTTGTGCCACTCTTTCTGATTGGTGAGTCCGGAGCCGTTGAACAGTCCGCCTTCCAGTTTCAACGGCAGTCCCTCCTTTAAAGAGAAAGCTCCGGTAGCACCCACATCACGCACATTCCCCACCTGTTTGGCTATGAACGAACGATTGGCAAAATATTGTTGGTGGGGAGATCGATGAGCGTCTATGGTGAAAGGCACACGCATCTGTCCTAGTGTGACATTCCATGTATCATTGGGGACAAAGCGGGCATATGCATCCAGCATCTTGATGCTTCCCTCATCGGACAAGTCTATTTCAGCCTTATAAGCAATTACCGGAAGAACCTTCCCGTCCAGACTGACACGGGCGTTACGTACCTGGAACCGTTGCATTCCGTTAGTGGTTTGAAGTTCATATTTACCGCGGATCGTTCCATGTACTTCCGGCAGATATTCTTTAGGAATAGTCAACTGTGCGGAAGCAGTTGCAATACTCAGCATTGTAAAAGCAGACGCTACAAGTGTATTTCTCATTTTTATTAATGTGACTTTCTTTGTTTACGGCTGCAAAGATATAGGTTCGGTATATCTGTAATATTTCATCCATATTACAAATATGTTTCATTTGATATGGGGAAGACATTTTACAGCCACATTCCGTATTCTTCTCATCTGCTGTGAACGCAGTGAATATGGCCCCAAAAATATCGACGTACCGACAGAGTTATTCAATAATACGGGCAGTTTCCACCTTCTCCAGACGTGCACGGAGTTTTCCCATCATGGATTTACGTATCCGGAGCCTCATCAGGCAATCCATATCATATGATTGCTCCAAGATGGCAGGCTCATCTTCTTTCACAATGCGCATGATATCATTCATAAAAGGATATTCAAAGGATACGGTGATTTCTTCATCCACTGTTCTTTCCACTATATCAGCAGCAGCTATTGCTTCGGCAGCGGCTGCCTTGTAAGCGACAATCAGTCCGCTGGTTCCCAATTTTATACCTCCAAAGTAACGGACCACTATAATAAGGATATCCGTCAGCTCATTGGAATTTATTTGCCCCAAAATAGGCTTTCCTGCAGTACCCGAAGGCTCTCCGTTATCATTTGCCCTGAAATCCTTCCTTTCATGCCCCAGCATATAAGCGTAACACACATGGCGGGCATCGTAATATTTCTTCTGATACGTGTCAAGATGCTGCTTTATTTCCTCTATGGTACGTACCGGAATGGCAATAGCTATAAATTTACTCCGTTTCTCCGTATATATGCCTTCGGCAATGTCTGTAATGGTTTTATAAGTATCTTCTTGTATCATGGGTTTCAGAAATCATAAATCTTTAATTATAACTCACAGAATCTGTCTGGCAATCCATGCACACGCCTCAGCATCAGCCAGCGCATGATGGTGATTCTCCAATTCAAAACCAAAAAAACCGGCCACCGTATGTAACTGGTGGTTTCTCAACCCTTTCAGCTTCCGGGAAGCCTGATAGGTACAATAAAAGTCATAATCAGGATAATCCATACAATAAGTACGGAACACGGCTTTCAAACACCCCTCATCAAAGGCTTTGTTATGCGCAACCAGCGGAAGCCCCTCTATTTTAGGGGCAACCTGCTTCCATACTTCCGAAAAAACAGGAGCATGGGCAGTATCTTCCTGTGTCAATCCATGAATACGGGTGTTCCAATACAAATAGTAATCCGGTTCGGGATGAACGAGGCTGTAGAACCGGTCGGCTATCTCACCATTTCTCACAATAACCACCCCTACACTACATATGCTGGTACGTTCATTATTTGCCGTCTCGAAGTCTATTGCTGCAAAATTATCCATACTTTTTTTCGTTACACAGACAAAGGTACGACAAAAAAGCGATATACAAAATTCTTTTTTCCGGTACAATTCCCTATCTTTGAAACCTCAGCAGCAAAATAGACCAATATCTATGACAATCAGCACTTGTGAAAGCTGAAAGATTAGACCATCTTTGCACTGTTTTTGTTTTTTAACTTAAACTAGATTTATAGTAAAATGAAAAAAATGAAATTCCCGACCCTGTTAATAGCAGCAGGGTTACTTTGTATCTCCGTTCACACAACGGCCCAACCTGGTCCCCGAAAAAAAGTGGGCGTTGTTCTCAGCGGCGGAGGAGCCAAAGGAATGGCACATATAGGTGCTTTGAAAGTTATAGAAGAAGCGGGTATCCCTATAGATTACGTGGTAGGGACCAGTATGGGCTCCATTATAGGCGGACTTTATTCCATCGGTTATACTCCCGAACAGATGGATAGCATGGTTCGCCGGCAGGATTGGTCCTTTCTGCTGAGTGACAAAATACCACGCAGCGAACAGAATATGGCGGAACGGGAGGCTTCCGAAAAATATGTATTTTCCCTGCCATTCGGTAAAAATGCCAAAACGCAAGCCGTAGGAGGATTGATAAAGGGACAGAACCTGGCAAACCTGTTCAGTGAGCTGACCGTAGGATATCATGATTCCATCGATTTCAACAAGTTACCTATTCCCTTCGCCTGTGTTTCCGAAAATATTGTAAATGGCAACGAGGTAAATTTTCACAAAGGTGTATTGGCTACGGCCATGCGGGCCAGTATGGCCATACCGGGAGTATTCACTCCGGTCCGGCTGGACAGTATGGTTCTAGTGGATGGAGGTGTGGTAAACAACTACCCTGTAAATGTAGCGCGTGCCATGGGGGCGGACATTATTATAGGAGTGGATGTTCAAAATGACTTGAAACCCGCCAACGAACTGAATAGCACCGGCAGTATCTTGGGGCAACTCATCAATTTAATGGGACTGGAACTTTATAAAAAGAATCTGAAAGAAACCGATACATATATAAAGGTGGATGTGGAGGGGTATTCTGCCGCCAGTTTCACCCCCAGTGCGGTGGACACACTGATTCGTCGGGGAGAAGAAGCGGCATTGGCACAAAAAAACTCCTTGATAAAGCTGAAGCAGGAACTGGGGCTGGACAATACCTATATGCCGAAACCCCTTCCCAGCTATCCGTACTCCCCCAACCGCAAAGTGTATATAAAAGAAATCACCTTTGACGGATTGGACGAAAAAGACAAACGGTGGCTGTTGAAGCGCTGTGATTTGAAAGAAGACTCCGAAATAAGCCTTCGCCGCATAGAAGAAGCAACAGCCATACTATGCTCCAATCTGGAATATTCCAGCGCCACTTACAATCTGCCCGAAGCCCCCGGCGGAGGTTATAACCTGCATTTTCTTTTAAGCAAGAAATATGAGAATAAGCTGAACGTAGGAATCCGTTTTGATTCGGAAGAAACAGCCAGTCTGCTCATTAATGTCACCAGCAATTTCCGGGGAAAAGTACCCACTACGCTGTCACTGACAGGACGATTGGGCAAACGTTATGCCGCCCGCATAGATTATGGATTCGAACCGGCTCCATTGAAGAACATCGGACTGGCATATATGTTCCAATACAATGATATAAACTTTTACCATCATGGAGATAAATCACATAACTCTACCTACCGCTATCATTTGGGAGAATTATCCTTTTCGGATGTTTGGTACAAAAACATACGCTTTGCCGTGGGGCTGAGGTATGAATTATATGACTACGACAAATTCCTATACCAGGAAGGGAACCAAGGTTTTGACGTAGGAACAGAACACTTCTTCAGCTATTTCGCACAAATGCATTACGAAACTTTCGACAAGGCATATTTCCCTACCAAAGGCATATCAGCACGAGCGTCCTATGCACTTTATACGGATAATTTCACCAAATATGACGACCACGCTCCTTTCTCTGCCATAAAAGGCTATTGCCAGGGAGTGATTCCCGTTACACGCAGATTCTCCATACTGCCTGCCATATACGGACGTTTTCTGGAATATATTAATCAATATGCGTATTTTTGTATAAAAATCAATGCTTTAAATGACGAAGAAAGACCGATTTGTGTGTTGGCTCCCTTGCAAGCCTTATGTCAAGCAATTCC
>ENA-OPSG01001316-OPSG01001316.1-human-gut-metagenome-genome-assembly--contig:-NODE-1316-length-11947-cov-6.665237_pt1 | contig 11947 bp, 8 predicted proteins | sample MGYA00241454_ERZ501900 | MGnify/ENA primary metagenome ERZ501900 (study PRJEB25962, sample SAMEA2042225) | human gut metagenome | biome: human gut; feature: human-associated habitat; material: faeces... | reverse complement strand
TAGCGCAGGAGAACAAACAACATAATGCAGACACGCCCGCCAAACCCGATGGCGCAGGTTTGTTACATTTAAAAAGCAGGGAAAATATAATTTACAGCGACATAGAAAAGGAATTATAACATTCTTCTTACTTTCTGTTGCGACGAGCGTGTATTTGAATTTGGATTTAGTGATGCTTGGTTTCATGAAAGGGGATGTCGAAGTTGGCTATTACAATGCAGGTATAAAGGTAAAGACAGTTCTTGTTACTTGTGTAACTTCGTTGGGAACAGTATTACTACCGAGACTTTCCTACTATATCCAACAGGAAAAGAAACAGGAATTTCAGAGGATGGTAACAAAAGCATTTCAATTTGTACTGATAGTGTCTGTGCCAATGATGGTCTACTTTATTCTGTATGCAAAAGAATCCATATTATTTCTTGCAGGTGAGTCCTTTTTGCCGGCAACAGCATCTATGATTATCTTAATGCCAACAGTGTTATTTATAGGGTTGTCAAACATAACGGGAATTCAAATTTTGACGCCTTTAGGAAGAGAGAATCATGTAGTTTGTTCAGTAACGGCAGGTGTACGATAACCTGTCCGATACGGAAATTCTCCGCGCTCAGTCCGGGATTTGCCTGGCAGATGCGTTGTGCGGTTACTCCATAGCGTTGTGTCAGCTTGTACAAGGTTTCACCCGACTGGATGGTATGGAACATCTGCTGTTCCGTTCCGATGTTCTTTTGTGGAATCTTCAATGTTTCACCGGTTTTAATTTTCTGGTCGCTGCCGGGGTTCATTTTAACGATATCACCGGTAGTGACATTATACATGCTGGCTATGGAATAAAGACTTTGCCCTTTGGTAATGGTGTGCAGGAAATAGCCGGAAGACTGTGTTTGAGCCATCATTCCGGTGCTGCTGGCAGACAAGGCTGCGATAAGATATAATGCTCGAATAAATTTCATTTGCAGTGTGTTGATTAAACTGAGTGGCAAAAGTACAAAAAAAACTGTTTTATTCACATTATATAGAAAGAATAGAAAATATTATTAGGCTTTTTAATTAAATATTTCGTCGGGAAGCATTAATTTTGCAAAGATTACGCAGAGTAAGAAGATTATGAGTGAAGAAAAAGAACTGATTAATGTATACGGTGCCCGTGTACATAACTTGAAAGATATAGATGTTGAAATTCCACGGAACAGCCTGACGGTGATAACCGGATTGAGCGGAAGCGGTAAATCGTCTTTGGCATTCGATACCATCTTCGCCGAAGGGCAGCGGAGATACATTGAGACCTTTTCCGCATACGCCCGTAATTTCCTGGGAGGGTTGGAGCGCCCGGATGTGGATAAGATTACAGGACTCAGCCCGGTAATTTCCATCGAACAGAAAACGACAAACAAGAATCCCCGCTCTACCGTGGGAACTACGACAGAGATATACGATTATCTCCGTTTGCTCTATGCCCGTGCAGGAGTTGCTTATTCTTATCTTTCGGGAGAGAAAATGGTGAAATATACCGAGGAACAGATCATCGGTCTGATTCACCGGGATTATCAGGGTAAGAAGATATTCATGCTTGCCCCGTTGGTACGTACCCGCAAGGGGCATTACAAAGAACTTTTCGAACAAGTGCGCAAGAAAGGTTATCTGTATGTCCGCGTGGACGGCGAGGTGCGCGAAATTGTACACGGCATGAAGCTGGACCGTTACAAGAACCACGATATCGAAGTCGTGATAGACAAGCTGGTCGTATCGGAAAAGGACGACAAACGGCTGAAACAGAGTGTTGCCACTGCCATGCAGCAGGGTGAGGGGCTGATTATGATTTATGATGCCGATACCCGGGAGGTGCGCCATTACAGTAAGCGGTTGATGTGTCCTGTCACCGGACTGTCTTATAAAGAGCCTGCCCCTCATAATTTCTCGTTTAACTCTCCGCAGGGAGCCTGCCCCCGTTGTAAGGGGCTGGGGTATGTGAATCTGATTGATGTGGACAAAGTGATTCCCGACAGGAATCTTTCCATTTACGAAGGAGCCATCGCTCCTTTGGGCAAATATAAAAATGCCATGATTTTCTGGCAGATAGAGGCCCTGCTTGAAAAATATGATTTTACGATCAAGACACCGGTCAAGGATATGCCGGATGATGCGATAGACGAAATACTCTATGGCTCGGATGAGCGTATCAAGATAAAGAGCACCTTGATTCATACCTCTTCCGATTACTTTGTAACTTATGAAGGGATTGTGAAGTACATCCAGATGATGCAGGAGAAAGATGCATCGGCCACTGCCCAGAAGTGGGCGGAACAGTTTGCCAAGACCGATGTCTGTCCCGAATGCAAGGGCGCGCGCCTGAACAAGGAGGCGTTGCATTTCCGTATCCACGACAAGAACATCTATGAACTGGCAAGCATGGATATCAACGAACTGTATGACTGGTTGCAACAGGTCGATCCTTTTCTGGAAGACAAGCAGCGCATGATTGCCGCCGAGATTTTGAAGGAGATCCGTACCCGTCTTAAGTTTCTGTTGGATGTGGGACTGGATTATCTTTCACTGAACCGCACCTCGGTATCCCTTTCGGGAGGCGAGAGCCAGCGCATCCGTCTGGCAACTCAAATCGGCTCCCAGCTGGTGAACGTGCTTTATATTCTGGATGAACCGAGTATCGGATTGCACCAACGGGACAACCTCCGCCTTATCAACTCCTTGAAGAAGTTGCGTGACACAGGTAACTCTGTCATCGTGGTGGAGCATGACAAGGATATGATGCTGGCGGCAGACTATGTGGTTGATATGGGACCGAAGGCAGGCCGTTTGGGTGGGGAAGTAGTATTTCAAGGAACTCCGAAACAAATGCTTCAGACAGAAACACTTACCTCTAAGTATTTAAACGGACAGATGAAGATAGAGATACCGGCCGAACGCCGCCCCGGTAACGGGAAATCCTTATGGCTGAGAGGGGCGAAGGGAAACAACCTGAAGAATGTGGATGTGGAATTTCCTTTGGGAAAACTCATTTGCGTCACAGGGGTGTCCGGCAGTGGCAAATCCACGCTGATAAACGATACCTTGCAGCCCATCCTGTCACAGCATTTCTACCGTTCTTTGCAGGAACCTCTGCCCTATGACAGTGTGGAAGGACTGGACTATATAGATAAGGTGGTGAATGTGGACCAGTCGCCGCTGGGCAGGACACCGCGTTCCAATCCGGCCACCTATACAGGAGTATTCTCGGATATCCGGAATCTGTTTGTCGGTCTGCCCGAAGCGAAGATCCGTGGCTATAAGCCGGGGCGTTTCTCGTTCAATGTAACCGGAGGACGCTGCGAGGCTTGCGGCGGTAACGGATACAAGACCATCGAAATGAATTTCCTGCCCGATGTGCTGGTACCTTGCGAGGTTTGTCACGGTAAACGATATAACCGCGAGACGCTGGAAGTGCGCTATAAGGGTAAATCCATAGCCGATGTACTGGACATGACCATCAATCGTGCTGTAGAGTTCTTTGAGAATGTGCCTCAGATTCTGAATAAAATCAAAGTGCTGCAAGAGGTGGGGTTAGGATATATTAAACTGGGACAGCCCTCCACCACCTTGTCGGGCGGAGAGAGCCAGCGTGTGAAACTGGCTACGGAACTGTCCAAGCGTGATACCGGCAAAACAATATATATTCTGGATGAGCCTACTACCGGGCTTCATTTCGAAGATATCCGTGTGCTGATGAATGTACTGAACAAACTGGTGGAGAAAGGCAATACCGTTCTGGTTATCGAACATAACCTGGACGTGATCAAACTGGCGGATTACATCATCGATATGGGTCCCGAAGGCGGAAGGGGCGGAGGACAGGTGCTTGCTGCCGGAACTCCTGAGGAAGTGGCCGGAAGCAAGAAAGGATATACCCCGAAATTTATAAAAGAAGAATTGGAAAATTAACCGGCATACCAGCAATGAAAGAGAAAATAGCTAAAACCAACGTAGCCCGTCTGCTTGATAAGGCCAAGATAGCATACGAGCTTATTCCATACGAAGTAGACGAGAATGACCTCAGCGCTGTTCACGTTGCCGCCAGTTTGGGCGAGAACATAGAACAAGTCTTCAAGACTTTGGTGCTTCATGGGGATAAATCCGGATATTTTGTCTGTGTCATACCCGGCGAGCACGAGGTGGATTTAAAAATGGCGGCAAAAGTCTCAGGTAACAAGAAATGCGACCTGATTCCCATGAAAGAGCTGCTTCCCCTGACAGGATATATCCGGGGAGGATGTTCTCCCATCGGCATGAAAAAGCATTTCCCCACCTATATACACGAGACTTGCACCGCATTCCCGTACATTTATATCAGTGCCGGTATCCGCGGATTACAGATAAAAATAGCGGCCGATGACCTGATAAAAGAAACGAAAGCAGAGATTTGTTCCCTTTTCACCGAATAAATATGCCAAAAAGAGTCACATTTGTGGCTCTTTTTTTTTCAGATAGACTAAAAGTTATATCTTTGCAAAAAAAGAATACTAACTATTAATTAAATCTTTATCAACTATGTTTGAAGGACAGCCTAAAGGCTTATACGCATTAGCTCTCGCCAATACCGGCGAACGCTTTGGTTATTACACCATGCTTGCTATTTTCACTCTTTTCCTGCAAGCGAAATTCGGCTTTACAGCCGCCACGACGTCAACAATCTTTGCCAGTTTCCTGGCAGGAGTGTATTTCATGCCGCTTATCGGAGGTATCCTGGCCGATAAATTCGGTTATGGCAAGATGGTTACTACCGGTATCGTTATCATGTTTGCCGGTTATGTGCTGCTGGCTATCCCGATGGCAACCAATATCGGATTGTATTCCATGTTCGGCGCTCTTGCCCTGATTGCTTTGGGAACCGGACTTTTCAAGGGAAATCTGCAAGTAATGGTAGGTAATCTGTATGATGCTCCCGAGTATAGCGCGAAACGTGATACCGCTTTCAGTTTGTTCTATATGGCAATCAACATCGGTGCCCTGTTCGCTCCGACTGCCGCTACTGCCATGACCAACTATGTGTTGGGCAAAGCAGGTTTCAGCTATGTACCCCAGATACCTTCTTTGGCACACCAGTTCCTGGACGGTACGATAACGGCCGAAGGCGAGGCCACACTGACTGCCATGCAGACCGCACAGAATTTCACAGGAAGTATGGCCGATTTCTGTACTACCTATATTGATAAATTGTCAGAAGCCTATAACTATGGTTTTGGTGTGGCATGTATCTCATTGATTGCCTCTATGGCTATTTATGTTATTTTCCGTTCTACATTCAAACATGCCGATTACAACTCCAAGCAGGCTAAACCGTCCCCCATCTTGCCGTGAGCGATGCCGACTCGCGCCTCGGGGACGAGCTCGTGGATCTTCGCGGCCGTCTTCGCGATGTCCTGCACGCGGTTGTGCACGTAGAACACCTGTCCGCCGCGCAGCAGTTCGCGCCGGACCGCGGCCGTGACCTGAGCGTCCTCGTACGCGCCCACGTAGGTGAGCACGGGAAGCCGGTCCTCGGGCGGGGTGGCGAGCGTAGACATCTCGCGGATGCCGGTCACCGCCATCTCCAGCGTGCGCGGGATAGGCGTGGCGGACAGCGAGAGCACGTCCACATTGGTGCGCAGCGCCTTGAGCGTCTCCTTGTGCTCGACGCCGAACCGCTGCTCCTCGTCGATGATGACAAGGCCGAGATCCTTGAACTTGATCTTGGGGTTGAGCAGCTTGTGGGTGCCGATGACGACGTCGACGCCACCCGTCTCCAGTCCCTCGATGGTCTCGTTGATCTCCTTGGTCGTCTGGAAGCGGCTCATGGCCGCGACGGTGACCGGGAAGCCCTCGTACCGTTCGGTGAACGTCTCGTGATGCTGCTGCACGAGCAGCGTGGTCGGCACGAGGACGGCCACCTGCTTGCCGTCCTGTATGGCCTTGAACGCTGCTCTCACGGCGATCTCGGTCTTGCCGAAGCCGACGTCGCCGCAGATGAGGCGATCCATCGGCACTGGTTTCTCCATGTCGGACTTGACATCATCGATGGTGGTGAGCTGGTCCGTCGTCTCCTGATACGGGAACGCGTCCTCCAGCTCCTTCTGCCATGGCGTGTCGGGGCTGAACGCGAACCCCTTGGTGCGCTGCCTGGCAGAGTACAGCTTCACCAGGTCCTCGGCGATCTCGTGCACGTGCTTGCGCGCCTTCGCCTTGGTTGCGGCCCAGTCGGAGCCGCCGAGCTTGTTGAGCTTGGGGGCCTCCGCGCCGATGTATTTGCTGATCAGATCCAGCTGATCGGTGGGGATGAACAGCTTGTCGGCCGGGGCGCCGCGCTTGCTGGGCGCGTATTCGATGACAAGGTATTCGCGCGTGGTCTTGTTCGCCCCGGTGCCGATGGTGCGCTGCCGCATCTCCAGGAAACGGCCGATGCCGTGCTGCTCATGGACCACGTAGTCTCCGGCTTTGAGCTCCATCAGGTCGATTGCCTTGCGGCGGCGCTTGGGGGTCTTCGCCTGACCGGCCGCACTGGACCGTCCGGTCAGGTCGCGTTCGGTGAGCAGCGCGGTCTTCGCCGCCGTGTCGATGAACCCGTCGATGGCCTGGGAGCGGATGACGTCGAACGAGGCGATGCCGGTCTCGTTGATGGCTCGCTTCAATCGTGCGAGCGTGCCCTGCGCGGCCGCGGTGACGGTGACCTGGTACCCCGCGTCGATGAGCCCCTCGATGCCGGCCGCGGCCTTCGTCTCGTCACCGCGGTATTCGCCCGGGTTGCCGGCGGCGAGCTGCACGTGGTTCGGGCGGCTGGCGTCCACGCCGAAACTGGTGAGGCTCCACACGTCGTGGCTGGAGTATGCGAGCGAGTTGATGGTCTCCTCGTAGTCGAGGAAGCTGGCCTGGTCGAAGCTGATGGGAGCTCCGGCACCGTGCCCGGCCGCGGCGACATGCCAGCTGGCGGCGAGGAACTCGTTCGCGGTTTTCGAGAGGTCGTCCGCCGCGCGGCGCAGCTTTTCCGAGTCGGCGAGCATGATGACGGCATGCCTGTCGAGCATGCCGGTCACGGGTTCCATGTCGTCGATGAGCGCGGGCATCAGGGATTCCATGCCTTCGATGGGAATCGCGTTCGCGATGGACTCCAGCATGTCGTCGGCATTCGGAATCTGCCCGATGAGCCGTTTCGCCCGGTCCCGCACGGCGTCGGTGAGCTGCAGTTCACGGCAGGGCGTCGCCCAGATCGTGCGGACGCCCTCGCCGTAGGTGCGCTGGTCGGACGCGTGGAATTCTCGGATGGAGTCGATCTCGTCACCGAAGAACTCGATGCGCACCGGATGTGGCGCGGTTGGGGGAAAGACGTCGATGATGCCGCCGCGCACCGCGAACTCGCCACGGTCCATCACCAGGTCGACGCGCGTGTAGGCGTTCTCAACCAGTCGGCGCGACACGTCGTCGAGAGGCAGCTCCTCGCCTTGCGTGAAGACGAGCGGATCGACGTCGCCGAGCCCCTTGACAACGGGCTGGATCAGCGAACGCACCGGCATGACGAGTATGCGGATCGGTCCGAACATCGGATTGGTGTCGCTGGGGTGCGTGAGCCTGCGGAATACGGCCATGCGGCTCGCCACGGTGTCGGCACGGGGACTGAGCCGCTCGTGGGGCAGCGTCTCCCAGGCCTCCAGTTGTGCGATGTCGTTCGGGTCGCCGTCGTACCACGACCGCAGCGCGTTCACGGTGTCCTCGGCCTCGCGGCTGGAGGCCACGACCAGGACGACGGGGGTGTGTTCCGCCTGCGCTGCGGCGATGGCCGGGCGCAACCCGTCCGGGGCGCCCACGGTGATGATCGGGGCGATGTCCTTGCCGTCGGCGATGCTCATGCCGCCGCTGACGAGCCGATGGAATGCCGGATCCTCATCGAGCCGTTCGAGGATGCCGCACAGGGAGCCGTCGATCAGCGCGTTCTGGACGCGTGTGGCCATGGCAGCGGACGCTTTGCCGCGCGCGCGTCCCTGCTCAGCGGCCATTGAACTTCTCCTGGGTGGCGGCGAGTCCGTCGAAGATGATGGTTTCGGCCGCGTCGGCGCCGTCTGCGAGGAATTCCGGCAGCTGCTTGCGCTGGTCGGGTCCGAAACCGCCGAGCACCCAGTTGACGGTGTTGTCGTGCGCGTGGGCTCCGCGCTGAGCGTGGCCGACGCCCATGCGCACGCGCGCGTACTTCGGGGTGCTCAGGGCCTTGTCGATTGATTTGATGCCGTTGTGCCCGCCGGCGGATCCGCCCGCCTTGACCTTTATGCGACCGAATTCGAGATCCATGTCGTCATGGATGACGACGACGTGATCCGGCTGGATCTGATAGTACGCGCTGATCGAGGCGACCGCGTTGCCCGAGTCGTTCATGTAGGTCAGCGGCTTGGCGAGGAAGAACTTGACGTTGCGACCCTGCAGATTCATCGCGCCCTTGCCGAGCATCGCGAGCCCCTTGTGGTCGGAAAAGGCGACGGACCAGCGTTCGGCCAATATGTCGGCGGTCATGAAGCCCATGTTGTGACGGGTGCCCTCGTACTTCTTGCCGGGATTGCCCAGCCCCACGATCAGCCAGAAATCGGATGCCATGTGTTACTCTCCTGTCTTCAACCTTAAGGATTGTACCCCACCCGCCAACGCCTTGACCCAATAGCTCATGTCATGCAGCTTGCCGTCGAGCGCGCCCACCGCGGCGGGAAGCAGGCCGAACCGGATGAATCCGAACCGCCGCATGAGCGCGACGGAACCGGCGTTGTCGGCGTAGATGATCGCCGTGACATGCGTGAATCCGCGCTCTGCCGCGGCATCGATCAGCCATCGCACCATCATGGTGCCGAGTCCCTGGCGTTGGTGGTCGTCGGCGATGTAGTAGCTCAGGTCGGCGATGCCGTCGTATCCGGCCCGCTGATGGAATTTCGAAAGCGAGCCGAACCCCACGACGGCGCCTTCGGGACCTTCGATGACGACGACCGGATACTTGGCGCGTGGCCGATGGGAGTCGACCCACGCACGACGGCTTTCCAGAGACACCGGTTCAAGGTCGGCGGACGCTCCCCCACGGATCACCGCCTCGTTGTAGATGTCGGCGATGGCCGGAACGTCGGCATCAACGGCCGCGCGGATGGTATAGGACATGTCTTCAAGCATAACAACCGCCCTGCCGGCGGGATAGGGCGGGTGAGACTGGTGTCAGCGGTGCATGATGCGCGATTCGCCTCGATCCGCCGACAGAAACGCGGACAACGGCCGCACAATCACGAAACGCGGGAGTTGTCCCGGCCATCCGACCGAGCGCGGTCAATGGACGTCGGCCGTGCCGCTTGCCGGCAACGCCGTCAACGGAACGGTCGAAGCGTCACGAGGCGGTGTAGAAGTCGACGGCCTCCTCGATGCCACCGCTGAACATGGCTTTGCCCTTCTGGATGACGATGCCCCTGTGGCAGAACTCCTTCGCGGTGCCGGTCGAGTGGGTGACGAACAGCACGGTCACGTTCTCGTTGGCGATGATGCTGTTGACCCGCTCGCGGCACTTCTTCGCGAACTTGCGGTCGCCGACGGACAGCGCCTCGTCCACCACCAGGATGTCCGGGCGGATCGACGACACGAACGCGAAGCCCAGACGGGCGCGCATACCGCTCGAATACGTGCGCATCGGCTGGTCGATGTACTTGCCGAGTTCCGAGAACTCCACGATCTCGGGAATGAGCTCCTTGGACTCCTCTTTCGACAAACCCCACAGCTGGCAGCGCATGTCGATGTTCTCCATGCCCGACAGCTTCATGTCGAAGCCCGCGGAAAGCTCCAGCAGCGCGGACACGCGCCCGTGCACCTCGACGGTGCCGGACGTCGGGAAGCACACGCCGGTGATCATCTTGAGCGCCGTGGACTTGCCGGCGCCGTTGTCGCCGAGCAGCGCCAGGGATTCGCCGCGGTTCACGGTGAAACTCAGGTCGTCGCTCGCGTTGACCGTATCGTGCGGAATGCGCTTGGAGAAGGTGGACAGCAGGCGCAGCTTGTCGTTCTTGAACAGCTTGTACTGCTTGGTGACGTGGTCGAAGCGCACGGCGACGGGATTGCTCGCGTCCTCGTCGCGGATGACCGTGGCATCGCCCATTCGCGTGACATTCGATGGGAGCTTAGAGGACATCCGGCACCTCCATGTACAGACGGCGGTAGTTGTGCAGCGCGAGCACGACGAAGATCAGCAGCACGAACAGGAACGGCAGGAACGACTCCCAATCCGTGAAGAACCATTTGTTGTAGATAAAGCAGTCACGCACCGACTGCACGACCCATGTGACCGGGTTGAAGGACGCCACCAGACGGGCGGTTCGCGGCCAGCCGCTGATGTCGAACAGGATGCCGGACAGCCAGAAAAACGGGGTGCCGAGCGTCTTGAGCAGGTTCGAGAAATCGCGCGATATCGCGCTCAAAGGCGACAAAGCCATGGACCACGCCACCCAGAACAGGAACATGAACACCATGACCAGCGGCAATTGCAGCATGTAGCGGCCAAGATGCACGCCGGTGAGCAGCGCCACCACAATGGTGAACGCCATCATGCACGCGAAGATGATGAGCAGCGACAGCGTGTAGAACGTGGAAATCAGCGACAGCGGGAATTTGATGCGGTTCACCAGATACGGGTATCGACGATATACGTCACTGCCGGTAGTAATCATGTCGGACATGAAGAACCACGGGAACACACCGGCGGCGAGCCACAGCAGGAACGGCTTGCCGTTGACGTCGGACGAGCTGCGCAGACCGAATTTCAGTGCCACCCAGAAAACCAGGATGTACACGGCCGGTTTGGCGAACAGCCAGATCTTGCCGAGCGCGGCACCGCGGTACGTCTTCACCAGATCGATCTTCGCCAGATTCCAGACCTGCCGTCGCCAATGCCAGTTCTCGCCGACGACTTGCTTCAGTGTTGCAAACAATGTTCTTCCAAATCTGCTTGTCTTCTCATGGTCAGGTGCGGTCTCCCGCGAGGTCAGCCCATGTATGCGATGAGCTTGCGGTACATGTCTTCGAGACCTACCTGCGGCCTCCAGCCGAGCGCCTCAAGGCGTGACACGTCGAGTGGCAGGTGGTGCTCCGGCGGGTAGGGCGCGTTCGGGTCGACGTCGATGATGACGCGCGCGTCGCCCGTACCGAATTCGCGGTACACCATATCGGCCATCTCGCGGATTGACGAGTAGGTGGAGGGATTGGCCACGTTGTACGAGACGCCGTTCTCCCCCGCGACCAGCACGGTGAGGATGGCGGACACCGCGTCGGCGGTGTATGAGTACATTCGTGTGCTTTCGCCGGTCGTCTTCATGACGAAGTCCTTGCCGGCCACGGCGTTGCGTGCGAGCGCCGCGAACAGGCGGACGTCGTCGCGAGGGATGCCCGGGCCGAAGGTCTGCGCCAAGCGGACGGCCTTGACCGGCACCTGGTATTCGGAATGGTATGAGACGCACAGGTTTTCGGCGGCGCGCTTGCCTTCGGAGTAGCAGCTGCGCACCGAGCAGGGGTCGATGTAGCCGACGGCGCTCTCGTCAAGCAGGTGTTCCGTGCCGCGCTGCTTGTTGCCCATGCCGTAGATCTCCATGCTGGAGACGTAGACGAAGGAGGCCGCGCCGCGGCGTCGCGCCAGTTCCAGCATCGACCTGGTGCCGTCTACGATCGCGGAGAACGTCTCGACCGGATGGGACATGAAGAACGACGATGCGGTCGGACAGGCGGTGTGGATGACATAGTCCGCCGGCAGGTCGAGCGAGTCGACATCTTCGAGCGATCCCTGATGCAGCACGAGCCCGTCGTCGGCCGTGTACTGCCCCAGCATGGCCTGTGCCTTGGCCGGGTCTCGCACCAGCGCGTCCACGATGATGCCCGCCCCCGTCAAGCGGTTGAGTTCCAGCAGCGTGCGGGCGCACAGCGA
>ENA-OPSG01001305-OPSG01001305.1-human-gut-metagenome-genome-assembly--contig:-NODE-1305-length-12123-cov-13.196387_pt1 | contig 12123 bp, 9 predicted proteins | sample MGYA00241454_ERZ501900 | MGnify/ENA primary metagenome ERZ501900 (study PRJEB25962, sample SAMEA2042225) | human gut metagenome | biome: human gut; feature: human-associated habitat; material: faeces... | reverse complement strand
AGCCAATGAATGGAAGCCTGCCCAACGGTTCTCGGTTTTCTTCTTCGTTTTCCGGAGTTAATGTAAATGTTTTGAAAACGCGTTCGGTTTCGCCGAATGTTTCTTGGTTATATTTGCGGCGCTTTTCCGGATTCGATAAAACCCGGTATGCCTCAAGTATCTCCTGCATAAAAGCGGTTGTGTCAATATTTTTATGTGCATTTGCATCTGGATGATATACTTTCGCCAGTGCATTTTTAGCAGTTGTGATCTCGTCTAAAGTCGCATCTCTTGAAACACCTAAAATATCATAATAAGTATGAGACTTCATTAGTGACCTCCTTATTAATTTTCCCGTTGATTCTCCCTTGCTTAATATACTCTACGGATTGATAAAAGTCAATGAAACAGGTAAAAATGAGCAAGATTTGAGAGGCTTTTATAGGATAGTTATTTTTAGTCAGCGCAGTTATATGCTGAAATCTATCTTGAGGAAAAAGAGAGATTAAGTAATACTTTTTGCAGGATTTGCTTATATTTATAATAGATGAAATTTTGGAGAGTGGATCAAAAATGAGAAATGCAAGAACGGTAATCGCAGGTGTTTTATGTGCATTGATGATCTGTTGCATGTTGGGAAACGCATATACGGTAAAAGGCAAGGAAATGTTATTAGCGCCGGAAAATAAAGAAACAAAAGATCAAAATACAGAAAACAGCAAGATAGAAGATAACAATACAGAGAATGAAGAAGAACTAAATAAAGGCGCAAAAAAGGAGGATACAAGTATGCAAATCGGTGCTCCTTCAGCTCTTTTGATGGAAGCATCTACCGGAACGGTATTGTTTGAACAGGATGCGGATACGAAACGTCCACCTGCAAGTGTTACGAAAATTATGACAATGCTTCTTATTTTTGATGCTGTTGAAAGTAAAAAAATTTCTTTGGAAGATAAAGTTCCCGTATCGGAATTTGCAGCGTCTATGGGCGGCTCTCAGGTGTTTTTAGAGACAGGGGAAACTCAGACGGTCGATACAATGCTAAAGTGCATTTCAATCGCAAGTGCAAACGATGCTTGTGTGGCAATGGCAGAGTATATAAGCGGCAGTGAAGAGGCTTTTGTACAAGAAATGAACAAGCGGGCAAAAGCATTGGGGATGCATAATACAAATTTTGTAAATTGCAACGGTTTAGATGCACAGGGGCATGTGACGACTGCAAGAGATATTGCGCTGATGTCGCGGGAATTAATTACGAAATATCCTCAGATTCATGAGTATGCGATGACATGGATGGAAAATATTACTCATGAAACGAAGAAAGGTACTTCGGAATTTGGACTTACAAATACAAATAAACTTGTAAGGCAGTATGAATATGCTACCGGTTTGAAAACAGGGTCGACAGGAGAAGCAAAATTTTGCGTTTCGGCAACGGGAAAGTGAAAAAACTGATGGAATATTTCGAGAACGACACTCAGCTCAGGGATATCCTGATTACGGGAGGCGATGCATTGATGAGCCAGAACAAGACCTTGCGCAATATACTGGAAGCCGTCTACAAAATGGCTGTCCGCAAACGGAACGCAAACCTGCAACGCGCCGAAGGAGAGAAATATGCGGAACTGCAACGAGTACGCTTGGGCAGCCGGCTCCCGGTATATCTGCCCATGCGAATCAATGACGAGCTATTGGATATCTTACGCGAGTTCAAAGAAAAGGCATCTGCCGTAGGAGTCAGCCAATTTCTGATTCAAACGCATTTCCAGACTCCGCTGGAAGTAACACCCGAAGCGCGTGAAGCTATCCGCAAGATACTGGCAGCCGGGTGGACTATCACCAACCAGTTAGTATATAATGTGGCGGCTTCCCGTCGCGGACACACCGCCAAGCTGCGCAAAGTATTGAATGGGCTGGGTGTACTATGCTATTACACCTTCTCGGTAAAAGGATTTGAGGAGAATTATGCCGTATTTGCACCTAACAGCCGCTCCTTGCAGGAGAAAGAAGAGGAAAAGGTATGGGGAAAACTTTCCGCAGAGCAAGAAAAGGAGTTTTTGAACCTGTTGAGAAACAGTAAAGACCGTGCGGCAGCCGTACAACGTTTCTGCACCTTCCATCAGATTCCTTTCGTAGCAACAGACCGCAGCGTACTGAACCTGCCGGGTATAGGCAAGAGCATGACTTTCGTAACTATCGGTATGACAAAAGAGGGAAAACGGATACTGGAATTTGACCATGACCCAACCCGCCAACATAGTCCGATTATTCATCAGATGGAAAAAATATACATCAAGGAAAACAAGTCTATCTGGCAGTATATGTTGCAATTGCAGGAAATGGGCGAGAAGAAAGAAGAATATGCCAGTCTGTGGAAATATATGGAAGGAGAAACAGAACACCGCTTCCCCTTATATAATTATCCCGATCCGGGATTCCGGATTACAGAAAAGTATAGTCACTTGTCAGTAGCCGGTAATAAATCAATCTGCTAATTTGTCAATGTGACAATGTGCTAATGTGCCATGTGGAACAAAGCGTAACCCATTGACATATTAGCACATTGACCAATCAGCAGATTATTCAATTCGTAATCTTGATCCCCACAAAATACGTTCTAGGCTGTGTAGGCCCATAGAAATAACCCGAGTCACGATAACCACCTTTGTCCAAATCCTTTTGGAAAGCATTAAAGATATTCTGCACTCCACCGTTCAATTGCAACTTGATATGGTCATTCAATACAAACGTATAATTCAGTTTCACATTCAAATCAAAGAAATCAGGAGTATGCACCATTTCATCTTTAGCGATATATTGTCCTATATATTCCTCGGGCAATTCTGTCGGTGCGAAATGCGGCACATGCATCCGGCCTGTGTACACACCGGACAAGGAGCAGTCGAAATTCTTGAACGGAGCAGATGTCAATGTGAAATAACCGTAATAGTCAGGAGTACGGGGCATCCGCTTCACCGGCGCTACCTCAGGATTCTCACTCCATGCCTCCAGCTCAGTATATTCGCTGCGCTGCACCGTGAAGCCCACCTGTAAAGCCGCATCACGTCCATGTGCAATCTTTCCGTCCAGATTCACGCCATACACACGTGCCCCGTTACCGTTACGACGCTCCTTCACCTTGTTACCGTTCTGGTCATGGCCCATATCCTCCAGTACAAACACGTCATCCAATCCGGTATAGAACCCTTCCAATAACAAATTGGTCTGGAAATGACCAATATTCGCCGTCCAATCAATGGAACCGCTGATACTGTTCGAATGCTCAGGCTTCAGCCCTTCCGCCAACTTGATAAGCACGCCCTCACCTCCTACTGCCGTAACGTGCAAATCCTCATCGTATGCCTGCGGCGCACGGAAACCGGTAGACCAGGTAATACGTGCCTGTAGTTTGTCACTGGGCTTATAGAGCAGGTTCAGACGGGGGCTGAAGATGGGATTGTCAATCAGGTTATGGTCATCCAGACGGAACCCTACCAGGAATACAAACTGATTCATTTTCCATTCGTTCTGCACAAAAGCGCTGGCAATGCGCACATCCTGTTTCATATCACGGTGATAACCGGTCATAACATCGTGCAGGGAGTTGTTCTGATACTCCAGCCCGGCGGTAAAAGTAGCAGGAGAGAATAAAACTTTCTCAAAATTACCCACATACATGCCGCCTGCCACCCAAGTCAGATCTTTCGTCTTTCCGTATGCATTCGCATCCTGTTGCGCACCATAATAACTGTTACGGTCGGTATGCTGGATGGAAGAATAGAAAGAAAGCTTATGCTTGTATTCTTTCCAAAACAGATCATAACTCAATCCGCCACTATTGATGACGTGCTTGGTCTGTTCGGTGATATCCGTTTCGTGCGGCTGCAAATCAAATTTATTCCCTCCGCGGCGGAACTCATTCGTGGTATGATATTCCAGACTGATACGGCTGAACTGCGTAGGACGGTAATAGGTGCGCAGTCCGAATGTATTCATATTCAGCTTTCCCAACTCCGAGAAACCGTCCCCGTCCGCATCATACGGATTACGGTTCCGATAAGACTGATACAAAGCGATGCCATACGTATTATCTTTTGACACCAAAGAGGCGTTGGCTCCCATATACTGTTCCCACACCTTGCCGTTCATATTGGACATTGTTGAAGAAACCTGAAATGAATTGTTGATGGGATCTTTCGTGATGATATTGATGGTTCCGCCCACTGCATTAGCACCAAACAAGGCCGACCCTCCTCCGCGGACAACCTCTACACGCTCTATCATATTCACCGGAATCTGCTCCAAGCCATACACACCGGACAGAGCACTGACTACCGGACGGCTATTGATAAGAATCTGAGAATAAGGTCCTTCCAGCCCATTGATACGCACTTGAGGGAAGCCGCAGTTCTGGCAGTTGTTCTCCACACGCAACCCCGACTGGTAATTCAAGGATTTAGCCAAATCGGTAGAATTCACCGATTCGAACAGCTTGGCATTCATCACATTAACTACCACCGGAGCCACCTTGCGACTTGTTTCATTGCGATTGGCCGATACGACTACCTCGTCCGTCATAATACTTTCGTCACTCATCAAAAAATGAACATCTACCGTGAAGTCGTTACTGACGGTCACTTTCTTTTCCTGTGTCTCATAGCCCAGTAGCTGAACTCTCAATGTGTACTTTCCTGCCGGAACCTTCTTGAAACGGAACTCCCCGTCCTCGTTACTCACCGTACCTTGCCCGGTTTCCACAATCAATATGGTAGCATACGGAAGGCTGTTCTCCGTGCCTTTTTCCACTACATGACCTGAAATCACATTTCCTTCCTTCACAGGATTTACATCTTCTGCATACGCATGGATACCCGCACCCATCACCATGAGCACGAGTAACAGAATATATTGTTTCATCTATTTTTTCTATTACTAAAATGTTTCGGTTTATTCAATTAAAGAATGTGTGCAGCTCTACGGCAAAAGTACATCCGCATCTGTTGAACGGATTATCCGAATGTATCCCGTCAACAGATATACCTTATGTTTCAGCAATAAAAAGGAGGAGCGCGCAAATGGATACATTGCGCACAAAGCGCTTTCGCGCGGAAAGTATTTGTCTTGTATTCCAAAACATACAACACAGGACGGAATACAGTCATCTCTGTCTGCCCCCCGGGCTCCAGAGTCTGGATAGTGCTCAGATGAGCAATTAAGATTACCTGTCCTGTGGTATGCGTATGGTGTTTTTCGGACGAAGGATGAGAGTGCACAATCATCACCCCGTTCACAATATGAACGTGGGTAAACAAAGTGATGCTTACCTGATACGTTAAAAACAGCGCCAGCAGTAATAACGGGGCTACTATGTACCTTCTCTTGCTCAACTATTTATTTCTTTTCCTCGCCAAACAACAATTGATAGTCTTTTTTCGCGGCAGGCACAGTCCATTCCTCCGGAATAAACTTCCACTGGTGCATAGCATGAGGATGCAGCACTTTTTCCTGCTCAATATATTGCATCAGATAATAACGCAAATCCTTATCGGTTGCAAAAATAATACGTTTTGCCAAATCTTCCTTGGAAATTCCAGCTCCAAGAGTCAGTAAATCTCCGCCACCGTTCCCACGGTAAGAATTCAAAGCCACTTTATAAACCTTATCCATACTGAAAGGAGTCCCGTCCGACATGCTCTGAATCGTGATTTTCTCTCCTGCCGGCTTGGTCACGTCCACCGTATAATTAATGCCTGCGGCAGAGTCAAAGTTAAAGCTGAAATTCTTGAAATTAGCACGCTTCCCCTTCTCTACCGGCTCCTTGAAAAGCATCAGGTGGTCCTCGGAACTCTTCATCTGATTAGTCCAGATGGCGTATGCCATTTCCAGGAAACCTTTAATTTCCTTGCCCGAAAGTTCCATCACATACAGCATGTTCTCGTACTTGTACAAATTGAACATATCACTCACATAGATGTCTCCTTCTTTAATCTCTGCCCGGAAGGACAACGGAGCACAGAAAGACACTTCAGCACCCGAAATTTCCAATTGCAACTGATGAATCAGGTCTATGAAAGGAGAAGAACCGAAATAAGCATCCTTCGCTGTGATGGTACGTGAAATTGTACCGATTTTACGGGATACAAAGTCATTTACAGCCTTGTATTGAGGGGCAAACTTATCCATAAACTCCCGGCTGACAGGATACTTGTTCATATCCGCCAATCTACCTTCCACCGACTTCTCCACTACTTTCCCGTCTTTCTTTGTTACGGTCAGGGTCACATCCGAAACTACATTGGCATTGTTTGCCGGGTCAATGACCAGCACACTGTCTCCTGCCACATTCTGCACCTTTACACATTCCCTAGTATGGTCGTGCCCCATCAGCACCACATCAAAGCCCGGAACCCGTTTGGCTACATCCATAGAGGCATCTTCCACCACCTGTCCCAACACGTTGCCCGACTTTCCGGCATGAAACAATCCCACAATGACATCAGGATTCTCTTTTTCCTTTATAATCTTCACCCATTTGCGTGCGCAGGGCTCCATTTCCTCAAAATGCAGACCACTCCATAATTTCTCCGGCAACCATGAAGGAATGGCCGGAGTAATCATACCCAGAACCGCTATCCTCACTCCGTCGCGCTCCAACACCTCGTAGGGTTTCAGATAAGGTTTTCCAGTGGCATTGTCTATTATATTAGCCCCCAGTACCGGAAAATCGCACTGTCTTATCCAACGGTCGTACACCGCATGCCCCGTCTCTACATCATGGTTACCCATATTACCTACCACATATCCCATATAATTCATCATATCCGCCGCAACATGAGTAGACACGGTATCCATAAAATTATAATAGTAAGCTGTAGGCTGACCTTGCAGGATATCCCCATTATCCATCAACAGGCAATTATCCCCATATTTCTCACGCTGTTCTTTCACAAAGGAATGAACACGGGCAAGACTTCCACTCCATTCTTTCCGTTCGATAAAGTTATACGGAAAGAAATTCCCGTGCACATCACTGGTTTCTATAATCTTGATAACCACTTCTTCCTGATTATTGGATGCAGACAACTGCATACCTGCCCACAACAGCAGGGCACTGATACATATTCTATATTTCATTTCTCTATTCTTTATTCTTTTTTAGTCAAAGGATGCGTGAATACAAACCGGGCGCCTTCGGTATAATCCTTGTCCACCCATATCTTACCTCCCAGATTCTCGATTATCAGCCTGCTAATGGCCAATCCCAGCCCCGTACCTTGGGAATATTCATTCAATTTCTCGAAACGTTCAAATACCTTTTCACTCTTATCGGGCGGAATACCGCAACCGGTATCCGACACTGACAATTCCAACTGCTGATGCTGTTTGTCTATGGCAACCGTCAGTTTGATAGAACCGGACGGAGTAAATTTTGCGGCATTGGACAGCAAATTAATCAACACCTGCTTCAGACGCTGGGCATCCGTCTTGACAACCAGCGAAGGCACAGGAGTTTCAAACAGAAACAAAGCACTGGTCTTGCGTCCATACTCCACTGTAGACAAAGCCGTCTGACACAACTCTACCACATCACATTCTTCCCATACGAATTTTATCCTTCCGGATTCCATGCGCGAGATGTCCAGAATATCATTTATGAGGTGCAACAACAAATCGGAATTCTTCTGAATGATATCACAATACTGCTCTTTCTCGGCAGGAGAGGAATCATCACTGACCAACACGCTGGAAAATCCCACAATGGCATTCAAGGGAGTGCGTATTTCGTGACTCATATTGGCCAGAAAAGCCGTCTTCAACCTGTTGGATTCCTCCGCTTTCTCCTTGGCTACCAGCAGTTCCTCGCCGGATACTTCCAGATTATGTTTCAAGTGGTTGATACGGATAATATAATATATGGCTATCAAGAAACAGGCTATCAGGAACATGAACGCCGAAACAACCCCTATGACCCAATATTTATACTGCTCATAAAACGAAGGAGTCTTGTTCACCAACACCGCTCCCTGAGGAAGATTCAATGAATCCAATTTGAATTCATGCAAACGCTTTATATCAAAAGTATAGTTTCCGGGAATAGTCAACAAGTCCACCCCTTCTCTATCCCCTTTATCCAAAAAATCATAAGTAACCGCGCCTATATTCTTTCCTACCGCATGGTACTCGGGAGTATATCCTCCCAATGCCCAATGTCCCAGCCCCACAGATGCAATAGTAAACACAGGCAGGGTGGGATTCGCATCGCGCAGCATATAAGTCGTATTACCAATAACATAACTCTCCGTACAGTCTACACGCCATGTTCCCAATAACACACACGTATTTTGAGGCAACCTGCGCATCCTTTCACTCACTTCCATAAAGGTTTCTGTACGGCCGTCCAGCCAAATTGTTTCTAAATCGGGGTACTTCTTCATCTCCTTTTTAACCAAGGCTTGCATAGACAACCCGCCATAGGTATTATCCGATATAAATGCCACACGGCGCATATCAGGATAAAAACGACGCATCAGCTTTATGTTTTTATCGACATCATATTCATATACATAACCGGCAACAATATTATAATCACTGAAATCCGTATAAATATTCTTACTTTCAGGTTCCCATACCCGCGTGTCGATACTATCATCGGGCAATACCAGTCCGTTGACACTGACCATGCCACAGATAGACGGAGTCTTTTTAGCTATCTCTGTGTCTTGTGAGATATAAGCCGACCATGCCTCCTGCCCCAACAATATAACCAGTGACGGACGGTTTTTCCCCTTATACTTACCAAGGATGGAGGCCATACGCGATTTCCACAGATAGGCCTCGGACAAATTCTTGCAGTTCATACTCTCTATGATCGGAGTATACTTGCCGCCACGCTGTCTGTATTCATCCATAAAAGCAGACAGGTTGTCAGAAATACTACGCGTTTCGGGATTATAAGAAGTGACAATAAGGATAGGCCCTTCCGAGGTCGTTTCCGCCTTCACAGGACACAGAGCAACCACAGGAAGCAGCAGGACTAATAGCATAAAAAACCTGAATATGATTGCCAATCCCCTCATTTCCTTTAGAATAATTTCTAAAAATTCGCTGCAAAGATAATAAAATAAAAACAGAACACAACCAATTGGCATGTATTTTGTTTCTCTTAAAGCAGATGAAATTTAACAAATATATAATATGGCTTACATAGACTATTACAAAGTATTGGGAGTGGACAAAAGCGCCACCCAAGATGATATCAAGAAGGCTTTCCGTAAGCTGGCCCGCAAATACCATCCTGACTTGAATCCGAATGATCCTGGAGCCAAAGATAAGTTTCAGGAGATAAATGAAGCCAACGAAGTACTGAGTGACCCGGAAAAACGTAAGAAATACGACGAATACGGGGAACACTGGAAACATGCCGACGAATTTGAAAAACAAAAGCAACAATATGGAGGTGCTGGTGGATTCGGAGGGTTTGGCGGAGCCGGAAGCGGATTCGGTACGGACGGTAACGGCAGTTACTGGTATTCCGGCAATGGAGGAGAAGAATTCACCGGTGCACATTTCGGTGGCAGCGCAGGTGGTTTCTCTGATTTCTTTGAAGAACTGTTCGGGCATCGTGGCGGTGCAAACGGCGGACGAAGCGCCGGATTCCGTGGACAGGACTATAATGCTGAATTACAACTTTCATTGCGTGAAGCCGCCGAAACACACAAACAAGTGCTTAATGTAAACGGAAAGAACATACGTATCACTGTTCCGGCAGGTATAGCCAACGGACAGACTATCAAATTGCGTGGTCATGGTGCACCGGGGGTAAACGGTGGTCCTGCAGGCGATCTGTACATCACCTTTGTCATTCCAGACGATCCTGTATTCAAACGTTTGGGAAATGATTTATATATCCATGCTCCGCTTAGCCTCTACACCGCCGTACTGGGTGGTGAAGAAACCGTGGACACACTGAACGGCAAGGTAAAACTGAAAGTAAAACCTGAAACCCAGAACGGAACCAAAGTCCGTTTGAAAGGCAAAGGCTTTCCTGTTTACAAGGAAGAAGGCAAATTTGGCGATCTGATAGTAACTTATAATGTCACCATTCCTAGCAACCTGACCGAACATCAGAAAGAGCTGTTCCGCCAATTAAAAGATAGTAGCAATTAAAAAAAGAGAAGGATTATGCAGACCGATTTAATTATTATCAACGATTTTTGCGACCGTTGCCATGTGGACCCGTCGTTCATTATGGAACTGGAAGAAGACGGACTGATCGAAGTCCGGGTGATTGACGAGGAACGCTACCTCCCCACATCCCAACTAGCGGAACTGGAGCGTTACACGCATTTATATTATGACTTGTCCATCAATATTGCAGGAATCGACGCCATTCACCACATGCTGGAACGTATAGAACTTCTGCAACAGGAAGTGCGTTCATTGAGAAACGAACTGGAATTCTACCGCTAAAATCCGTGTCCGGAGAGGGAAAGCGAAAACTGCACCCACTTCTCTTTCCGGCACTGTTCATTTACTTTTATATTTCTGTTTTTACCGTTGTTTCTATACGATAAGCAGGAGTGCCGAACCGATCATCACCGATTCTCTTCTCATTATTATATATACCAAGAAAAAGTAATGGGCTGTTCCGCTCTTTCTTCGTTTTTCCATTTATTTTCTTACTTTTTTCCGCTTTATTATCCTACGTTTAACCTAAAATCACTATCTTTGTAGACTTAAAAGCAGCCGGCCGGTCTGCCGCTGACGCCGTAAGGCGAAAGAGGAAAGTCCGGGCAACGCAGAGCATCCTACTTCCTAACAGAAAGCTATCTGCAAAGGTGGAGTAACGTAGAAGAAAACAACCGCCACAATTCCTACGGGAAACGGGGTAAGGGTGAGAAGGTGGGGTAAGAGCCTACCAGTCTTGTGGCGACACAAGGGCTGTGCGTCTTGGGAGTTGTAAGGTCATGTAAACCGACGTTATGAGAGTTGCTCGCTCCATGTCGGAGGGTAGACCGCTAAAGCTTGTATGGTGACATGCGGCTCAGATAAATGACAGACACTTCTTTAATGGAGAATGGATAATGAAGAATGGATAATTCCTAATTAGGCTTTTTCAGAAACAGAAGAACAGAACCCGGCTTACAGACTGACTGCTTTTTTATTGACAATGGATAATCGAGATAATAGCATGAACAAGCGTATTGCTGCCCTTTGGAAATTCCTCACCTACGACATCTGGCGTATTACGGAAGATGAAGTCACGCGAACGACCTTTTCCGTATACAATATCATCAAGACGATTTATCTTTGCATCAACCGCTTCACCAAAGACCGGATAGTAAACAAAGCCTCGGCGCTGACTTACAGTACGCTGCTTGCCATCGTGCCTATTCTTGCCATTTTGTTTGCCATAGCCCGCGGTTTCGGATTCGATAATCTGATGGAAAGCCAGATTGTCAACGGTTTCGGCGGTCCTACGGAAACCACGGGAGGATATCAAACCAATAGATTTCAATATCATCACGAAAAGGCTAAAACTGTACCCATACCAACAACTTTATTTCTCCTCATTCCGATACGGAGCACTGACACCGCTTTTCGGCAAGAAGCGGAGAACACTCACATCACTGGAAAAAGACGAACAGGTGTTGCTAGTTACAGGAATCGCTTCGCCCGCACCCTTGGTGGAAAAACTGGAAGCATATACACCGCATGTGAACATATGCCAGTTTGACGATCACCATGATTTCAGTAGCAAGGATCTGCAAATGATCAAGGAACGCTTCGAGCGTATGGAAGGAAATAAGAAGCTGATAATCACAACAGAAAAGGATGCGACAAGGCTGCAACATCATCCGGCATTGGCCGAAGCATTGAAACCGTATCTATACGTTTTGCCTATTGAGATAGAATTTTTACAAAATCAACAACATATATTTAACCAAAATATTATTGGCTATGTTAGAGCTCATTCAAGAAACAGCAGCTTACCTAAAAGGTAAAATGCACACACAACCAGAGACAGCAATTATCCTCGGAACCGGTTTAGGCAGTCTCGCCACCGAAATCACTGAGAAGTATGAAATAAAATATGAGGAAATCCCGAACTTCGAGTGGATAAAGTGTATTTAGGTCGTCCTT
>ENA-OPSG01001294-OPSG01001294.1-human-gut-metagenome-genome-assembly--contig:-NODE-1294-length-12211-cov-4.025995_pt1 | contig 12211 bp, 6 predicted proteins | sample MGYA00241454_ERZ501900 | MGnify/ENA primary metagenome ERZ501900 (study PRJEB25962, sample SAMEA2042225) | human gut metagenome | biome: human gut; feature: human-associated habitat; material: faeces... | reverse complement strand
CTCCGTACATCTACACAGAGAGAAATGGTATTTATATCATCGACCTTCAGAAATCTGTAGGTAAAGTAGATGAAGCTTACCAGGCAGTAGCTGATATCGCAGCAGAAGGTGGAACAATCCTTTTTGTAGGTACTAAGAAGCAGGCTCAGGATGCTATCAAAGTAGAAGCTGAACGTTGCGGAATGTACTATGTAAATGAAAGATGGCTTGGAGGAATGCTTACAAACTTCAAGACAATCAAGAGCAGAATCGCTCGTCTGAAAGATATCGAAAGAATGTCAGAAGACGGAACATTTGATGTACTGCCTAAGAAAGAAGTTATCCAGTTAAAGAAAGAATGGGATAAACTTGAGAAGAACCTTGGCGGAATCAAAGACATGAAGACACTTCCAGATGCTATTTTTATCGTAGATCCTAAGAAGGAAAGAATCTGTGTTCAGGAAGCACACACTCTTGGAATTCCACTTATCGGTATCGCTGATACTAACTGTGATCCAGAGGAACTTGATTATGTAATTCCTGGAAATGACGATGCTATTCGTGCTGTAAAACTGATCGTTTCTAAGATGGCTGATGCTGTAGTAGAAGCTAACCAGGGTGTTGCAGGCGAAGAAGAGTATGTTGAAGAAGCTGAAGAAGCAGTAGAAGAATAAGATTCTTAAAAAACATAATTGGAGGATAAGATCATGGCAGTTACAGCTAAGATGGTAAAAGAATTAAGAGAAATGACCGGTGCAGGAATGATGGACTGCAAGAAAGCTCTTAATGAGACAAATGGTGATATGGATGCAGCTATCGAGTTCTTAAGAAAGAACGGAGAAGCTAAGGCTGTTAAAAAAGCCGGACGTATCGCAGCAGAAGGTATTGTTATGGCTGATGTTAAGGATGACAAGACAGCAGCTATCGTAGAAGTTAACTCAGAGACAGACTTCGTTGCTAAGAATGCTGAATTCCAGGGATTCGTTAAAGCAGTTGTTAATCAGGCAATCGCTTCTGATTCTGCAGATATGGATGGATTCATGGCTGAAGCTTGGAATGAAGACGCTTCTAAGACAGTACAGGATGCATTAAATGAGAAAATCTCTATAATCGGAGAAAAACTCAGCATCAGAAGATTTGAGAAAGTTGTTACTGATGGTTGTGTAGTATCTTACATCCACGGCGGCGGACGTATCGGTGTTCTTGTAGAAGCTGAGACAGATGTTGTTAACGATGAGATCAGATCATGCCTGAAGAACGTAGCTATGCAGGTTGCAGCTATGTCTCCAAAATATACTTCACGTGATGAAGTAGATGCTTCTTTCTTAGAGCATGAAAAAGAGATTCTTCTTGCTCAGGCTAAACAGGAGAATCCAAACAAACCGGATAATATTATCGAAAAGATGATTATCGGACGTCTCAACAAAGAGATGAAAGAAATCTGCCTGTTAGATCAGGTATACGTTCAGGACAGCGACCTTACAGTTGCAAAATACGTTGACAAAGTAGCAAAAGAAAACAATGCTAACGTAACAGTTAAGAAGTTCGTTCGTTTCGAGACAGGCGAAGGACTTGAGAAAAAAGTTGACGATTTCGCAGCAGAAGTAGCAGCACAGGCTGGAATGTAAGCGTTTAGCACAAGCGCGACATATACAAAAAGAGGATTCGATATGAGTTTACTCATATCGAATTCTTTTTTTGTATATACCGTGCGACGCACGGTAGTGAGATGTAGCGAAGCGGAATCGAACTAAGCGCTTGTGCGGACGAATCGAGACGCACGGTAGTGAGATGTAGCGAAGCGGAATCGAACTAAGCGCTTGTGCGGAAAAAGAAAAATGTAACATATAAGAAATACTTGTAACTTTTTCGTAATGGTAATATAATGTGTTTATGTCACAAAAGAGAGTAGAAGATTCTTTTGCAGCATAAATATTATAAAAGAACAAAGAGGATAATCATTATGGGAAAATATTTTGGAACGGACGGCTTTCGTGGTGAGGCGAATGTTGTGCTGACAGTAGAGCATGCATTTAAGGTAGGACGTTATCTCGGCTGGTATTTCGGACAGGATCATAAGGCAAGGATCGTGATCGGAAAAGATACGAGAAGAAGCAGCTATATGTTTGAGTATGCTCTTGCGGCGGGATTGACAGCGTCAGGCGCGGATGCGTACCTTCTTCATGTTACGACAACCCCCAGTGTTTCATATGTGGTGAGAACGGAAGATTTCGACTGCGGTATTATGATTTCTGCAAGTCATAATCCGTTTTATGATAACGGGATCAAAGTGATCAACAGCGCAGGACATAAATTAGAGGCAGAAGTAGAAGAAAAGATTGAGGCGTATATAGACGGTGAGATCGGAGAGCTTCCGCTGGCGACAAAAGAAAAGATCGGACGTACTGTCGATTGTGCAGCGGGAAGAAACCGTTATATCGGCCATCTTATCTCAGTAGCAACACGTTCTTTCAAAGATATGAGAGTCGGATTGGATTGTTCTAACGGAAGTTCATCTGCAATCGCGAAAAGCGTATTTGACGCGCTCGGAGCTAAAACATATGTTATCAATAATGAACCGGATGGTACGAACATCAATACAGACTGCGGATCTACACATATTCACGTTCTTCAGGAATTTGTGAAAGAGAAAAAGCTTGACGTCGGATTCGCTTATGACGGAGATGCAGACAGATGTATTGCTGTAGATGAAAACGGAAAAGTGATAGACGGAGACTTGATTCTCTATATATGCGGAAAATATCTTATGGAACAGGGCCGTCTTGAGGGGAACACGATCGTAACAACGGTAATGTCTAACTTGGGACTGTACAAAGCGTGTGATAAGATCGGTATGAAATATGAGCAGACGGCGGTCGGCGATAAGTACGTCTATGAGAATATGCTGAAAAACGGTTATATTCTCGGCGGTGAGCAGTCAGGCCATATCATTTTCAGTAAACATGCAAGAACAGGCGACGGCATCCTTACCTCACTTTTGATTATGGAAGTAATCCTTGAGAAAAAACAGTCTCTCGGCACACTTGCGGGAGAGGTGAAGATCTATCCTCAGCTTTTGAAAAATGTCCGTGTCACAGATAAAAAGACGGCGAGAGAAAATCCGGCAGTTCAGGAAGCAGTTCAAAAAGCGGCTGACGAGCTTGGAAGCGACGGACGTATCCTTGTTCGCGAAAGCGGTACAGAGCCTGTGATCCGTGTAATGGTCGAAGCGGCAACTGATGAAATATGCGAAAAGTATGTAAACAGCGTTGTGAAGGTGATCGAAGATCAGGGGCTGACAGAATAAGCATTACGATTTCGCGGGTAAAAATAGAGATCGGGAATTAAAAATATATGGATTTGAATAAAGAAAATATGAAAAAGATGAGAGAATTGATCGTTTTTACGATCATTCTTCTCATTGCACTTTGGAACTATAAACTGCTGTTTGAGTGGATCGGCTTTGCGTTCGGCATTGTTACTCCATTTCTTATAGGCGGAGGAATCGCTTTTGTGCTGAACGTGCCAATGAGTTTTTTTGAAGAAACTTTGTTTGGAAATAAGCGGGTAAAAGAAAAGAAACTGGCGAAAAGGCTGGCTCGGCCGTTGAGTCTTGTGCTTACGATCGTGGCAGTGATCGGAGTTGTCGTTCTGGTGATGTTCGTCGTTATTCCGGAGCTGGCGCAGACAGTGCTTTCGCTTGGAAAGACAATACAGGCATTTGTACCGGAGGCACAGCATTTTCTGGAAGAGTTATTTACAGACAACAGTGAAATACGCGCGTGGCTGAATAATCTGGACGTAGATTTGGATAAGCTTTTGGACAGCGTGATCGCTTTCTTTAGAAACGGCGCCGGAAACGTGCTGAATTCTACGGTATATGCGATCGGTTCTATCGTAAACGGTGTGACAACATTTGTAATCGCGTTTGTATTTGCATGTTATATTTTGCTTCAAAAAGAGAAACTCGGCGTGCAGGTAAAAAAAGTGATGCATGCGTTTTTGAAAGAAAAATGGGAAAAAAGATGTCTGAAAGTGTGTACACTGACTTCCAAAACATTTTCTAATTTTTTGACGGGACAATGTCTTGAGGCGCTTATTCTCGGGTCGATGTTTTTTGTGGCGATGAGCCTTTTCAAGATGCCGTATGCGCTTCTGGTCGGTGTGCTCGTGGCATTTACAGCGCTTATTCCGATATTTGGGGCTTTTATCGGCTGTGTTGTAGGAGCGTTCCTCATTTTGATGGTCGATCCGCTGCAGGCATTGTTTTTTGTCATTATGTTTCTCGTGCTTCAACAGATTGAGGGAAATCTCATTTATCCGAAAGTTGTGGGAAATTCGGTCGGTCTGCCTTCCATATGGGTGCTTGCGGCAGTAACGATCGGCGGCAGTTTGATGGGCGTTGTGGGGATGCTGATCTTTATTCCGTTAGTGTCGGTTGTATATACGCTGTTTAGAGAGAGTGTATATAAAAGACTGGAACAAAAACAGAGATAATTCATATATTTCATGTAGAAATGAATGGAATTTAATAAACATCTTGACTTACTTCCGTTTTTCGTGGTACAATACTACGGCGAATGGAAGTAGGTCTTTTTTTTATGCCTAAATTTTGACGGGGTCGCAGCCGTCAGCAACAAGTAGTGAATAATTAAAGCGGAGGTGGAAGTTGTGCGCACAAGAATTACATTGGAGTGTACGGAATGTAAAAACCGTAACTACAACATGACGAAGGATAAGAAAGCTCATCCGGATCGCATGGAAACTAAAAAATACTGCAGATTCTGCAAATCACACACACTGCACAAAGAAACGAAGTAGTCGTCAGGGGGAAGTGGAATTATGAGTGAAACAGAAAAGACTCAGAAAAAGAGCTGGTTCAAAGGACTTCAAGCGGAATTCAAAAAGGTTATTTGGCCGGATAAGAAAACACTTGCAAGACAGACCACGGCAGTTGTTGCTGTTTCCGTAATCCTCGGAGCGTTGATCGCGGTGATCGACGTAATCCTAAGATACGGTATTGACTTATTGATAAAATAGTTGACCGCAGCGGAAAGGTGATTTTATGTCAGAAGCAAAATGGTATGTAGTTCATACTTATTCAGGGTATGAAAACAAAGTGAAAGCGAATATTGATAAGGCGATCGAGAACCGTCATCTTGAAGATCAGATTCTTGAAGTACGCGTTCCTATGGAAGAAGCGACAGAGTTGAGAAACGGTGTTCAAAAAGCGGTTCAGCGCAAGATGTTTCCGGGGTATGTGATGATCCATATGGTCATGAATGACGATACATGGTATGTAGTCAGAAATACTCGCGGAGTGACAGGCTTTGTCGGACCGGGATCAAAACCGGTTCCGCTCGAGGAGCATGAGATGGAAAATCTCGGCATCCAGAGAGATAATGTTATCGTGAATTTCGGAGTCGGCGACATGGTTGTCGTACTTAGCGGAGCATGGGAAGGCACAGTGGGAACTGTGCAGAGCATGAACGAACAGAAGAAGAGTCTGTCGATCAATGTTGAGCTGTTCGGCCGTGACACACCGGTTGAACTTAGTTTTTCAGAAGTGAAAAAAATGGATTAAAAGTAAGTGGGAGGGGCTTGTCCCCGACAATACCACAAGGAGGTAATTGAAATGGCAAAAAAAGTAGAAGGTTATATCAAATTGCAGATTCCTGCCGGCAAGGCAACTCCGGCACCGCCGGTTGGTCCGGCTCTTGGACAGCACGGCGTTAATATCGTTGAATTTACAAAACAGTTCAACGCAAGAACAGCAGATCAGGGCGATCTGATCATTCCGGTTGTCATCACAGTATACAATGACAGAAGTTTCAGCTTCGTTACAAAGACACCGCCGGCAGCAGTTTTGATTAAAAAAGCTTGCAAGATCCAGTCCGGATCAGGCGTACCGAACAAAAATAAAGTTGCGACGATCACAAAAGCTCAGCTTCAGGAGATCGCGGAACTGAAAATGCCGGATCTTAATGCGGCAACAGTTGAGTCTGCTATGAGTATGGTAGCAGGAACATGCCGTTCTATGGGTGTAGTAGTAGAAGAGTAGGCACAGAGTTTCGTCTGCATATTCAAAGCGCGGTGAGGATGAATCGGTTTTGAAGGGCAGAATGTAAACATCCGTGATGCATTGAAACAAACATCAAGTGATTTGAAAGAAGTGGGAGGGGCACGTTCCCGCAAATACCACAAGGAGGTTATTGTAAAATGAAACGAGGAAAGAAATATATCGAAGCTGCAAAACTGATCGAGAGAGGAAACCTCTACGAAAAAGAAGAAGCGGTAGCATTAGTGAAAAAAGCAGCAACAGCAAAGTTTGACGAGACAATCGAGGCTCACATCAGAACAGGTTGTGACGGACGTCATGCAGATCAGCAGATCCGCGGCGCGGTTGTTCTTCCGCACGGAACAGGTAAAAAAGTTCGCATTCTTGTATTTGCAAAAGACGCAAAGGCAGAAGAAGCAAAAGCAGCAGGAGCTGATTTTGTAGGAGGAGACGAGCTTATTCCGAAGATCCAGAACGAAGGATGGCTTGACTTTGACGTAGTTGTAGCTACACCGGATATGATGGGTGTTGTAGGACGTCTCGGACGTGTACTTGGACCGAAAGGTCTTATGCCGAACCCGAAAGCCGGAACAGTTACGATGGACGTGACAAAAGCGATCAACGACATCAAAGCCGGTAAGATCGAGTACAGACTTGACAAAACAAACATTATCCATGTTCCGATCGGTAAAGCATCCTTTACAGAGGAACAGTTAGCGGACAACTTCCAGACGCTTATCGATGCAATCAATAAGGCAAGACCGTCAGCGGTTAAAGGACAGTATTTGAAGAGCATTACTCTTACATCTACAATGGGACCTGGCGTGAAGGTTAATCCGATGAAACTTGCATAATTAAAGTAATATACAGCGAGACAGCATATCATAGTATGTGCTGTCTCGTTTGTTTTATAGGAAGCTTATAGAAACCGGATGAAAGTCCGGATATGCCCAGAAACTTGGCGATCGCTTATTTGTTTTAAAGTATGTGAATATGAAACACATGTGTAAAAAAGTAAAAATAGTAAAATTGACAAATTTTTGAAGAGAAGATGCGCCCGGAAAGGCTGTTTTCATAGGATGAAAAAGGAAATATTGTTAAAAATCACAAAAAAATTATGTAGTGATAAAAAATATTGAGTTTTATGATGAAAAAAAACTATAATAATGAGAGAGTCGCTAGAGGCGAGTTGGTTTTTTATATCGACTCTGACTAAATCAGGATATAAACTTTTTACTGGAAGTTTATTAGCAGAAGTAACGAGAGAAGTACGAAAACGTGTTTTCTCTCGTTAAAAATTTTAAGAAAGCAGAGAGGTAAAAAATGGGAAGGAAAATGAAAAAGTTAACGCGCGCCGGCGCGGGAGCGCTTGCCGGAGTAATGGTCTTCGGATTGGCAGCTCCGCTTGCACCTCTAAGTGTTGAGGCGGCAGATGAAGTGAAAAATCTGGCGATTGGTTCAACAGCAACAGTCAACGATAAAGAAACAGACTATTGGGGCGCGGATAAAGCTGTTGACGGTATTGTTAACAGAACTGCAGCAAAAAGAGATCAGTCCCGTTGGGCAACGAACGTAGGCGGAGATGCAGATGCAAAGTGGCTGAAGATTGATTTGAAAGAAGCAAAAACATTCCAGTCGTTTGTTCTTGCATGGGAAAGAAGAAATATTACCGGTTATAAAATCCAGATTTCACAGACAGGCGAAGATAATTCATGGGAAGACGTCTATACAAAAACAGGAGCAAGTCATATTTCTCATATAAATGAAAATATTCATTTGCCAGAGGCAAAAACAGCACGTTATGTACGTTTATATATTGACGGATATACGGCGAATGCGGCAGATGATCAGACAAATTGGCGATCAGTTTCTCTTTATGACTTCCAGATCTATGCAAATGAGATTCCTGATACGGTTCTCCCGGATGAAAACTACTGTCTGGAAGGAACAGCAGAAGCAAGCAATTTTGAAGAGGTTCAAAGCGAGCCGGGAAAACAAGGTCCGGCAAAAGCGATTGACGGAGATTTAACAACACGCTGGGCAACAGAAAGCGATGGAAAAGGAACGACAGCCCGTACGCTGACTGTGAAGCTTCCGGCAGCGCAGTGGGTAGAATATGTGAAGATCGACTGGGAAATGCCGGCAAGCGGAGTTCCTACTCCGAAGAAATATACGATTGAAGCGGCAGAAAAAGAAGGCGGCGAATTTACTGTAGTTCATACAAACAGCGAGCAGGTTACAAAAGCCGAGCAGATTATCAAGTTAGACAAACCTGTATGGGCAAAAGAACTGAAATTAAACGTAACGGAGTACGGCGCTGCGACAGGAACTTGGTATAATGTTTCTGTGGCAGAATTCGGCGCATATGCGATGAAGCCGGAGTCAGGCGTCATCGATGAGAATGCAACAGCAAAACAGATTGCGGACAAGCTGGCAGCTCCGACTGTAAAGGCGGACAAAACCGGATTAGAGTGGCAGGATGTGCCGGAAGGAGTTACTGTAGAGTTCCTCGCAGATTACGAACAGGTTGTCGGAAGAGACGGCAAGATCTATCAGCCGCTTAGAGAGACAACTGTAAAGGGAATTTACAAAGTAACAAAAGGTGAAGAGACAGCAGAAGGCGCAAGAGAACATACAGTTACGATTCCGGGTAAATATGATAACGCTGGAACAAATGCGAAACCGGTTGTAATTCCGGAACTGGCAGAGTGGTATGGCGGAACAGAGGCCGGATCTGTTAAGATCGGTGAAGGCACAAAGATCGTTTATAAAGACGCCGCGTTTAAGGCAGCGGCAGAAGCTCTTGCAGCAGATTATAAAGCAGAGTACGGCGTTGATCTTCAGGTTGCAGACAGCGGAGAAGATGCAGGCGATATCGTCTTTACAAAAGATGATAAAAACGGACTCGGTGAAGAAGGCTATATCATGGAGATGGACGATAAAGTAAATGTAAAGGCTGAGCAGGCGCAGGGAGCTTACTGGTCGACACGTTCCATTCTTCAGATCGTGAAACTGAATAACGGTGAGATTCCGAAAGGTATTACAAAAGACTATCCGAAGTTCAAAGTAAGAAGCTTTAGCTTGGATGTTGCCCGTAAACCGGCATCTCTTGAGTCATTGGAAGATTTTGTAGACGCTATGGCATACTACAAGATGAATGATTTTCAGGTTCATTTGAATGATAACTTGATCTTCTATGAGAATTTTGAAAGCGCAGAAGTCGCTCGAGAAAGGGCGTATACAGGATTCCGTCTTGAGTCCGATATTAAGGCAGGCGGAGAAAATAAAAAAGATCTGACTAACGAAGACCTTTTCTATACAAAGGAAGACTTTAGAAACTTTATCGAAGAGTCTGAAGCGCAGGGAGTAAGTATTGTGCCGGAAATTGATGCTCCGGGACATTCGGGTGCATTTACAAAAGTTCGTCCTGATCTGATGCTTCCGCAGAATCAAGCTGTCAACGGAAATGCAAAACGTGCAGGCGAGCAGTTTGACTTAAGCGGTGATGTGAATTCCAAAGACAGTCAGTATGGTAAGAGCCTTTCATTTGTTCAGGGTGTGTGGGATGAATATCTGACAGACAATATGTTCGACGACAGTATGACAGTACATATCGGAACAGATGAATATTATGGTGAAGAGAATGCTTTCCGTCATTTCTCCGATGATATGATCAAATATATTCAAGGTAAAGACCGTACAGTCCGTATGTGGGGAAGTTTGACGCAGATTGACGGAGACGGAACAGTTCCGGTAAAAAGCGAAAATGTACAGTTGAACGTATGGAATACAGGATACTCCAATCCGAAACAGATGTACAACGATGGATTTGATCTTATCAATACACTGGACGGTTCTCTCTATATGGTTCCGAATGGAAGCGGAAGCAGAGGAGGATATGGCGATTATCTGAGAACAGAAGACCTTTACAAAAATTGGATTCCGAATAATATGGGCGGAACAGTAATTCCGGCAGGATCTGATCAGATGCTCGGAAGTACGTTTGCGATTTGGAACGATAATATTGACACTGCTGCACAGGGAATCTCAGAAGTTGATAACTTTGAGCGTTTTGAAGATGCGCTTCCGATTCTTGCAAGCAAAGGCTGGGGCGAAGGTGAAGATCTTGAGTTTGCCGCAGTAAAAGAAAAAGCGGAGAAACTGGGAGATGCTCCGGGAAGCAATCCGTACTATGAAGAAACGGCAGATAAAGACGGCAAGTATATGTCTTACGGTTTTGACAATAAAGAAGATTCGTCTGAAAACAACAGAGATATCAAAGAGACAAAGAATGCAGATATTGACGGCGCGCTGAAACTGAAAGGCGGCGAAAGTTATGCGTCGACACCGATTGAAAAACTTGCAGTCGGAAACGCCCTGTCATTTGACGTTACATTAACTGAAGAAGCAAGAGCAGGACAGATCCTGTTTGAAGCAGATACACCGGGCGGAGAAGATTATGTACATGATATCCGCATCATGGATGACGGAAGAGTTGGATTCAGAAGAGAGCTTTATGATTACTACTTCGATTATAAACTTCCGGTTGGCGAGAAAGTTCATATGGAAATCGTGACAGATACGTTGAAAACTGTGTTGATCGTAGACGGAAAAGAATATCAGGCAACAGGAATTTACATCAACAGACAGACTGATAATACGCTCAGAAAACAGGGGATTAAAAATGCAACACTGCTTCTGCCTGTTCAGCGTATCGGATCAAAGACGAATTCAATCGTCGGCACGATCGATAATGTAGAAGTAAAGACAGCAGATCCGATCTCGTCAAAAGATGAGTATAATAAAGCGGCATGGACAAAAGTATCTGTTGATACAGAAACCAATATTGCTGATAGTAAAACAGAAGGTCTTTTCACATATGCATTTGACGGAAAATCAAATACAATCTGGCATTCAAATTGGAAAGATGGAAAAAGCGATAAGCTGAAACCGCAGGGAAGTTTTGATGAGATCGGCGGAGTGATCAATCTCGGTCAGAAATATACGATCAATCAGTTCTCCTTCACTCCAAGACAGGGAAATGCAAGTGGTCAGGTGACAAAAGCTGATTTATATGTGAAGGCAAATGAAGGTGACGAATGGGTAAAAGTTGCCGAAAATACAGAATTTGCCGCTGATGCATCTGAGAAGACATTCTACTTTGACGAGCAGGAAGTTCAGTTTGTAAAATTCGTTGCAAAAACATCTAATGACGGTTGGGTAGCTGTATCTGAATTTGATGTTGACAATGAAAAGGTAAAAGAAATGACAGTTTATGCTGCGGCTCAGAAGGGCGGAAAAGTTACAAGCAGCGCAAAAGACGGAAAAGTAATGCAGCACGAGAACGTTACTGTAACGGCGACTCCGAATAAAGAGTATAAGTTTGCAGGATGGTATGATATTCTTACAGGAGAAAAGGTATCTGATGATGCGGAATATACATTTGCTGTAGAAATGAATACATCTTTGATCGCTCATTTCACGAAAAACGGTGAAACGCCGGATCCGCAGCCGAAAGAGTGGACGGTAACGATCGACGGGACAGGACATAAAGTAAAAGACGGCGAAACACTGACAGTAGAAGAGCCGTCTAAACCGGGTCATGCGTTTGCAGGGTTCTACCTTGTTGGAACAGATACGGCTGTAGATTTCACAAAACCGATCACATCTGATATGAATGTTGAATCACGCTTTACACAGTATAAAGTTACAGCAGTAGAGAGTGAGAACGGAACAATCACAGTCAGCGAGATGAATGACAAAGGTGAAGTAACTGTTACAGCAAAAGCAAATGACGGATATATCTTTAAAGGTTGGAAAGTAGATGGAAAAGAGACAGAGGCTCTTGGAACACCTTATACATTTGTGCCGGTGAAAGATACAACAGTTGAAGCTGTATATGAGAAGAAAGATGATACAAAAGTTTATCATACAGTAATCATTAACGGACAAACAGTTACGGTAGAAGATGGCAAGACGCTTGATCGTCCTGCTGATCCTGTAAAAGAAGGATATAAGTTCATCGGTTGGTTCGTGGATGGAAAAGAATTTGATTTCAATACTCCGATTACGGGAGATCTGAAGATCGAGGCTCGTTTTGAGAAGCTTCCGACTACTGATAAGAATGATAAGAACGACAACGGGGAACAACCAAGTTGGCGGCATAAGACACAA
>ENA-OPSG01001287-OPSG01001287.1-human-gut-metagenome-genome-assembly--contig:-NODE-1287-length-12271-cov-14.327358_pt1 | contig 12271 bp, 7 predicted proteins | sample MGYA00241454_ERZ501900 | MGnify/ENA primary metagenome ERZ501900 (study PRJEB25962, sample SAMEA2042225) | human gut metagenome | biome: human gut; feature: human-associated habitat; material: faeces... | reverse complement strand
GGAAATAGAACAGGCAGGTCTGAAGGCCTGCCCTGATAGAGAACCGGGAGATGATTATAGAGTCTTTATGCAAGCTATCAGTTTGTCGACATCTTCTTCTGTTGTATCGAAAGAGGTAACAAGTCTCATTTCTCCTATGGTTTCGTTCCAAAAGTAGAAATGATAATATTCTTGTAGCTTATCTTCTTTTTCACGCGGCATGATGAAGAATAATTGGTTGCTCTCCACCGTTTGGGTAAATTTTATATCAGGCATTGTGGAAAGTTTCTTGTACAAGCGTTGCGCCATTGCGTTGGCATGTTGTGCGCATGTTAACCATAGGTTATCTTCAAGGAAGGCTGTGAACTGGCAAGAGATATAACGCATTTTGCTGGCCAATTGGCAGGCTTGTTTTCTGGCATAACGTGCTTCCTTTATCAAATCCTGATTGAAAATCACTACACATTCGGCTCCCATCAGTCCGTTCTTTGTTCCTCCCAAAGTCAATGTGTCAATTCCGCATGCTCCTGATATATCATCAAGACTCATTCCCAATGCTGCCGCGGCATTAGAGATACGGGCACCATCCATATGCACAAACAGTCCATGCCGATGTGCAAATTCTGTCAATGCGCATATTTCTTCTGGTTTATAAATTGTTCCCAATTCACTACATTGACTTAGGTAAATTGCTCCGGGCTGAGAATGGTGTTCTATGCCAAAGTTAACCATAAATGGTTTTAGTAATTCCGGAGTCAGTTTGCCATCCGGAGTAGGAATTGTGCGCATGAAACAGCCAGTGGCTTTACTGGGGGCACCACATTCATCTACAACAATGTGAGCTGTGTCGGCACAGAAGATAATATGGTAAGGACGGGTCATTATTTGCAGCGCCATAGTATTACTGCCTGTGCCATTAAAAACAAACAGTGCTTCACATGGACGTGAAAATAGTTCTTTCACTTTGTGGGCGGCTTCTTTTGTCCACGGATCATCTCCATAGCCAAGTGCATGTCCGTTATTGGCCTTCATTAATGCTTCCATGATACGGGGATGTACACTTGAATTATTGTCAGATGCAAAACTTCTCATATTCTTTTTCTATTTTACAATTTATTTGTAAAGGTAGGAGCTTTTTCAACAAAATGCAATGAAACGTCATTGAAATAAATACGCAAAAAGAGTATCATGCAGATGTATTATACGTGTAATGCTTTTATCTGATCTTTGCCATCGGAAAAATAACAAGGTAAAAGTATGATGAAAGCTCAGATGAAAGGCATTAGCCTTATGATAATTCTCTTGATGTTGGTATTGACCGTACAGGCGGCTGCTTTGAGAGGAACTGTAACAGATAAAGCGACTAAAGAGCCACTTATTGGTGCTGCTGTACAGTTAAGTGGTACAAATACAGGAACTATTACTGATGTGGATGGTAATTTCGAACTTGCAGGATTAAGAAATGGAACGTACAAGCTTATTATATCTTATGTGTCTTATTGTACACAGACTGTTGAGGTTACAATAAACGGTATGTTCGAAATAAAAGTAGAACTAGAACAGGATAATCAACAATTAGGAGAAGTTGTGGTTGTAGCGGATGCTAAAAAGAATACGGAGAATGCTATTATTACCCAACAACGTACTAGCTTGGTTATGCAAACGGGAGTTTCTGCCCAGCAGATTACCAAGACGCAAGATAAAGATGCTTCGGAAGTGATTCGCCGTGTACCGGGTATCAGTATAATTGAGGAGAAATTCGTTATGGTACGTGGGCTTTCACAACGGTATAATAATGTGTGGATTAATAATAGTGCCGTACCTAGTTCTGAAGCCGATGCGCGTGCTTTCTCTTTCGATATTATTCCATCGTCGCAGTTGGATAATATGTTGGTAGTGAAATCGCCTGCACCGGAATATCCTGCTGATTTCAGTGGTGGTTTTATTTTAGTGAATACCAAAGATGTTCCTAGCAGTAATCTGTTTACTATTTCGGTTGGAACTAGTTTAAATGATCAGACTCATTTTAAAAAGTTTCTGTATAATAAAGGAAGTGGCACAGATTTTCTAGGTTTCGATAATGGCTTTCGTAGCTTGAAAGGTGGAATCAATGCTGTGCTTAGTCCGATGAACAATGGCTATGATTTATTAAATAATGGGTTAAATAATGACTGGACCGTTAAAGATCGTAGGCCCTTGGCAGATCTTAGCCTGAATATGAATTTCAGCCGTCGCTGGGTGGATAGTAGCGGACGTACTTTGGCTATATTAGGAACAGTGAACTATAGCAATAGCTATAGGACATATCTGGATATGGATAACAATTTGTTTGGTGCTTATGATATGACTCACGATTGTTCTAATTATTTACGTAAAAGTATAGATGACCAATATAATCATAGTGTTCGTATAGGAACTATGCTGAATTTTGCTTATATACCTGCCAGTGGTAACAGTCGCTATGAGTTTAAGAATATTTTTAATCAATTAGGGAAATCCCTCTATACTTACCGTAAGGGAACAGATGCACAAAGTGATTATGAAGAGAGTGCGGAATATTATTATCAGAGTCGTACCACTTATAATGGTCAATTTACGGGGAAGCATATATTGGGTAATACCGATAAGTTGGATTGGAGTGCTGGATATTCTTATGCCAATCGGAATATGCCGGACCGCCGTCGATATACTACCGTACTCAATGAGGAGACCAATCAGTTGGAAGTAGAGAACTTGAATGAGATTAATCGGGAGTTTTCCCGATTGGATGAACATATTTTGTCGGCTAACATCAATTATCAGCACGATTTCTCTTTCGGGATTTTTACTCCTAGCCTGAAGGTTGGAGCTTACACGGAGCATCGTGCTCGTGAATATAATACCCGTTTTTTTATCTATAGTTGGAAAAATGGTTTGCCGGGTGCTTATAAAGTAATGAATGTCCCTAATGAATTATTACAAGAGAAGAATTATGGGGAGAATGGACTTTATTTATTGGAACAAGTGGATTGGCGCAATAATTACGAAGGCAATAATCTCTTGAGTGCTGGTTATGTAGGGGGTAATCTTCCGTTGGGCAAATTGAATGTATACGCAGGAGTTCGTTTTGAATATAATAGAATGGAGTTGGTTAGCCATACACAGAAAAACGAGGAAAGCCCCACTAGTGTGTTTTACACGTATGATGACTTTTTCCCGTCTGTAAATGCGGCTTATCGTTTGAATGATAAGCATCAGTTCCGTTTATCTTATGGACGTACTGTGAATCGTCCGGAATTTCGGGAGGTTTCTTCTTCTGTATATTATGATTTTGATCTTGCCAGCAATGTACAAGGTAATTATAATTTAAAGCCTGCTTATATTGATAATTTAGATTTTGGTTATGAGTTTTATCCCAGCAGTGGAGAGCTGATTTCTGTTTCTCTTTTCTATAAAAGGTTTAAGAATCCTATTGAATGGACTTATACTGTATCCGGAGGTACAGACCTTATCTATTCGTATGTCAATGCCAAAGGAGCGGATAATTATGGAGTAGAAGTGGATATACGCAAAAATCTGGATTTTATAGGTATGCGTAATTTTAGTCTTAGTCTGAACGGGGCTTTAATTAAAAGTAAAGTGAAATTTGAGCCGGGAGCCAAAGAGAAGGACCGTCCGATGCAAGGTCAATCTCCATATTTGATTAATGCCGGTTTCTTCTATCAACATGCCGATAGCGGATGGAATGCTGCATTGCTTTATAACCGTATCGGTAAACGTATTATTGGTGTAGGCCGTAGTTTGGGAACCGCAGACAATGAAGTCAGAGTACCCGATTCTTATGAAATGCCCCGTAATGCAGTAGATTTAAGTGTTTCGAAAAAAATTGGTAATCTGGAAATAAAGGTTGCTGTACGCGATTTGTTGGCGGAGAAAGTTTCTTTCAAGCAATTTGAAGAAACTAGACATGGAAAAGTGGAGCAAATTACTCGTCAATACAAATCAGGGCGTAATTTCAATTTGAACATTAACTATACGTTTTAAAATAGAATGAATCTTTCATTATTAATCAATAAACAAATGGAAATGAGAACTGACAAGTTTATGATTTACGTATTCTCAGCAATAATGCTGGGGGGAATGGTTGCTTGTAGCAGTGATGATCCGGAAACTGATACAGGAAACGGTAATGGCAACGGTGGAAATGCCGAAGCTCCTTATGTATGGGGGGCTGAGGGGGCTATTAAAACATGTGACCACTTGTTATTTGATGATGATAAAACAGAGAATGCCAAAGGTACCGTGATAGGAAATGGAGATCAGGAGTTTATTTTTAAGGGTACACAGACTTTGTCCAAAGGAACTTACCTGATGAAAGGATGGATTTATGTGGGAACTGGGTCGGTATTGACCATCGAACCGGGGACTGTTATCAAAGGGGATAAAGATACACAGGCTGCCTTGATTGTAGAACCGGGCGGCAAACTAATAGCCGAGGGTACTAAAGACGCTCCGATTGTTTTTACCTCTGAACAGCCTAAAGGCCAGCGTAAACCGGGAGATTGGGGGGGATTGATTATTTGTGGTAATGCCAAGAATAATCAGGGAGTGTTGAACCAGCAGATTGAAGGAGGTCCACGTACTAAACATGGAGGAAATGATGATGCTGACAATTCAGGTATATTGAGATATGTACGTGTGGAATTTGCTGGTTATCCTTTTCAAAAAGATAAGGAAATTAATGGTATAACTTTTGGATCTGTAGGTAGTGGAACTACCATTGATCATTTACAGGTTTCATATTCCAATGACGACTCTTACGAATGGTTTGGAGGTAATGTAAATTGTAAATATCTAGTGGCTTATAATGGATGGGACGATGAGTTTGATACAGATAATGGCTTCTCCGGTAAGGTCCAATATTGTCTTTCAATCCGTGATCCGAGAATCGCAGATACTTCTCAGTCTAATGGTTTTGAGTCGGATAATTGTGGAGACGCCTCATTGATAGAACCCTATACGACAGCCGTATTTAGTAATGTCACTTTTATCGGACCGTTGGGGCGTGATGCCAACTTTGTTAATAATGAGAGCTATATTACGGGCGGTAGCTTCAATCCTAATAATGGTTCAGCTTTAGGCAAGTTTCAGTCTGCTATGCAGATCCGGCGTTCCAGTCGTTTGAATTGCTTTAATTCAGTAGCTGTAGGGTATCCTGTCGGTTTAATTATTGATGGTGAGAAAGGTAATACAGTTGAGATGGCGAAGGCAGGAAACATAAAGTTGGAGAATATTTGGTTTGCAGGTATGACGGTGGTCGGTTCTGATGCTAACAAAGTATATGATGATGTGCTTTATGATGCCGTGAACAAGCAAATCATTGATGCTGGACAAGAGTCTTATTCTTCTACTTTTTTCAAGACTCAGAAAGGAAATAAAGTATTGACTGATGTCAATGAGTTGAAATTCAAGGACGGGCGTAATATCGGTGTTAATTATATGCCGGATGCAGATAGCCCTGTGTTGACAGCCGCTTCATTTAATGACGCACTGTTGAGCAGCGGTTTTGAGACAGTAGAATATATCGGAGCGTTTGGAACAGATGATAATTGGTTGGATGGCTGGACTAATTTCGATCCTAATAATACAGACTACTAATACACCTTTGAATATACACACATAGCTGTTAATTTTAGGGGATTCTATGCGGTAAAGTCATAGAATTCCCTTATTTTTGTATCCAAACCTAGAAACTATTAATTAATACACCTATGTATCCATTTAAATTTAACCCCATTCTGAAATCCACCATTTGGGGTGGAGAAAAGATTATCCCGTTCAAACATCTGAATATTGAACAGCCTCAGGTTGGCGAAAGTTGGGAAATTTCTAATGTCCCAGGCGATGAGTCTGTTGTTGCTAATGGAACTGAAGCCGGCAAAAATTTGAGCCAGTTGGTAAAAGAATATAAAGGTTCTTTGGTAGGAGATAGTAATTATCAGCGTTTTGGCGATAATTTTCCCTTGTTGATCAAATTCATTGATGCTTGTGACGATCTCTCTATACAAGTGCATCCAGATGATGAACTGGCAAAGAAGCGTCATAATTCGATGGGCAAGACCGAAATGTGGTATGTTATTGACAATGCCGGGGGGAAAGCACATCTGCGTTCGGGATTAAGTAAAAAAATTACTCCCGATGAATATGCTGCAATGATTGCTGATAATACTATTTGTGATGCATTGGCTGATTATGCCGTACAACCGGGTGATGTGTTTTTCTTGCCTGCAGGACGTATCCATAGTATTGGAGCCGGATGCTTTATTGCTGAGATTCAGCAGACCTCGAATGTGACTTATCGAATTTATGATTTCAATCGTAAGGATAAAAATGGCAATACTCGTGAGTTGCATACAGAATTGTCAAAAGATGCCATAGATTATTCTGTAGAAGAGGATTATCGTACTCATTATACTCCGAAACAGAATGAATCTGTCGAGTTGGTTACCTGTCCGTATTTCACTACTTCTGTTTATGATTTGACTGAAAATATGACGATAGATTATAGTGAACTTGATTCATTTGTAATTTATATTTGCATGGAAGGTACATGTACGGTAACTGATGGGGATGGTAACTCATTGGAATTGCAAGCCGGTGAATCTATCCTTTTCCCTGCCACAACAAAAGAGGTGAAAGTGACTGTGGAAGGTCATGTTAAGTTCTTGGAAACTTATGTATAAAGATTCGTTTTGTTTTTGATAAAATAAACTGCTGCTTTCATTGTATGTATTGGAAACAGCAGTTTATTTTATTAAAAACAATGTTTCCTGTTTAAAAGCCGTTTATGATGCTGACAGTAGGTCTGGGGGAAGTGATCTCCTGCGGAGTTCTCGGAATGATACTGTACACAGCACTGAATAAATATAAAGGGGTTTTATTTAAACCTTCCATATCATAAAATATTCTAAAGCATGCGGCAGTTCAGCTTGCGTCATTCGCAAAACTCATTCGCAAAACGCACTCCGCGCTTATTGCGGCCAAACATCTGAAGCGCTGCTAACATACGATACAAAAAATATCCGTGAGATACGTTTTTCGCATCCCACGGATATTTTTTATCACTTATATTTACCTTTCCGGTATGTGCCGCGCCAATCAACTTCCTGAGGAAAGTTCTCCTTTTATCATCTGATGTATCCGATAAATGTGTTTCCGCCTGCTTCTGTCATATTTTCCATTTCGCTCATGCCGACTGTATATGATTCTCCTGTACTCGGATCTACATATGTGATATCCGTCATCGTATATCCTGTCAAAAGCACCGCATGTGCCGATTCCAATATCGCGATCATCGGACACCCGCGATTGATCACATATAACATCTGATCGAGAGAACAGCCTGTCAGATCAAGCCGCTGTGCATGATACTGTTCCATATAACGCTCACACGCATCAAGAGAACTTTCTCCTTCTTCACATTGAAACTTACCTGCTTCTGTTGAATAAACAAGATCCCGGTTTCCTTTCTCCCATACATATTTTTGCTCGGAAGAAATTACAACTCCCGAAACCTGCTCTGCCTTTTGAACCGCATACCCTGCTTTGTTATAGACAGCCGCCAGTTCTCCCATGCCGTAAACATAATATTTTTCTTCTTTCTCTTTCCCTTTCAGCTCAATCGTCAGCGTTTTTTTGCCCGGCTGATATATCGGTTTTTCATTCTGTTTTTGTTTCTTTTTCACTCCGTCCGCAAATGTAAAACGCATCTGTTTTCCTGTGTTTTCCGATACATATGTTTCAAAAACAATCTTCGACTCTTTACGTTCCTCATTGTTCGTAACATATTCCTGCTTTGTGGAATTATATGTTTCTCCGTCTTTTATAACGCGGTTAAAAGTCAGCAGATTCCCGTCGATGAGCACATCCGTCGTATAAATACTTTGTTCTGTGAAATTATACTGCGCAGCTTCTTTATTCTTAGAGTTTCTGATCTGCACTTCGTACATCGGTGTGATCTCTTCGCCTGATACCGTGATCCCTGTATCGGCAGGATTTACCTTTCCATATATAAAATCTCCGTTGATAAACCCAAGAGGGCGCAGGTTTTCCCCATCTTCCGCTTTGATCGTATAATCCTCTCCGCTCTTTAAGTTCATTATATGAAGCGTCGCGGACTTATCTGTTTTCCCTCCGGTCTGATACACCATAAGATGACCGTCATCTGAAACGGCATACCGTTCGTCAGTAAGATTCTCCGCAAGCACTTTCTTCTCATCTTTCTTCAGATCGATCCGATATAAAGTTCCGTCTGCAAGAACGTGCAAAAGGGAAGTACTCTGATTATAATATACCATCTTACCAAGCTCATCTTCTGCGATGGCAAACGATTTCGTACTTGTAATAAATGCCTTTTCCTCAATCTTATTTTCAGCCGCATCATAATAATAAATGCCGACGCCGACCTCGCCTTCGTGGCTGCCGCGCGCCATATACCCGTAAACGGCAAACGTAATATTATTTTTATTATCAATGCCGATCACACGCACCGCATGCTGATCATTCTCTCCCCGCGTATCTCTGCCTTCCTGATCTGGCATGGAAAATACTTTTGTCAGATTTCCTTTTTTCGACTCATACAGCCATAATTCACCAGCCTGCACAAACGCGGCGGAAGTCTGGTCTTTATTGATCTCATAGGAAATATCCTTCGGAATAATGCCAAGTATGATTCCGTTTTCATCAAAATCACTTTCTCTTCCGTCAAATACTTGTTCCATATTCCGGTTATAGTCGAGCAAATAGATCGTATCTACGAGAAATCTCACCCGGAAAAACTCTTTCACGTTATAGATGCTTTCCGCTCCCTCTTCGTCCGTACAGGAAACTTTATATTTTGCGAGTATAGAAGTATATACCGTATTACTTTCTTTTATATCCCACTCCACATCTCCGATCACGGAGGGCTTCATATCTCCCCATTGTATATGCGTAATATCTGAATGAATATTTACCGTTTGATATGTCGTATTATCGCTCTTTTCATCCGGCTCTAAATATGCCGTAAGTTCCTCTGTCGCTTCTTTATTCAACGCTTTTGTATGAAAATCTTTTGCAAATGCAAGGCACTGATCAGTCGTGACTTCTTTCGGTCGTACAATGCGGGTATAATATCCCGCCGTCTTTCCGTTTTGAGACAGCGGCGTATCAAGCGTCACTTTCAAAACTGCCTCCGGCTCTTCCGATGACAAGATCCCTTTCAAGTCCAGTTCTGCCTGCGAAGTTTCTTTCACTATATCCGCTTTGCCTTCTGCATGTTTCTTCGTTCCGTCAAGCGAATATACCTCATATTTAAGTTTATCGATCTTATTTCCGTATTTTTCTACTTTTACAGTCAATGAACCGTCGCTTTTAAGCGGAGTGATCGTATCACGTACAGCAGGTATCTCCATCTTGTTTACATAACCAAAAAGCGGATTCACTTCTGTTTCTCCGACATAAAAAGAAATCTCAGGCAGAGATGCAGCCCCCATGTCGGCGGCCTCATCCGACACATCTTTGTTGATCACAAGGCTTGAAATAATGACCGCGGCACAAAAAACAACGATCAAAATACCTGCTTTCATTATTTTTTTCTTCATTCTTTGTAATTCTCCCCTTTATCTGCCAACAATCTCCCCAACGTCGGCTCTATCTGCAAAAAACGTTCACATTTTTCAATCGCTGTTCCCGCGCTTTTTTTCGTAACTCTTTTCTCATCCGCTCTGACCGCCCGAAGCAAAATATTTTTCGGAGTGTGCTCCATATCGATAAACTCAAGTACCTGCGTATCATATCCCGCAGCTTCTAAATATTTTGCTCTCAATCCGTCCGTCACAAGCGCCGCAAACCTCTCCCTCAAAAGTCCGTAATCCATGATCGGATCCAGACATCCGTCATAACACTGCGTCTTATCCGCTTTCGCGAATTGTCCGTTCACTTCGTGCTGACAGCACGGAACCGATAATATAACTTTGGCATTCCAACCGATCGCTTTTGCAAGCGCATAATCTGTCGCCGTATCACATGCATGAAGCGTCACGACGACATCCACCTCGTTCACTCCTTCATAATCCGCAATATCTCCTACGAGAAAATGCAGTTTCTCATACCCATATTTTTTTGCAAGTCCGCTACACCGGCGAATCACATCTTCCTTCAGATCGAGTCCGATCACATGAATGTCAAACCCTTTCAGTTCTTTCAAATAATAATACATCGCAAACGTAAGGTATGATTTTCCACAGCCGAAGTCGAGAATTGTCAATTCACGTCCTTTGTCAAGCTGTGGAAGGATATCTTCTATAAATTCAAGAAAACGGTTGATCTGGCGAAACTTATCCGTTTTCGTCCGAACGATCTTCCCTTCTTCTGTCATAACTCCGAGATCATTTAAAAACGGAACAAAAGTTCCTTCTTCTAATATATAGCGTTTCTTCCTGTCATGTGAAAGCTCTGCCGGAGGCGCCGCGCTTTTTCGGTTTTTCCGCTTGATCGAAATTTTTCCTTTCTTGCTCACAAGAACCGTATATTCCGCCTGAACAGTCTCGATCTGCATCTGCCGGAAATTTTCCATATGACCTGCCAGTATTTCCGCTGCATCTTTGCAGTTTATGTTTTCATGAAACGCCTGCGTCTTCGTAAACTTTTCTACCTGAAACATGAAATCGCCGTTTTTCTCAAGAGGACGGACTTTCGCTTTCACGACGCCGTCCTTCGTCCTCGGATTGCTGAGCACCGCACGGATAAATTCTCTGTTTAAAACTTGTTTCAGCAACTCAAAAATTTCTTTCATCTTCCAACCTCTGCCCGTATTCGCTTTCAATGATCTAACCGCGATCCTCCACAAGAAATCCCTTATTTCTCAACATATCCTCAATCAGATCCAATGTCTCTTCACTGTCAGCTTCTACTTTATGGTAATGATAATCCGAAGTAATATTTTTCAGCGGACTCGACTTTCCGTTCTGAATATCATCCATAAATTCCGTCACTTTTCTGCGGGATGTAATGTTGATCTCAGCTTCCATATGCCCGTAAACTCTGTGGTTGACCATCACATTGCGCACGATCCCGCCCAGATCGATGATCTCTGTCAGCTCTTCTTCAACCTGCGCATCTGTATGCTTCACTTTGAACACACGGCTTACTGCTGCCGGCTCATTGATAATATACCCCCTGTTCGTAGAGATGATATCATATCCGGCTGCCCGTATAAGCGCTATGTCCTGCACGATCACCTGACGGCTTACGTCATATGCCGCCGCCAAAACTTTCCCCGCAACAGGCGTCGTGCTGTTTCTGATCTGATCTACAATCTGTTTTCTTCTGTCAGAGCCTGTCATCTGACATCCTCCTTAACAGGATGCAGGTTTTTCATCGAAATGTCAAGTATCGGAGAAGAATGTGTTAAAGCTCCGCTTGAAATATAATCAACGCCAAGACCTGTCAGACGTGCAATATTCTCTTTCGTTACATTTCCCGAACATTCCGTTTCAGCTCTTCCGTCAATGATTCTGATTGCTTCCTGCATTTCTTCTGTCGTCATATTATCAAGCATGATAATATCTGCGCCTGCCTCTACAGCCTCTTTTACCATGTCGAGAGTTTCCACTTCAATCTCAATCTTGCGGACAAACGGCGCATATTCCTTCGCCATTTTTACAGCCTGTGCAACTCCTCCTGCCGCTCCGATGTGATTATCCTTCAGCAAAACTCCGTCCGACAGATTATATCTGTGATTATATCCGCCGCCTGTCGTAACTGCATACTTCTCAAAAACACGCATATTCGGCGTCGTTTTCCTCGTATCTAAAAGTTTCGTTTTCGTACCTTCCAGAAGTTTTGCCACAGAATGTGTATATGTTGCGATCCCGCTCATTCTTTGCAGATAATTAAGAGCCACACGCTCGCCGGAAAGAAGCACTCTGATATCGCCCTTCACCTTTCCCATAAGCTGTCCTGATTTTACCTCATCTCCGTCCTTACAGTAAAGCTCTGTTTTCGTATTTTCATCTAAAAGTTCAAACACCCTTGAAAATACGTCCAGTCCAGCAATAATCCCGTCCTCTTTGCAGATCAGGTCAACCTCTCCCGGAACGGCTTCTTTCATCACTGCGTTTGTACTGACATCTTCACTTGAAATATCTTCTTTTAATGCCTCCATGATCAAATGATCGGCCTGTAATTTCATTGTAATTTTATTCACGTTTCCACTCCTTTTTTCGTTCTCTCCCGCCTGCTTTGCGGCGGTATCCGTTTTTTCTCTTCCGAT
>ENA-OPSG01001282-OPSG01001282.1-human-gut-metagenome-genome-assembly--contig:-NODE-1282-length-12292-cov-11.104928_pt1 | contig 12292 bp, 8 predicted proteins | sample MGYA00241454_ERZ501900 | MGnify/ENA primary metagenome ERZ501900 (study PRJEB25962, sample SAMEA2042225) | human gut metagenome | biome: human gut; feature: human-associated habitat; material: faeces... | reverse complement strand
TGTGCCTGTTTCATACCCTCTATGAGCCTTTCAAAGCGTTCCTGTGCCTGTCTGTTGATGTCGGCAAGGTAGGCGTTTAGCCTGCCGCTTGTAAGAAGATTGGTGTATGTAACTTTACGGTACTGTTTTAGATAATCTAAATGCCGTTGCCCCCAGATGCCTATTGCCTGTTCTTCTTCGGCGGGTACAGTTAAGCACGGTATCAAATAATCCCCTTGCCTTTCGTATTTGCCGCCCAGTTCCTCAAATAATGATTTTGCCATTGTCTGTTACCTCCACATTCTTTTTTATTTTGAATGTCCGCAAAATCCGTCCTACATCCGAGGGTTTCCACGGGCAATCAATGTGATGAGCCGCGACAAGGCGTTTTTGGATATTGGTTCCTGTTCCCATCATGGACGTGCTTCCCAGGAGGATTCGTTTCCTGCCGCTCCTCATGTCTGCAAATAATTCCTCTTTCTGCTTATCACTATGGGCATCATGAATAAATGCAATTTCATCTTCTGATATTCCTTTCCTGATCAGCTCCTGTTTCAGAAAGTCATATACATTAAATTTCTTGTTTCCTGTGGGCGTGCCAATATCGCAAAAGACAGCTTGTGTCCCCTTAAACTCCTGGGAACCAATGTATTCCTGATAAATATTCGCTGCCGCCTGAAAGAGTTTGCCGTCACCATCTACTTCCGCATCTGGGTCAATCAGCCGGGGATCTGTGCCGAGCAACCTTGCTTCGTTGGTAATCTTGAGCATGTTATCGACCGTTGGATCTACATTCCCTGCTCGTATTGCTTCCGCGCGTCCAGCCAGTTCTTGCATCATGTACTCAACACTCTCGGACGCCACGCTCTCCACAATTTTGTATTTCCCACCTTTTAACTTAGGTACATTCAGGTTTAGCATGGAAGGCAGTTGGATATCAGCCACCTCCCGGAACATATTCATAAGTTCTGGGAGATTACAAAATTTATTAAATCGGCTCCGCATCCGGTATCCACCCTCCGGTGACATTTCCAGCGAAGTGGTAACTTCGCCAAAATTGGCCGCCCAACTGTCAAAATGGTCAATCCCCTTCTCATGTAGTTTCTGTGACTGCAGATACAACTGCATGACATACATTTCACACATGGTATTGGAGATAGGCGTCCCGGTTGCAAGGATAACATTTCTTCCTCCGGTCAGTTCCTGGATATACTGAATCTTTTGGAACATATCCATAGCCCGCTGGGAACCATTGGTGGAAATACCTGCCACATTACGGATTTTTGAAAAGATAGACAGGTTTTTAAACACATGCGCCTCATCTACAAACAATGCATCTATCCCTAACTGCTCAAAATCCAGCACATCATCCTTTTTTGCATCATTTCTCAGACTTAAAATTTGGGATTCCAGATTTTTCCGTTGACGCTCCATATCTTTTATCCCCCATTTAGCCCCCTGCTGCTCCTTCATCTCCGCAATAGCCCCTGAAATTCGTTCCACCTGATTTTCAAGAATTTCCGCACGCCTTTCCGCAGACAGGGGAATTCTCTCAAATTGAGAGTGTCCCAAAATCACGGCATCATAATTATTTGCAGCAATCCTACACGTCAGTTTTCTTCTATTTTCACTTTTAAAATCTTCTTTCGATGTCACAAGTAGATTGGCACTGGGATATAAGTGCAGGAATTCTGCCGCCATCTGCCCCACAAGATGATTCGGTACGACAATCATTGCTTTATGCATCAGCTTCAGCCGTTTCAACTCCATACAGATAGCCGCAATTTCATAGGTTTTTCCAGCCCCAACCGCATGGGCCAGCAAAGTGCTTCCATGCAGTGCCCGGTCTACAACATTCCGTTGATGGTCCCGCATATTTATTTCCGGATTCATACCGGGGAACGATAAATAAGAACCGTCATAAACCCGCATACGGTTATCATTGAAGTTCTGATTGTAAAAATCCACATATTTTTTTCTACGCTGCGGATCTTTCCATATCCACTCCTTAAAAGCATCTTTTATGATGGTTGCCTTTTCCCTCGCCAGGGTTGTTTCTTTCTGATTTACTACATACCGTTCACTGTCCCCGACTTCAATCTTATCTTTCACGGTAATTATATTCTGGTTCAATAACGCCTCAATAATGGAATATGCATCAATCCTTTTCGTTCCATATGTCTGGCTCGCGGCAACAGAAGAATAGTCACTGGACTTATTCGTGATCTTATATGACATGGTATACCGGTTTAACTGCACCTTGATTGCATAAGTCCCGTCTCGATACAGCCCCGGCGTATTCAACGTTTCATAGATAAATGCTTCGTAATCCTCCTGGGCAATCCAAGAGGTTCCCAACTTCACGGTGATCTCCGTTGCCGTCAGATCCTCTGGCTGTACCGCTTTCAAGGCTTCTACATTTACCAAATAGATGGGATTAGCTTTTGCATACACTTCTGCAGCTTTTAGTTTTTTCCGTACTGGACCACTCAGATACTCACTTGCAGTCTCCCATCCCTGATTAGGGTTTCCATCAGCCGCTTTGACTGGGTTCAAAAATATCTGCCCTTTTAATTCCTGCAGGAGCCGTTCCCGTTCTACCGGATAGACACTCAGAATATAGGGGATATGTACCTTCCCATATTCCGCCAGGCTGACTTGCAGCGCGTCCATGGCTGTATCCACCTTCTCAACTATGGAAACTGGCGCAATAGTCTGTTTATAAAAGATATCCGCCTTCTTTATATTCTTGTTTTCATCTTCTGTCTCCAGACTGCATAACAGATAGTAGTCATTGTCCTCCCGGAATGCTAATTTGTTGGCACGGCTGGACAGATATCCGTACTTCTTTACATAAGGATCATAAATCTTATTCAGCTTTTCCTGTGCCTCAACAAGTTGAACCGTACTGCACCCATGTGTCTGAATATCAATCAGGTATCTGACCGACTGCCGGATAGCATGCATTCCCAGGATACGATTCCGCTGCGTCTCGTTTCCCAACCATCTGACCATGATATCATTATCCCGATAATAAATTTCTCCCTCTATGACTGTATATGTGTTATTTGCTACATCTAAGAGGGCCGGCATAGTATTGGGAAGTTCTTCCTTGCTGTTTACATCAGGGAACACCGATTTTTCCTCTGCCGGAAGATAATTGGCTGACAGAAAAGAAATAGCATGATTCAATTGTTCTTCAAAATCAAAATGTTCTTCATCTTCTACAATTAGTTCTGTATAATTGGAGTTTGGCCCATGAGTATGTCTGTCAAAAGCCATTTTTCCCAGCATCATTTCCGGATGGTGCATAAAATACTCATTCACCGGCACCCCATCATCAGTATAGGTGATATTCATCCAATCCTCAGATGTATTTGGGGACAATACCCGTCCCTTCTTTTGAAGGAAGATAATGTCGGACGTAATTTCGGCACCCGCATCCTTTTTAAAGGCAATTCCAGGTAGACGTACCGCGCCGATAAAGTTTGCACGCTCCGCCAAGTATTTTCGTATCGTGGAATTAGCTTTATCCATGGTGAATTTTGCCGTGACAACCGCGATGATTCCGCCAGGGCGAAGCAGGTCTAAGGATTTTGCCAAAAAATAGTCGTGAATGCGGAAACCATATTTTTTATATTCGGGATCAAAAATTTTGTACGCGCCGAAAGGAACATTTCCCACGATAACATCAAAGCTGTCCTTTTCAAACTTCGTCTTTTCAAATCCCTTGACTTCAATCGCAGCATGAGGGTGAAGCTGTTTTGCGATCCTTCCGCTGATACTGTCCAGTTCAACGCCATAAAGACGGGAATCCCGCATATTTTCTGGCAGGACACTATAAAAGTTCCCGACGCCCATACTGGGTTCCAAGATGGAACCATTTGTGAACCCAAACTGTTCCAATGCTTTATAAATTGACTTAGCGACAACGGGCGGCGTGTAAAATGCGGAATTAATACTTTCCCTGGCCTGCTCATATTCTTCCTCTGTCAACAGCGTCTGCAGTTCCTGATACTCGTTTGTCCAGTTTGGACTTTTAGGATTGAATACATTAGCAAGACCTCCCCAGCCTATGTATTTGGCCAGGATATCCTGCTCCTCTGGTGTAGCCGGACGGGAGGACTGTTCCAGTTCCTTTAACAAACGGATTGCCGCGACATTACTCTTATACTTTGTCTTATCACCGGAAGGAAATTCCCATCTTTCAGGGTAAAAAAAATCCGAAACCTGAATGACGTTTTGGTTTCGGTTACTCATTTCCTTGTATAATAGGAAGGTTTCCTCCGGGCATAAGGCAAATTCTTCTTTGCGTGCCGCTTCATATTCCCCCGGTGGGAGGTACTCTCCCACATTAATGGCCGCCTGGATTGCACGCGATACTTCCTGCATGGTAAAAGCCCCATGTCCTTCATTTTCTCCATTCACAAGGCGGAATTCAACGGCTCCACTTTCACCATACGTGTAATGGATCAATCCCCAGCTTGTATTCAGCGCAGACTTTCCATAGTCCCGCTTAGACTGAACTTTCAAAATTTTCGAAAGAAATTCCTGCTTTTCCTTTTCCCCTGCCTGTTCAAAGAACCTTTGAATCAATGGTTTGGAGGGAATCAATGCCATGGAATGAAGGGCATATGTATTTGCAGCCTCTTCAAATACTGCCTTTAACCGTTCACTTCTTCCATCAGCCTGTGTCTCCTGTATTTCTTCTCCTGTATCCTCTGTTCCTTTGTCATCTTTCTCAATTACGGTATCGGCACTTAAATATGGTATTGTTACTGCCGGTGTCTCGCCAGCCTGTTCTAATAACCCCTGGTATTGGGACGCCAGATTTGGAAACCAGGGAATTCTTTTAATTTCCTCTACAGAGAAATCCTGGCTGGATTCAGGATATTGATCTAATTCGATTATCCGGGCCAGAATGTCCCGGATCACACGCCACGGATAGGTCTGCACCTCGTTACCATCAAAAGAACAAGTAACCTCACCATCATGGAAGGTCAGTGTTGAGGTAAATATCCAATCCATATCTGAACCAAGCAGGGAAAGAAAACTCTGCCGTATAAATTCGGTTTCCTGCTGGGGCAGTAAGTTTATGGTCATTACATCATAAATCATGTCAAATACTATCCTGCCATCTGCCGTTTTCAGGAAATTTTCTACTGTTTCGGCCAATGATTCCGGTATTTCCGCATCCTTTTTTATTGGCTGATAGTATTCCCCGCTTTCGATTAATAATAGGATTTCTTCTGCCACTATCTTAAATGGAAGATACCCACTTAGATACTGCCCCTGCTCATGCCAGTATAACTGGATTCCCGTATCATCTGTTTCATATTCAAATTCAAGTCCCTCACCAGTTATAATGGTGTCCCCACCTTCGTAAATCTGATAAAGAAATTCGACACGCTCCCCTATCCCTTCATTAAACTCAAAGAAATCATAGATTTTTTTCTTTAGGATAGGTTCCAGCGCACCTGCTAAAACCACTTCTCTGCATAATTCATCTGTCACTTCTACAGGCACAGACACTGGTTCAACAGAAAAAGAAGGAACCGCAACAGCAGTTCCTTCCTCTATATCAGTTTCTATTACCTCGGCTTGCAGATTACTTCCTGCATCACGGTTTCCTGGGTTATCATAGCCGCTTCGTTCCGAAGTCTGGTCATCTCCATCGTATCCGCCGATTTGATGTTCCTCTCCGCCGCTTTCATCCTCACGTAGCCCTCCACGATCTGGTCGTGCAGCTCCCACGCTTCCGCCTCTATCTGTTTCAGCAGCTCCAGCAATTTGCCCGTCCGCAACAACAGGCTGTGCCGGCTTTCGTCCTTCTCCAGCAGGTATTCCTGTGCCAGCTTCGCGTATCTGCCCAGCGTCTCCAGCCCTTCCGCCTGTTGGCTCCCTGTCTCCAGCATCGGGTATAGCAGCCCGTCCTTTTCTTTCCTGTAATTCAGTTCTACCATCTTGATTTCTCCTTTCATCTTCCCGGATCTCTTTCGCAATCTCTGCAAATCTCCGCAACGTCCTCTCTGCAATATCCGATATGAGGATACCTATTTGGGATAGTATCACTTCTTCCCGGTAGTTTGTTATTGCAGACAGTCCTGTATCAAAAGTATCAATCCCGCATCGCCTTAATACCAGGTATGCGGTGCTCTGCAGGATGAATTCTTCAACTGGTGACATTTGATTGTCATCCAATTCATCCTTGCCGGTAAGAACTGCTATTTCATGAATCCTGTCGTTTTCCTCTTCCATTATAGCACGCACATATGTTCTAGTAAAGTTTTTTATTGCTATCCTGAAATTATTTTCTTCCTGATATTGTTCTGGAAACAGTTTCTTTGCGAAAGCAGGAGCATTTTCTTCATTAATTTCCCATATCCAGGGCATAACCCTGCCGCCAGTGCTTTTGATATCATAGACATACTGCGCACCTCCCAGCATTTCAATAGGAAATGTTGCGATTCCAATCTCACCGCCCCTGACATAACGCTTTGCTTTCTTCCAGTCTGAAAATCCCAAGAGGATTTCTGCCTCCGGGTATTGTTCGTAAATAATGCATGTATTCAAAAAGTCAAAGCGATATAAGTTCCCCCTGGCAGAAAACTCCAGATATTTTCTCCACTGTTCACCGTCACGCGAGATATCAAAAATTGCAATATCATACAAATCCGATACCTTCATGGTGTGCTGATCCATAGGTTCACCTTCTTTCCCGATCCGTCATAGTAAATAAACTCATCTGTTCCATTTTGGGTTCTATTTTCTCGGGGCTGCTTTCAATAATCTGCCTGTAATTTTTAAAATCAGGTATCTCACGGTGCCTTCTCATAATGACAAAATCCTGGTTCTTGATTGCATCTTCCAATTCTCTTACATTCCTTAATGCATTTCTGATTTCAAGCCCATTTTCCATTTTAGGACTTAGTTCCAGTCCGCATAAATACTGATAGTCCACATCGTCTCTACACTGACGGAAGATACCAACGGCTGTCCAATAAATCTTTTCCGCCTGTACCATAAAATGTTCCGGCAACTCCTCCGGTGTCTTTCGGTGGTAAATTTCTGGAAATTCCCCTGCCTCCTTCATATCATACTTCGCACTAATGATATGGTTTCTTAACAGGTTCATATTTTGCCCGTCAGTATAATAAGGATCACTGCCTCCACTTAATAGTTCCTTGTCCCAGCGGCAAAAAGAGTCTTCCAGTCTTTCTTTTAATGTTTCCTTACTCATCTCCCACCTACATTTCGCGGTCTTTCTCGGTGGATACCCGCCACGGACAAAGTTACCCCCCGCAGGTCACTGTAATCCAATACATAACCGCTTTTTGCATCCGAATAATTGTCATGTGCCTCTGATAAGGCTAATTCCATGCTCGGTGCTTTGACTGTGATTATTTTACTTAACGTTTCAGTTATGCGGATATCATAATTCTGATTTTCGGCATCACTCATATAAACAGCCTGTCTTTCCCCACATTCTTCTATCCCAAATCGCCCGCTTAATTCTTTCAGTAATGTATCTGCAAGCTTTCCCAGTTTATCTCTGGATTTTATTTCTGGTATATAGAATTTACCATCATCGCACTGGAAAAATGGGATTTTCTCTCCATCTTTTTCTACTCCCAAGACCAGTTGCCTGTTTATAATACCTTCCTGCAGACCATCCAGAAATGCCTCCCGTGCCTCCCACAGCCCCATCCAGGCTTTATACAGTATTACATGGTATTCCCCTTTCATCCTGACCTTTTCAAGATAATAAAAATTGTCCTCCATATAGTCAGACATTGGCATTCTCCTTTCCAAAAGGCAGCCTTGCCGACTGCCCTCAATTTTTTTCTTCATTTCTTATTGATTTCTTCTTTTCATTTACAGCATGTTTATCCCTCCTCAGTATCATTACCTTTGAACTACATTACGGTTAAAACTTCAAAGCAAATTTGTATGCTGATGCTACCGACATGGCCTTCCGTACAAACCGATGTTAGACGGAACCAATGGCCGGTAAACCACGCCATATGCTGTCCCTCGTGCGTCCACCTGCATCCCATTTCCTACATAAATCGCCACATGCCCAATAGACATAAATTCCCCCGCATTTGTATCACGGGAATGGAAGATTAAATCTCCTGGCCGTAGTTCATTTTCACTGACCTGTAGGCCATTGTCTACAATATACTGGCCCTGTGTTGAAGCAACGGATGGTAGGTTTATACCAAACTCTGCATATAATCTCTGTACCAGAGAACTGCAGTCATAATACCCTTCCTCATACCGCAAATCCTGGCTATATTGGCAGCCAACCTTATCTAACGCCGCAAGCGCCACCTGCTCGCCAATGCCGCTTGCAGGCATACTGTGCAGGAATTCGTCACTCATGACCTCACGCAGCAACTTCTCCTGACTGGGTGTCAGTTTGCCAAGTTCAATATAATCTTCATAGGTAAGGTTGTACACGTATAATGAGGTGTGTGTTACTTCCACAGTATTGCTGCCATTGGAATCAGCCAAAAATACCTCCATATCCTGATGTCCAAAATTCTGGGCTGTCCCATGATCCCCAAAATACATATCAAAGTCTACACCATAACGGTCAAAATCTCCGGTATCCTCCACCACATATTCCTTTCCGCCTGCTATGATATGTGTCCCCATAGGAAGCGTGGGATTATAAGCATCAACGGCCAGGGTGTGGTCTGCTTTCGGCATGACGCCGCTTGCCGTAGGACCTCCCGACCATTGGCCACAGCAGATGGAACAGTTGCAATAACCGCTGAATGTCATGATTCCAAGGCTTTCACCGGCCCGGATAGTATCTGTCACTGTCTCAGAAGCAAAGTGGTTCATTTCATCAAAAATCTCCTTTAAGTGCTTTTTATTCTTATCACTCATGACGGTTGAGAAATTTCCCTGCCCGGTTCCATAACGCACCATATATACCATCATCACATCGGTAAAATTGCTACGAGCCACGCCATTCTGCATATTTTTGTAGGTTACATCCTCATCACTGTCCTCTTTCGCCGCCCTTACTTCCTCGTTAAATTCCCGGTAATACTCCGCTAATACGCTTTGTACCGTATCCCCTTCCTGCAATGGTGGTAGAAAGAGAGCCAAAGGGGTGTTATACAGGATTACAATAATCAGGACAAATGGCAAAGCAATCGTAACCAGCCCTCCCAATAACGGCCCCAACAGCCCCAAAAGATACAAGACAAGCTGATTGACAACCAATCCAGCCCTCATGACGGCGATATCTTTTGCGGCTTTTGCAAAACTGTCCTTTTGTTCCTCACCACTTAGCTTGTTCACCATAAAAGCATACATACGCCTCCGGATAGCTTTTTTCATCCGGGTATTTTCCTGTTCCTTTTTTACCCTTCCTCGCCTTACTTCATTCTTTGAGGATATCTTCTCATCTTTTTTTCTGGTCTTTAATGTATCCCGGTCCTCTCCCGGCATTTGTTGACTCTGAAATCTGTCCTCCGACTTCTGGTCCACTGCTTCAGACCCCCGCTCCGTTCGTGTGAGGGTCACGGTATCTTTAAATCCAAAATCATAATCTTTCCGTTTAATATCCGGCCCGGAAACATTGTCTAAGTGAAACTTAGGATCTTTGCTGGCTTTTTGCTTCTGCTTTTCCCGAACAAAGTTCTCTTTTGGTTTCTCCTTCCTCTTCCGCCCTCCATCATCTTCAAAATCTGCGTTCTTCTCACTTCCAGCCGAATATCTGGGATACGTTTCTTTCCTTGATTCCTGGCGTGATTCCTGACCTGATTTCATTTTCTCTTGTCTGGTTTGCCTGTCTGAATTTTTATAATCCAGGGAACTCTCTTTCTTTCCTGGCTGCTTTCTAAACCCTGATACAGAATTCGCTGCAAGCACCGCACTTTTCTTATCTTCTTGTTCCTTCGGCTCTGATACAGGATGAATCTCCGTGGACTTCATGTGGATCTTTTTATCCAATAATGAGGCTTTTTCATCCATACCCCCGGAAACAATCTTTTTTCCGAGAAGTCCAGATGCAGAACTTTTTTCAGTTCCCAGGTAATTATGCGTTTGTAATTTTACTTCCGCGTCTGCCTTCAGCTTTATCTGTGCTTCTTTTTTACTTTTAAATCGGTTGTCAATGATTCGTATTCCTCCCTTCAGCTATTACTCATATCTTTTTCACCTGATAATAGAGGCTTTCAAAGTGGAATCCTTTTACACCCTTTAGTGCAGGACAGCAGAAACCAAAAGGAAGCTGATAATGTGGAGCATACTTTTCTTTCAACATTTTGTATGCTTCCCTCTGCCTACACATCCAGTTCCATGTATTCCGTTCCGTCAGGCGTATACTTATCACTGAAAAGGACTTCTTCTAAAGTTCCTTTTTCAATCAGTTCACTAACCTCCTCCGGAGCAAGTAAAGCTCCACACTTCTCATATACTTCATCCTTGAGTTTCCGAAAATGGTATAACTCCCTGTCTTCCAGCATCATATAATCCCGTTCAAACAGGACGGCAATCTGATTTGGAAACACAATAGCCTCCACATTCATTTCCCTGCAGGCTGTCCGCGCTTCCCTTTCGGAACGGAATCGGTATTCTCTCGGTATTTCGATTTCAACCTCCCACTCATTCAGTTGAAATCCAAAACTGAATCCAAATCTCATATTCTCAACCCACCTTTCTGCAAAAAACGGCTGCAAATTTTCGCAGCCGTATTTCCAATAAAAAAAGTGGCCACTAGAAGCAACCACTTTTTCTTGTAACACATTCTTCAATTTTTATTTATCCACAGACCGTTTTCCAGACAACCACAACGTACTGGCGTGCCTGTATTTTATCTCCTATAGAACATTTTTATCCTTTAAATATCTTTCAATCTCACCGATAAACTCCTTTGCCTTTTCAATCTGTTCCTCTGCATCCTGCTTTGAGGCGATGAAAAAATCAGAGTAATCCGATTGTTCACGCATGATAGAGGCATTTTTGATTATTTTAGAAGTCTCCTTCGCAAAAATCCCAGTTTTCACAAAATTCTGGTTAAAATACGCAATCACGCCGCTATGTTTACTGGAATCAAATCCTTCCAGTGCTGTAATGGCACGCATGGCATGAAAAATAGAATAGTAGGAACGGTTCAGCGATGGTTTATACATACCGCCTGACAACATTTCTTTTGCCGCAGCTAAATCCTCCAACGCACGCTGGTAACGGTACTTTGCTAATGTCTCTAAGCTGCCCACAGTACCACCCCTTCTTCCTTCACATTCTTATAGAATGGTAAAGTATCCTCCCACTCCAAAAAGTTTTTATAGTCAATATACAGAATGGAAAAGACCTGATCATATTCCAAATCCATATCCACCGCCAGGTCCACCATACGGTCATGCATTTCTTTTGTTTCTTTTCCGTTCAATAAAACTGCTATATCAATATCCGATTCCTTTGTATTGGTTTTACGGGCAAATGAACCATATAGTAAAATACTTACCAATTTATCACCGTAAATATCACGCAGGCCCTTTACCAGCCTGTCAAACATTTCCTTATTCTTATCCACGCCGATTCCCTCCTGTCTTATCTTTTATATGGATATTGTACCGTATTTTTTGCTTTTATTCAATGCATATATGAAAGCCTGTTATCTGGCCTGCTTTCGTTCCTTTGGATTTTGTACCCCGTGCTGTACCGGTTCAAGAATCTTCACTTCTGGCATCAGTCGTTTGATATCCTCAATTGCTTTCTGTACCAATGGGCTGTCACGATAATATGGGATAGAGTTGATAATATCCACATCCAGCCGGTTTGCTGACACCAGATCAAAATCACCGGTATAGATAGAATCATCGTCCTTGATTGTGAATCCAATCCCATTCCCCATGCACGCCAATTCTTCCGGCAGATTCCTGTATCGCTTCACAGCTTGTTCCAAGCTCCTGCACTGATACACTTTCCCTAACGAGGGAAACTCCATACATTCCGCCACGTAAAATGATATTGTGGGTATCGACTTCTTTCCATACTCGGCTCTGTTTTCTGCAGCTATTTCATTATATATTTTCTTCCCATCGGGCATCATATTCGCCTCCTTCATACTTAAATAGGTCCCCCTTCCTAATATAATGTGATCCAACACAGTGATACCAATCAGTTCTCCACAAGCCACAAGCCTTTCAGTCACTAAAACATCCTGTTTGGAAGGTGTACAGTCCCCTGATGGATGATTATGCATTAATACAACACTGGCTGCATTGGAAAGGATACTAGTACAGCATTGCCAAAATAATAATGAATAGACGTTGCTTTTTTATTGTAG
>ENA-OPSG01001267-OPSG01001267.1-human-gut-metagenome-genome-assembly--contig:-NODE-1267-length-12429-cov-18.031841_pt1 | contig 12429 bp, 10 predicted proteins | sample MGYA00241454_ERZ501900 | MGnify/ENA primary metagenome ERZ501900 (study PRJEB25962, sample SAMEA2042225) | human gut metagenome | biome: human gut; feature: human-associated habitat; material: faeces... | reverse complement strand
GGAAATACGCTCCAACAAAATTTATCTTGGTGCATTCGAATGGAAGAATGCCCCCAATCTGGAAAAAGACCAGGTGCGCGTAACCGATGTAGGTAATGCGGCACATGTAGCCGGTGAGATAGTTGTTACTGAAACAGCATCTTGGCATCAGCTTGATGTCACTTCATTGATACGCAAATGCCGGCAGTCGGAAATTACATTTGTATTGATCAGGGAAGTCCGCCAATTGGGAGATGATTCTGATAATAATAAGAATAGTTCTTTCGGAACCAGGGAATCTGTGAATAAACCGGCTCTGATAGCGTGGTAAGCGGAAAAGATTTATTTCGTTCGTACGATTGTGCTTTCTTTCCGTATGATTTTTAGATTCCGATTCTGTGTTTTATGCGAATTTTGTCTTGTTCCTTTATTTAGTAATATATAAATCTAATGTATTAAATGAAAAACTGTTGTTTTAAACTAATCTTATCGGTTGTATTTCTATTGATTATGACCGATGTACATGCGCAGAACGTGCGGGTAACAGGTGTTGTGTCTGATACGCAAGGTCCGTTGATTGGCGTGAATGTTCGCGTGAAAGATTCTGCAACTGGTGTGATTACCGATATAAACGGTAAATATTCTCTTGAGGTACCTTCGAATTCTACACTTGTGTTTTCGTATATCGGTTATCTGAACCAAGAGCATGCTTCTTATAATGTTGCTTTGAATAACAAATGGAATTTGCGCATCAATGCGGGACCGTATCTGTCCTATGCTATGTTTGGCAGGGATAAATCCATTGATTACGCCTATGGCAACGGAATGCATTCTAGTTTGGGCTGGTGGCATCAGGATTTTCCAGATCATTTTACTTACGGCGGAAGGGCCGGGGTTTCATTGGAATCCGAGCATTTCATTTACACTATCGATGGTAAGTGTTCTCTTCGTAAGAGACCTTTCGGGCAGAGTGTCAGTTTATCGGCCGGTGTAGGATATAAGTTCTGAGTTTTCTGTATCTTTGTCGCCGGAGAATAAAAATAGAGTTGCATGTATGTTTATATAAAACAGCCGGGTATTGTTTGCCTTCTATGTTGGCTTTGTCTTTCCTGTACTTTGCAGCGCACGGAACATCCTGCTTTGCGGCAAGCAGGATACTTGATGGAAGAACATGCCGACAGTGCGTTTTCATTATTGAAATCCATCTCTTCCCTAACCGGTATGAGCCCGGAAGACAAGGCCGGTTACGCTTTGCTGCTGGCTGAGGCTGCGGATAAAAATGGTTATTCACTGCTTCCTTGTGACTCATTATTGAATTTTGCTCTCCATGTATATCATGAAGAAGCCAAAGAACATGCCATAGCTCTTCTGTATAAGGGTAAAGTGCAACAGGAAATGGAAAACTATGCCGATGCCCTGAAGAGTTACCGTATGGCGCTTGAAATTCTTTCCGCCTATCCATGCGAATTCTATTGGAAAGGGTTTGTATATAATATGTTGGGTGGGCTGTATGGCAAACAGAACTTGTACGCACAGGCCAAAGATATGTATGTCAAGGCTTGTTATAATGATTCGCTGGCACGGCATAACCGTCATTTCATCAGTTCACTCAGCAATCTGGGGGTAGCTTACATTGGGTATGGAAATATAGACTCCGCTTTTATCTGCCAGCAACGCGCTTTGCAGCTTTCTCTTTCTACTGATAGTTTCCTTTTGCATTCTCTTTATGGAAATATAGGGGATTTATGCGGACGTACAGGACGGAACAGTATAGCTATTATTTGTCTGAAAAGGGCATACGATGCCTGTCGTCTTAGAGAAGACAGCTTGCAGTGTCTTTGGAATCTAGGGGAATTTTATTATAATAACGGGCAGCTTGATTCGGCTCTTTATTATTTGAACCGAAGCAAGGAAGCTGTCGATATTCATATCCGGTATCTCTCTTTCTTTGACTTGTATGCCATAGCCAAGCAGCAGGGAAATGTGGAGAAAGCTTTGGAATATCTGGAAATCAGCACCCAGTTGGAAGATTCTATCTATTCCACCAATGTGGCTACGGAACTGGAGAAGAAGACCTATCGTTGGAATGCCGATGCGCAAGTAAGGAAAGAACAGTTCAAGGCTAAACGGAGGATATACACCATTGCGATGATAGCTGTGGTGTTGCTGCTGGTCATTGTGATTATTTATCAACAGATACTGAAGAACAAGAAGATACAGCAATCCAACTATAAATATCTGTTGCAGAAGCTGAAACAGAACCTGATGGATATGCAGCAGAATATTGCTCAACATGAAGAGGTGATAGCCGAATTGAAACAGAAACAAGAAAGCCGTGTCGAGGAAATAGAAGAGAAGGAACGGGCTATAGAGGCCATGAAGATGGAGAAGGAGAAATTGCGCAACTGGTTGTTCCGGCAAAGTGCCCTCTATACGAAAATAGACAAACTGGCCAACCAGCAAAAGCATCACAAAGAGCGTATTGCAGTGCTCACCAATGCTGAGCAACGCCAACTCAGAGTGATTATAGGACAGATTTATGCTGATTACATAGAGCAACTGCATACCCGGTATCCCAAGTTGAACGAAGATGATGTCCTTTTGCTATGTCTGCAATTGGCAGATTTATCTCCTTTTGCCATCGCTTTATGCTTTGGTAATAATGATGCACAGATTGTAGCGCAACGCAAATATCGTATGAAAAGTAAGATGGAATAATCCTATGTTATCTTTAATAGTGTTACATTGTTGATTGTCAGTAATTTATGTTTAGTAACTGTTATTGGGTTTAATCGTTTCGAATGTCTGTACTCTCTATCTTTGCGGAATAAAACCATAAAAATAGAAACGATATGGAAACTAACAAACTAATTCTGGCGTGCCTGATTACTCTATGTTCATTACCCGTCGCCGCACAAGTAAAACTGGGAATTGAGGCTGGTGCCAATCTTTCCAACTATATCACCGACAGTCATTCAAACCCTTCGGACAGCAAAAACATGAAAGTAGGTTTTCAAGCAGGCCTGACAGTCGACTATGAGTTTCAGAATCACCTGATGCTGATGTCTGGACTTTTTTTTGTCCGAAAGGGTGGAAATTTGAAACTGGGTGAGAATTACTACGGAAAGGATGGTATAAATGCTTATTACCGTTATCCCGATGTGGAAGTAAAGATGAACTATCTGCAAATACCTGTGAAACTGGGCTATAACTTTCATATAAATGATAAACTAAGTCTTATTCCCAATGTCGGACTCTATGCGGCGTATGGTTTCAATGCCGGTGAAAGCGATTTGCAGATGGTGGGTGACGGTAAATTGATTCATGCCGGCTGGAAGCCGCTGGATGGCTATGGGAATACTTCCGATCAGGCTATTCGGGGGTTCAACCATTGGGATGTCGGAGCGACAGCTGGTATCAAGGCAGTGATAGGTAAGCATTACACGATTTCATTTGATTATAATATCGGTCTGAACAAAGCACAAAGTACATACGGATTACGAAACTCTACATTCCAACTTTCAGTTGGTTACCGTTTTTAAATTTTCATCACTTTAGAGAAAACCGAATACTAGACTTTATTTTTTAAGAAGAGAGATGCTCTTGCACGAGAGTGTAGGGGCATTTCTCTTGACATTTTTCTTCGCAAACCACCATCTCCATCCCCTGGTAAACCAGGCGGGAAGCCAGTTTGTCTTTCTCATAATTCAAACTTGTCTGCCTCGTTCAGTCATAATAGTGCCGTAACATGAAGAGAGTGTTAGGCTCTTGCCAAAGCGACGGAAACGGATGAGGAAAAAGAACTTGTTGGCCCTTTCAATCAAAGAGATGTAATGCGTCTTGTTCACATAATAACAATTGTCTTCGCGGACAGCCACAAAATTCATCATTCCTTAAGGGATACGCTACGGTAAGGCATGTTAAGTACATCAAATACATTGGGTATGATTCCTCCTTTTTGTTTTCTACAAAAATAGTCTTTTGGGGCAGACGGCCAACAAGCAACAAGGATATTTGTACTGTGTTGCTTATTAATCGATGTCCGTGTACCGGGTTATGAAAGCGTTTTTCTATCTTTGTGCATAGAAAGCTAAAAGATAAAATCACTATGCGTTCATTTATTATATATTTAAATTTCGTCAGTTTGCTGGCTGTCTGTTTGTTTGCCTGTAACCACCATTCTTCCAATCCGATGTTACAGCAGGTAGATTCATTGTTGGAAATGAAGCCGGACAGTGCATTGACTATTTTAAAAAATATATCTGTTTTAGAGGATTTGCCGGAAGTAGACAAGGCATACTATGCTTTGTTGCTGGCTGAGGCTACGGACAAGAACAAACTACCCTTATTGCCTTGCGATTCCTTATTGAATTTCGCCTTGGATTATTATGGAGATGATGATAGGGAGAAAGCTGTGGCATTGATGTATAAGGGAAGGCTGCTGGCGCAGATGAATGATGAAATGTCGGCGATAGAGCATAATTTGAAAGCGTTGGAAGTGTTGCAGAATTATCCGCAAAATTTAAAATGTAGAAGATTGATTTATAGTATGTTAGGGGTATGGTATGGTGATTGTGAATTGTACGACAAGGCGTTGGAAATACAAAATCAAGCTCTTCTTTATTCTTTTAGTGCTAAAGATACTGCTATTGCCTATCATAACATTGGATATATTTATGGTATGAGGGATATGCAGGATTCTGCTATAACTTATCAGAGAAAGTCTGTGGAATATGCTATGCGTTCTAAAGATACAAGCATGATACTCACTTCTTGGCACAATTTAAGTCTGTATTATGGACGATTTGAAAACATCGATTCTGCCGTGGTTTATGCCTATAAAGTTTTGCAAAATATATCTGATGAAAATAAAATATTTAGCGGTTATTTCTATAATATAGGTGATTTGTACATTGGTTTAGGACAATATGATTCTGCTAGGTATTATTTAGAGAAAAGCCTGCTCTTTTCTCCATCCCTTTCTATGTCTTACTGGTCACTTGCCGTAATGGAAGCTAAGCTAGGAAATTTCAAGTCTGCCTATCACTATCTAGATACTTTTGTCATGGTTCAGGATTCATTGGATGCTAGTGAGCGATTGTCTGAAGTGCAGCATATAGTCTATAAAAATCAGACAGCATTGGAAGTAAAGGATGAGCAAATAAAATCTAGAAAGGTTATAGGGCGTATTGTTTTTTCAGCCATTATTATTTGCTTTGTCGTTGCTTTGATTTACCAACGTTGGATAAATAAGAAAAATAACCAGCAGGCACTCTATCGGCAAGCATTACAATATGCTGATGAGAAACAGAATGTGATGCAGCAGCGCATAGAAGAAAATGAATCCGCTTTTGCACTGTTACAGGATAGGGAAAACCAAAATCTTGATGAAATTGCCCAAAAAGAGCAATTGATAACTCAATTGAAGAAAGAAAAGTTGGCACTTCGTACATGGTTATTTCAGCAGACTTCTATATACAAAAAGGTGATGTCATTGTCTGACCAGCAGCAGGTGAATAAGAAAATCCGTAAGGTGATGGCAGCTGCTGAATTGGACAAACTGAAGAAAACGACCTTTGAAATCTATGCTGATTATATTTCTCCTTTGCAAGCACAATACTCCCAACTGACGGAGGATGACTTGTTGGTCCTTTGCCTGCAAGAAGCGGGTATTTCTCCGTTGGCCATTTCTTTATGTTTCGGACATACGGATACGGTAGCCCTCAATCAAAGGAAATCGCGTCTAAAAAAGAAAATGTCAGAGTGATAAACTGAAATATATTGTTTATCAGTGTTTTATAGAAATATTATGTCACAGCAAATAGTTGTACGTTCTTTCCTTTCCCTCTAACTTTGCGGCATCATTTTTAAACAAAAAGAAGTATGAAAGCAAAGTTATTATTGATGTTATTTTTAGTTTCCTTGAGTTTGGGAGTTTTTGCTTCGGAGCATCACCAAAAGAAGCCTCATGCAGTTTGCAAAGTTTATGAAAAGGTGGCTACTAGAATTCCTTTTATTTTTTCAGTACAAGCCGAAGATATAAATGACTGCTTGTATCTCACATTTCAATTTTCATTAGATGATGCTGACATTACTATGCTAGATAAGGATGGTAATGAAAAGGTGTAGTTATGAATAACGCATTTGAAAAAACAGCTGTACTTCCTAAGTGTGATAAAGGAAGTGCTTACTCGACTCAGATAAATTTAAGTTTTTAAGTAATTCCAATTAAGGCTGTATGATAATATTTTAGTTGATAATCTAAGGTTATTGATAATGTGAAGTTCATATCTGAATCTTATTTTATTGCTCATGTTATGATAAAATATGTTATATGGTTGATTTTTAGTGTTGTATAGGTGAGTGGATGTTATATGGATAGAGCTTTATGCTTATATCTTCTTTCTAATTTTGCAACATCAAATAAAAAAATAAGTATGAAGACTAAAATGATTGTAGTGGTGGTGTTGGCTGCCATGTGTGTATTGCCTTTGTCTGCACAGGTAAAAGTTGGTGTGGAAGGTGGAATGAACCTGTCTCATTATCTGGTTTCCGGTTCTGACGGATATAAAGCCGAACAGGTAGGTGGAATGAAGCCCGGCTTTCAATTGGGGGTGACTGTGGACTACGAGATAGGAAAGCATTGGATGTTAATGTCCGGTTTGTCTTGGTTGCAGAATAGAAGTACCATGAAAATGATGGATCACATGGTTACTTATTTTCCTAAGACAGAGATAAAGATGAATAATCTGATTTTGCCGTTAAAAATGGGATATAATATTCGGGTTTCGGATAAACTCAGCCTCATTCCGTCGGTTGGAGTTTATGCTTCTTACGGATTTGGTGCTGGAAACTGTTCTTTGGATGTTATTCACCAAGAGGGGGATAATATAACTACCGAGCCTGCAAAATGGAAGCCCTTGGATGGTTTTTCCTATAAAGCCGGGGAGCCCAATAATAGTGGTAATCTTCAGGCTTTCCGCCGTTGGGATTATGGGGGCATTGTTGGAATGAAGGCTGTTATTGCCGATCATTATACGATAAGTTTTGATTATAGGGTCGGAATAAAAAAGATACAGGCACAAAATGGTTTGCGGAATTCAACTTTCCAGTTCTCCGTAGGCTATCGTTTCTAAACTGATTTAATTAAACTGGCAATCTGTCAAAATGATAATGCCGGTGTATGAGGGTGTCCTGTTTTAAAGGATACAGTTTGTGTATTTTCATCGTATTCTCGTGCATCGGCATTTTGACAGATTGTCTTCTTTTTCTGGTTATTTATTCTTTTATGGATATATGTGAACGTATATGTAGGGAAATGCATACATACGTGTCCGACAGGGATCTTTATGCCTTTTGAGACCCCTCTATTTATTGAGCCAGCTCTTTCAATATCTCCTCTATTTTCTGAAAGAGTTGTCCTATGTGCGCTCCGTCCACAAAAGCATGGTTTACAGTGAAAGCGATGGGCATTACCAGTCTTCCTTCGCGTGGCACTACTTTGCCGGCATTCATCAGCGGATAGTCTAATGGATGGTCGGGAGCCATTTGTGTATAGGTGAGTGAAGTGAAATAAAGCTGAGGCGTGGCACTCAGTTGGATAATATCAAAATCTCCCTGTTCTGTAATGACTTTTTCGGCTCCATACGGGTCACCCTCTTCGGGGATGTTATGGACGATGTGATATGCTTCGGCATAAAACCGTTCAAAATCTGCATGGTAAGGGATGCGGACTGTGTAGAAAGTCTTGCCGGGTACAGCGATAGGTGATATGATGTCCACCTGATCGTGATAGACCACCTGTCCGTTTTTATCTGTACGGAAACGGAATTCTTTCACTTCATTGGCAGCACGTAGCACAGCATACAGGTAATACAGGAAAAAAGAGCGCTTGGCGGCTTTTGCAGCTGGAAATGCTTCAGTGCAATCCACTTCACTGGTAATGGATATCCATGAATTATGGAAGTTGCGGAAAAAATTATAATTGTCCCGGCGTTCCCAGGTTTCAATATCTATTATATGTTTCATTTATTTTACGGGTTTAAAAGAATGGTACATGAAGTGCGCTCCCAGCAGTATGAACGGAATGCTGAGCCATTGCCCCATGTTCAGCATCATACTGTCTTCAAAGGCTTCCTGGCTGGCTTTTATAAACTCCACAAGGAAGCGGAAGGTGAATATGGTAGTGAGGCAGTAGCCGAAATAGAAACCGGGGTATAGCGTGGTTTTGTACTTTTTATACAACCGCAAGCCTATGATAAAAATCAGAAGATAGGCGATGGCTTCGTAGAGTTGTGCCGGATGGCGGGGTTGCATATCTTCGTGCGGAAAAATGAACGCCCAAGGAACATGAGTTACCGTACCTACTATTTCACCATTCATCAGGTTACCTAAACGGATAAAACAACCTGCCAGCGGGGTGGCGATGGCTATATTGTCTAGTACAGTCAGGAACTTCAATTTTACACGGCGTGAATAGATCCATAAGGCGAGCATTAGTCCGATGGTTCCTCCATGGCTGGCAAGACCTTGATAACCGGTCCATTTTATCCCAGAATCGGTAATCTTGACGGGCAACAGCATTTCTACAGGGTGGGAGAGCCAATAGCCTGGCTCATAGAACAGACAATGTCCCAGGCGAGCACCGATAACAATACCCAGCAGGCAGTAAACGAACAGGGAATCAAATTTTTCGTAAGGAATTTTTTGGTCTTGGTAGAGTTTGTATATCACCCAGTAAGCCAATGAAAGCCCTGTAACGAACAATACGGAGTAATAACGGATGGAAATGCCGAAAATGGAAAAGATTTCTATATCGGGATTCCAAAGAATGGCTGACAGTGTATTCATATCTTGAATTTTTGTGCAACTTTGCGGTAAGTGGGCATATCCACATCCATCTTTTCGCCCAGTGCGATCATATCAAACAATAGTCCTTGTATTTCGGACTCATGTCCTTTGGCTATATCTTTTTGCATGGATGCGGTACTGTCCGGGTCTAATTTGTCAATCACTTTTAAGTTGTATTCTATCGGGTCTTCCGCATAGGTAATTCCCATTTTGCGGCCTATTTCAGAACTTTCCTTGGACAGACCGATGAAAGTGTCGCGTTCTGCTCCGGGATGTTGCAGAGGACCCATCGGGACATCATGGTAGGCACCTGTGCAGGCCATAGCTGAGATGAATGACCATTTGATGAAGGTGTCGCGATTGATATCATCCGAAATATCGGCTTTGATCCCTGCTTTTCTTAGTACATCGGCAATGGTTTCCAGACGTTCCGGAGCCTTACAAAATTGTATCGTTCCTGTGAAGTCTGGCCTGTTTTTTCGAAGTTAAACGAAAAAATACTATCATTTTTTTCCATTGTTCCAAAATTTCACGTATTTTCTATATTGTATCACAGATAGCAGCAGATGCAAAGAAACAAATTACATATTGAGGAATTTTTCTGTTTAACGCGCGAAATTGAGAGAGATTATCTGTAATTTTTCAGGAACCGGACGGAATGCGGACCAGAATCCGCTTTCCGTTCTGCTCCGATGCGGTCAGAACCGGAATATGTTTCTTCCGAAGCTGATGCATGACCGGATAAGCCGCAAAGAGATCGCCGCCGATGCACACTGCTTCTGGTTTTTCTTTCAAAAGATCGGAAATGTATTCACGCAGCAGTGTCTTCCATTCCGTCTTTTCAAGCACTGATTCCGCGTAACTGCCCTCGATCTTCAGTTCCGGTCTGGCAGGCATCGGTTTATGAACTATCTCGGCGTTCTCCATGCCCGGCATCTGATGAATCAGCTCGTCCTCTGTATCCGTGCCGACGCAGAGCACAACCGGCGCTTTCGGCGATCCCATAAGGCTGATACGGCAGGCAGAGACGGCATCGGCAAGTGTCTCTGTAGTGAGAAGGAATCCCCCTTTGTGACAGAAGGATGCACCCGCAAGACCTGTCACTTCCTGCAGAGCTTCATTTTCCAGCCCAAGCCAGTTTTCCGGAAATTCATACTTATAATTAGACGAGTTTTCTTTTCTCACCGGCTGAACACAGTAGCCGCCGCGGTTGGACGGAAAGACCAGAAAAGCGATTTCCGTCGCGGAGAGCTGCTTCTGGCATGGGAAAAACTCGGAAAGAACCAGAATCTTTTCATCCATCGTTTCCGTCTTTTCCTCTGCGGCGATCCGCTCCCGATGTGCGCTGAGGAGTTCCGCAAACTGCTGCTCCATCCGCTCATCCGCGCGGAAACGTTCCCATTTATGCTCCAAAATCCGGCCGGCAATCGTTACCGCTTCAAAGAAAGCAGCATCACTTCCGCGGTTGTCATCCCACACAGGATTGAACATACCGATCAGGCCGGCAAGCTCGTTCTTTTCACCCGTATTATCATTGTTGTCGAGCGGCTGCACAAATTTCTCATCAAAGCATTCTGCCATCTTGGGGCTTAAAATTTCTGTACCAAGCTCCTCCCACAAAAGGCCGAACGCCGCGTACGGCGCTCCGTTCTCCCGGATGCGGCTGTCTTTCTGGTGATGATCATACTCCCCTCTTCCAATGTCAAAAACAATCCCGGCAAACTCCTCCGGCACACGGTTTCCGCGCTGAATCGTAAGCTTCGGGTTGAAATGCAGAAGCAGTGCGGCAGAAAACACATCATCCGCATGAAATTTTCCGCCATGTGTGAATGCAGCAGCGTTTTCTTTTTGTATCATTTCTAGTAATGTCATAAATTTCTAACTTCCTTTTTTCTTAAGATCTGCTCTATTTTACCCTAACTGATGTCTGCTCCGCAACGGTTCTGCGCAAAAAATCTGCGAAGTATTTCTGCACCGCTGGTGACGCTTTATGCTGCATCGACATTTTTTTCAACATGCTGGTTCTTCCTTTGTCTTGTATCAAGTATTCCTCTCGCTGCCGTTATCGGCGGCGCGGAAGTTCTCATCGGACGATTTCTGTAAACAGAAAACGAGCGGATCCTTTTTTCAAGGTTCCGCTCGTTTTCTATTTGCCGGGCAGATCCGATTTCACACCTGAATCCGGTCTGCTGCTTCGTCGCACAGTGCGATTCGCTTTCCGTCCATGCCGAGGATTAATCCGCCGTCCATTTTCTGGATGACCTGTATGGTGCTACCCTCTTCGATTTTGCGGCTCCGCAGGAAATCCAGAATCTCAGGGATTCCAAACATCCATTTGATGGTACAGATATCACCGGTTTTTTTCTTTGAAAGTGCCTGCATGTGGTATCCCTCCTTTTTGTCTTTTCTACATTGTATTCCCAAAGGGAATATTTAGTCAATAAGAACAATTGGAATACGCTTCTAACCAAAGTTTGTGTGCAAAACGCCGATTTTCGCAGGCATGCCGGAACCTACAGAAACAGCTTGATGCACGCAATCGCAATCGAAGCTACGGCCACGATGCGTTTCAGCAGGGTCTGGTTGATTTTTGTTGCATTTTTGCTTCCCGCAAAAACGCCAATTCCGTGCGCGACAAGAAGTACCGGAAGAAGCAGAAAGGAATGTGTTGCATTATAAACTCGAGAAATTCGGCATCATCGCAAAAGGCGAGCACCGCGTGATCAATGAATTTCAGAATGGCGATATCTATATGATTGAGAAAAACAAGCCGATCGACTTTGTGGGCGAGGTGACGATTCTTCCTATAACCGCGGCGCGCGGTTTTTTCGATCTTTCTGCTGCTCGACTATATCTTAAAGCAGGCGGCGCTGATGGACATTGAGAAGAAAAAAGAAATCGTGATCCAGAAGACGCGGCAGGAGCTGTATGAAGAGTGCGGCATTTCCCAGAAAAGAAGCATCAACGGTAGTAACAGAGATGACCGCAGCCCTTCGGAAAGAGTTCGGTTTTCATCTTCCTTCGATATTCTGCATCACTTTTGGCCGTATCAAGAATATCGAGTGCCCAGCGCAGATTCCGGATGTCGCGTTCCATAAAGTCGGCATAGTTTCCGCGTCCGACGAGCTTTAAATGTGTGATTCCCGCATTGGATAACTGCTTTAACGCACAGAGACCGCAGCCGCTTTCTCCGCAGAGATAGCCGCTCTCATCGCAGAGATCCTCTCCTTCTTCCACCATAATTTCTCCCGGGACTGTCCCTTTCACGGACAGTTCCGGTATTTTTTTCTCGACCGGTCTTTTCCAGTACGGCACGCGGCACAGGTATCCCATCTCATCGCAGTGCAGCGAATTGCAGAACGCGCCGCTGAACTGGCACATTTCATTGAGGGCAAACGCTTCAAACTCTGTAATGGTCTGCGCCTTATGTTCCGTGCGGATATGGCGAATCACCTCCTGCATTTCCGCAATCGTATTTTTCCGCTGAAAGATGATGCGCTTCGGGGTAAGCTTTGCAAAAACGTCGGTCATCGCTGTATTCACGGTTCCCAGATCGCCGCTTAGATGCACCTCACAGTCGATGCCGTGTTCCCGCAGATA
>ENA-OPSG01001253-OPSG01001253.1-human-gut-metagenome-genome-assembly--contig:-NODE-1253-length-12709-cov-11.244903_pt1 | contig 12709 bp, 15 predicted proteins | sample MGYA00241454_ERZ501900 | MGnify/ENA primary metagenome ERZ501900 (study PRJEB25962, sample SAMEA2042225) | human gut metagenome | biome: human gut; feature: human-associated habitat; material: faeces... | reverse complement strand
CTCTTCCGTTTTCTTTATTCAGTTGTGATGTAACACATGTATTGTAATCCTACAATGAAGAGTTGGCCGATCTTGCCGGGAAGTATACGGCCCCGGAAGGAGACCTGCTGGCTGCGGTCGAAGACGGGACGGTATACGGTAGCATTGCCTAGCGACGTCGTTCGGACCGGTGCTGTGAGATGAAACGCCTGTATGTAAGCCCGCAGAGAAGGGGCGGGAAGCTCGGTGAGAAGTTGATTGCGATGCTTCTTGAGCGGGCAGGGAACGCAGGCTATGCGGAAATGGTTCTTGATACGCTTGAACCGTTCCAAGCGGCGATTCACCTTTATAAGAAGTTCGATTTCAGTGAATGTGAGCCGTATTATGATAATCTGATGGATGATGTTATATATATGAAGAAGGATTTAAACGGATGAGGCGGGTATCTGCCGGTATTGATTTCATATGGAACAGTCGGTATGATATACATAAAGTACTGTACAGGATTGAATCGTAGCCACACGGCTTTATCGGAAGGAGATTGTTATGCCGAAAGGCTCACCTGAATTGACGCGGGCGCGGCGTGAAGAAATCATAAACGCCTGTGCGAAATTATATGAAACTATGACCTTTAAAGATGTGACAATAAAGGAAATTGCCAATTTCACGTCGTTCACACGGCCGTCTATTTATAATTATTTCCGGACGAAGGAGGAAATCTTTCTCGCTCTTTTGCAGCGCGAATATGAAGGATGGACAACTGTTCTCTATTCGCTGTGCAGGGAACATAAGATGATGAGCCGTGACGCATTTGCCGATGCGTTTTCCCGGTCTCTTGCCGAACGACCGCGGTTGCTGAAGCTTTTGGCGATGAATCATTATGATATGGAAATCAACAGCGGTCTCGAACGGCTGGCGGAGTTTAAAGTTGTTTACGGTAATACGATACGTGCCGTTGATGCCTGCCTGAAGCAGTTCTTTCCGGGGATGTCCGCAGAAGTCAGAGACGGCTTTGTTTTTGCGTTCTTTCCCTTTATGTTCGGCATTTATCCGTATACGACAGTGTCGGACAAGCAAAAGGAAGCGATGAAACGGGCAAAAGTGGGCTTCCACTTTATGTCCGCTTATGAAATCACGTATAATGCCGTAATACGCCTGCTCGGCGTTTAAGCGTCCTCTCCCGGCGCGTGATCAATAGGGGGGGCCGGAAAGGCAGCATTATCGACCGAAAAGAAGCGGTACGGGAAACGGGGAGAGGAAAGTGAGAAGGATGATGAATACGTTAGTTGCTTATTTCAGTGCGACCGGCGTGACCGCCGGGGTTGCGGCACGGTTGGCAAATGCTGTCGGAGCGGACTTATACGAAATTGTACCGAAAGTTCCGTATAAAGCGGGGGATCTGGACTGGACGAAGCAGGACAGCCGCAGCTCCGTGGAAATGAATGACAGTGCTTCGCGTCCGGAAATTGCGACGGCGGCAAGCAATATGGATCGGTACAAAACAGTGTTTATAGGCTTTCCCATATGGTGGTATACGGCGCCCGCGATTATCCGTACATTTCTTGAAGAGTATGATTTACAAGGCAAGACAGTCGTACCCTTTGCCACGTCCGGCGGCAGCGGCATGGGCCGTACGAGTGAACGTCTGGCATCGTCCTGTGCGGGAGCGGACCTGAAAGAAGGGAAACGCTTTGCCGCCGATACGGGAGAAGGAGAGTTGAAAGACTGGGCGGAACAGTATATTTGTTAAGGCGGGATCGTGCAGTAAGCGTGTGAAAGTATAAAAAGCCCATGAGCTCTTCCCCCACGGGGATCCATGGGCTTTTCGTATAGTGAAAGTTGAGCATTCTTTTACACGGAAAAGGGAAGAAAGAGATGGGAAAAACGGGCCGGGAGACGATCGTGTATCGCCGTAAACTGACACAGCTGTAAGACACACGGAAACCGATATTTTGGGGAGCGTGTAACAATCGTGCTTTAACGGAGGTGACTGATATGAAGTTGGGAATTATTCGTTGTATGCAGACGGAAGATTTTTGCCCCGGTACGAGAGATTTCAAGACCATCCGGGAAAAGAGCGGCGCCTTTGAGGGAGTCGAAGGTGACATCACGCTCGTCGGATTTTGTAATTGTGGAGGCTGTCCCGGCAAAAAGGCGGTATTACGCGCACGAAAGCTCGTGGAGCGGGGCGCCGATACGATTGCTTTTGCCTCGTGCATTCAAAAGGGGACGCCCATCGGGTTTGCCTGTCCCTTCGGCAGGAAGATGCGCGATACGGTGGCTGCCGATGTAGGTGACGGGATTCGTATTTTAGATTATACTCATCCGGCAACAGCGCCGTAAGAGGAGAGAAGCATGGTGAAAATCCGTCAGGCGTATATTGAGGATATGAAAAGAATTTCGGATATTTATGACAGGGCCCGCAGTTTTATGCGCAGCAGCGGCAATCCGAACCAGTGGCCCGAAACGTACCCGAATGAAGAGATTATCAAGAAAGACATTCATGACGGTACCTGCTTCGTTTGTCCGGAGGGACAGACCGTCGTTGCCGTTTTTTCCTTTATTGTCGGACCTGAACCGACGTATGACCGCATTCGTGACGGCGCATGGCGCTATAATGAACCGTACGGCACCATTCATCGTCTGGCGGTGGCCGCGACAGCGCGGGGTGCGGCGCAGGCCTGCTTTTCTTTTTGTGCCGGCAGGCATCCGTATCTTCGTGTCGATACGCACCGAGACAATCTCCCTATGCGGCGCGCCGTGGAAAAATTCGGCTTTATTCCCTGCGGGATCGTTGCGGTGCGCGGCGGTGAGCGCATAGCTTATGACTACAAGGCGGAGTGACGGCAGGCCTCCTTTTTCCGGGAGGCCTTATTTTATGGAGGCCGGGACTGTACAAGGAGACTATCTTATTTTAAAATAAATAAGATGTGAGAACGCTTTTAAAAGGATTGAATACTGTACATGTGCAGGCGGTGAGTGCCAGTGAATATTAAAGAACTCGGTGAATTCGGTTTTATTGATGCCGTAAAGGACAATACGCTCTTTAATCCCGGCCCGGTCGTCATCGGTATCGGTGATGACGGGGCCGTCTATAAGACAACTGACGGTATGGAACAGGTTGCCGTTATCGACACAATGGTGGAAAACAGCCACTTCATTATCGGCAAAACGGCAACGTGGTACGATGCAGGCTATAAGGCAGTGGCTTCCAATTTGAGCGATATTGCCGCGATGGGCGCGGTGCCGACTCATATCATTCTTTCGACGGCCATCGCGCCGGATATGGATTCGGCCGAACTCATCGAGCTTTACCGGGGCATTAAGGATATTTGCCGCAAGTACAAGGTGAATATTCTCGGTGGTGATACGGTCATGTCGCAAGAAGGCATGGTCATCACGGTCGCCGCTTTCGGCGAGGTGGAAGCGGGAAAAGCCGTCCGCCGCAGCGGGGCACAGGCCGGCGATATTGTAGCCGTGTCGCATACGCTCGGCGATTCCGGCGCGGGCCTTGATGTATTCCTGCACGGAGCGGACGGTTTTTCCCGTTTGAAGAAAGCGCATGCGCTGCCGGAACCGCAGATTGAACTGGGCAGGCTCCTGGTAAAGCATCGCTGCCACAGCCTGAACGACATCAGTGACGGCTTGGCCAGCGAAAGCAATGAGATTGCCAAGGCGAGCCGGGTCGATCTGATTTTGCAAAAAGAGCGCATTCCCTTGTCGGACGAACTGCGGCACTGGGCAAAACTGGCGGGCAAGGACCCGTATGCCTATGCTCTCACCGGCGGAGAAGATTATGAACTCGTTTTTACGCTCCGGCCCGACGACTTTGCAGCCTTGCAAAGAGATTGTGATTATGTGACGCCCATCGGCACGATGGAAGCCGGCAAGGGGACGGTCTGGCTGGAAACGGACGGCGTGCGCAATGTCTTGCCGCCTGTCGGATGGACTCATTTCAGTGAGGAAGCATAATGAAACTTACGGTACATACTTATAGTGAAGCTGATACGGTCGCTTTGGGCAGGCGGATCGGGCCGGTTTTACGTGCGGGTGATGTTATTGCTCTGCGCGGCGGTCTCGGCGCCGGAAAAACTCATTTTGTCCAGGGAGTCGCCAAAGGCATGGGAATCGACGCGCCTGTCGTCAGCCCGACTTTTTCACTGATGAACTGCTATGATCACATACCGCCGCTGCAGCATTTTGATTTTTACCGCCTCGAGACGGAGGCGGAAATAGATACGCTGGGGCTTGAAGACTATTGGGACGGCGGCGTGTCCCTCGTCGAATGGTCGGAAAAATTTCCCGGCCGCCTGCCCGTTGACGCGGCGGTTATTACGCTTCAAAAGATGAGCGGTACGGAACGAGAAATAACGGTGGAAGCCGCTCCGGACCGATGGAACGATTTAATGAAAGAGGTAGAAAGTTATGCTTCTCGCCATTGAGACATCCAGTTTGGTTTCGAGCGTCGCCCTGCTACACCGGAACGTGCTGCGTGCGGAAGTGACGGTTCAGGCCAGACTGACTCATTCGGAACAACTGATGCCGCACATTGCGGATATGCTGCGAAAAGCGGCTGTCCGCAAAGACGGAATAGACGGTGTTGCCGTGTCCGTCGGCCCCGGCTCTTTCACGGGTTTGCGTATCGGACTGGCAACGGCAAAGGGCCTGAGCTTTGCCTGGGGCGTTCCCCTCGTGGGCGTAGAGACGCCGCGCAGCCTTGCCTGGAATTTTGTCGATTCCGCCAAAGCCGTCTGTCCTCTTATCGATGCGCAGAAGGGCGATGCTTATGCGGCCCTCTATACCTGGCAGGACGGTGTTTTGAGAGAGGAAAGAGCCGTTACCGTCCTTCCGGCCGCCGATGTCATCGCAAGCTGTGCGGACGGCGGCAGAGCCGTTGTTTTCTGCGGTGACGGGGCTTTGAAATTTGCTTCGGCTATTACTGCGGCAGGTCCGCGCTGTACGTTGGCTCCGCCCCATATGGTCATTCCCCGGGCAGGCGCCCTGGCGATGGCTGCGGCAGGGCGTTTTGCTGCCGGCGATACGGATGACTGCATGACTCTGACGCCTGCCTACAAGCGCCGCAGTGAAGCGGAAGTCCTTTGGGAGAAACGTCACGGTGGCACGTCATGTCAATAATTGTACGCAAGGCGGAACTCACGGACGATGAAGGGATTTTTGACGTTGAGCGGGAGGCTTTTTCCCTTCCCTGGTCCCTTGCGTCCATACAACGGGAACTTGCCGACCCGGAACGGACCATTTACTATGTCCTTGAACAGGAGGACGGCCTCATCGCCGGCTATGCCGGCCTTTGGCAGGTCCTTGATGAAGGACAGATTACGAATATTGCCCTGCGCAGTAAGTTCCGCCGCAAAGGGTACGGGGAACTGCTCGTGCGCGTCCTGATGGAAGCGGCGTGGGAGGCGGGCTGTAATGATATCTTTCTGGAAGTGCGCGTCTCCAACAGGGACGCCCTGCACCTGTACAGAAAACTCGGGTATGAAGTATTGAGCGTACGGAAAAACTATTATTCGGACCCTGTGGAAGACGCATATGTTATGGATTGTAAAAAAGAAGCGTACCCGTGGGTGCGCTGAGTAAAGGACAGACTCTATGTATACACTTGCTTTGGAAACCAGCTGCGACGAAACTTCCGTTGCCGTTATCGAAGATGGCCGCCGCATTTTATCCAACATTATAGCAACACAGGTGCCCGTACATCGTAAATTCGGCGGCGTCGTGCCGGAAATAGCGTCACGGCAGCATATTGAATATGTCATGCCCGTCGTTAAACAGGCGCTTGATGAAGCGGGCGTGACTTTGGTGTCGGTCACTTTGGTCACGATGTCATAATTGATTTTCAGTTTTAAGTCACCTGCGTTGGCGGTACCGTTTTTGTTATTTACCGGAATAAAGTAAAGAGCTTTTGTATCTGAGAATAACGCGGTTGCATTCTGGTCATCACTTACATTGATAGAACTTTTATTATATCCCCATTGGTCGGTGGTTGTTTTATTTAAAAAATCACTCAGGTCTTGTTCTGTTGAAAAATAAGATGCGTCAGGAGATATGGCTTCCCAAGTGTCGTTATCGAATTTATAAACAGCCTTGTTGTAAAGTGTTGTACTTCCTGGATCTAACTTTAATCCCGTTACAAAAATTTTGGTATCAGTACCTAAGTTCACATCTGGCTTCACCTTGATATTGGCTATTTGGGTAAGTACGTGACTAAACTTGAACTGAACCGTTCCCTTATTACTTTCACTAGTTTGGTCTTGTATGGCAGCATGGCAGTCTGTTACCAAATCTATCATATCTTTCCAGTTATTAGAAGTCTTTACCTCAAAGGTGATTGTCGGAGCGCCTTTGGCATTCTGTCCTGATAAGGTTATTTTTTGGTCTGTTCCAACTTCCGGTTTGGATTCATAAGGCGCATAAGCAAAGAATGTTATTTTCTTATCATCTATTGGCCAAAAACGTAAATTAGTATACCCCCAACTATCAGAAGTCCATGTAGCATGTTCATTGTACATGAAATTAGGTGTTGTGTTTCCTTTTTCACTATTCCATCCCGCACTGCTTGTCTGATAGGCAAAAATACCGAAACCGGCATTTGCTTTCAATGTGGACGTTGTAGTTTCCGTTCCTCTGGTCTGTACTTCCGTATATACGTCCAACCCGATTGTCCGGTTCGTATCCGGATTCATTTCTGTCATTTCATTCTGTGAGCAACCAGCTATAGTCAGTGTTGCCATCACCATCAATAAACTTTTCACTTCCATTTTCTACTTTTTTTTAAATTAATATTATAACTACCCATATCTGTCATATATCTATATCGCTGTTCACTTCATCGTCCCATTTATCTACATCGGCGTCAAATCCTGAGATACCTTCTGTTTTTACATTCGGCACGGTCTTTTCACATGCCATGTCAATAAAAACGCTCATAGTTCCGTCTTCTTCATCCAACCGTCTTATTGCCAAATCGTTAAAACTTTCTTCAAATATGGTCTTCCCGTCTACTAACTTTGCTTTCAGATGTAGGTTGTGTGGAATCTCTACATCGAAGCCGAACACACTAATAGTAGTGCTCAGCGTTCCTTCTGTTACCGAGCCGGAATCATAAACGGGATTGCTTAAGCGTAGCACTTGTGTTACTGTCTTTTCCGAATTTTGTCTCGAAACGAGAAATATGGATTCTGCAATGCCGTCTAGTGTGCAGGTGGCTTTTCGTATGTTGTTCATTCCTTTGATACGGATTTTAACCGTTATTTTTTGAGTCAGTTTTTTGGGGGTGAAGCGTAAGTGACAACTATTTTCGTTCCTGGTGAAATTTCGGTTACTTTGTTGGGTGATGGCTGATGAATAGTTTTCCGGCATATCAGAAGTCACTTCAAAGCCTTCGATATAATCAGCGGCAAGTTCGTCAGGACTTTCCATAATAATTCTTTCAGAGGATGATTCGTTCCTTATTTCCATCTTCTTTACATAGGCTTCTAGCGTCTGGTAGTTTTCTTCTCCTCTGAAACAGAGGTTACCAAAATCATCGAATGAACGGTTGAAAAGGACGACGTTGTAACATCCTTCTTTCAAGCATAGGGTCTTGTATGTACGGTCACCCATCAGTGCTACAAAAGGAGTGCTGCCATCGGTAGGGTAGAATATGGCGGTAGCACCATAATCCTGCTCTTTTTCATTCAGTCCTGACTGACTCCAATCGGCACTGATTGTTATTGTTGCTTCGGGCGAATAAGTCAGTTCGCGTCGGTTACAGGCAACCAACAAGAAAACAAAAAGGTAAAGGATATATAATGTCGGGGATATTCTCATTTTGCACCTCCTTTCTTTGCCTTGTGTTTGAGTAGCCACACCAGTGTATGGTAATTCCTAGAAACGGATGTATAACGATAAGTGGCTATATTTATGGTTTGAAGTACGTTCAATAGGGATATTTGCAATAATGGGCGACTAAATTCATATGAGAAAAGGATTCTTGTTTCTTTGTTTGGTAAAAGGCGGATGAGTTTTACTTTTTCCAGCTTATTAAGTAAATCTTTCCATTCTTCGTTTTGAAGGAGGAATTTGACCGGTTGCAGAACTTTGCTAGAAGAAAGGTCATGCAGTACGGCGATGGCTATTTGTGCACGTGTATATACGGATAACATGATAAACTTACTTTGTTAAGTCATTACTTACCAAGTAATAGCTTATATTTTTCTCACAGGGTGAGGAAAAGCGTTTTCTTATTCTGTATTTAATAAGAAAAAACATTTCGTCGGATAGAAAAAGATGTAAGAAATATGATTCCGTTTTTGAGATGTCAAAAATGGAAAGAGGTGTCGTGTAATTTTGTAAATTAGTTAAAGTACTGACAGATGCAATATTGTGCTTGTGCTTATGTGTTTTTTTATAATTGAATAAAATTTAGTGGATTAATACAGATTTATAAGCTTTTTCTTTGGATTTATGAGGAAATATTCCCTACTTTGTGAAAGTAATCATCCATTACTTGGTAAGTAATTCTTCTTTTATTTGAATGGCTGTCATATGATATTCCTCATGCCACTTCCTTTTCTCCATTATGTGCTACTACCGAGATTATCAGTTCGTCATTGGCTGTATCTACCTTTTCGTTTTCAAATGGTTTCAAGTAAGTTTCTGTCACCTTAATGGAAGAGTGTCCCAATGCCTTGCAGATAATACCGATATTTACTCCTGCATGAAATGCTAATGTCGCCCATGTATGGCGCGGCGTGTATGAACTGAGCTTTACATCAGGCAGTAACAATGTCGCTATTTTTTCTAGCTTCAAGTTGAAGTTGCGCAGTACTCGGAGATAGTTCATATATAGCTCTTTATCTTTTTTTATTTTTCCATTTTTCTGACTCTGTTCCTTTGCTGCGTTTTTTTTGTCTAGAATCGGAAATAGATAAATGGAATCATAATTCATATTCTTGAACTTCTCTATCAGTTTCATTGCTTCTTTAGGAATGCGCACTGTTATCTGTCGTCCTGTTTTGTGACGGCTATATACAATATATTTTCCTTTCACATCTTGTTTTCGTAGATGGGCAAGGTCAATGAATGGCATTCCCCGGAATAGAAACATTAGTAAGAAATATGCCAATGCACATTGCATCTCTTTGGGCAATTTTTCTATATCGGTGTGCAGTAGTGTATTCATTTGTTTTGTATCCAGTGCTCGTTTGGTCTGTGATTCTACCTTTGTGTATACATTATCGAATAGCTTCGGGTTATAAGGCAGTATTTTTTTATCGGCAAGTCGGTTATATACAGCTTTCAGGGTTCGCATATAGGTTGATATGGTATTCAAACTCAGGCCTTTCGGTACTCCATGTTTTCTATCTGACCTTTTCTTGTCGGTCTTTCTGTTTCTTGTTCCTTCCAGTCTCATCCATTCCTCATACTCTTTTAACCTGCCAGATGTGAAAGCTTCATCTATTGGCACAGGTGTTCCTTTTCCTCCGTAAAACTCCGTAACGGATTTCAGTGTATAAGTATATGTATGTACTGCTGACCATTTTTTGTCTATTTCCAACTGTTTGATTACTACTTGCATGTAAGATGCCAAGTCTGGTAATTTTATGGCTTTTGCCACTTCTGCATTTTTTTCTTTGTCATCCATAATACTTTGATTTTAATTTCGCATCGTGCATAATTTCTGTAACAGCTGTGCCGATGGGAAAGTTTTGGGATGCGAAATTTTTATTTTGACCTAATGAATTTAGAATATCACTGGTTGAATATATCGAAAGATAAGCATATATTCTCCGGAAGTTATCTTTCTTTTTGATTAAGGTATAGAAGAATTTCTCTAAATGTATTATTATGAGATGAAATAATCTTCGAATCAAATAAAGAAAGTCTGAATCTATAATAAAAGTAGGCTTATTTTTTTGATTCCCCCAAGAGAAGTATGCGTTTTTTTATTCGTTTATTCCAGTGAATTAATTACCTTTGCATTTCATTGAAGTTGAACTGAGGTAAATAGATTAGGCATTGAATTACAAAGATTTATTTAAGCGAGTAATATCGCTGATTTCATCTCCGGCAAAAGCATGGGAGGAAATTGGCAAGGAAGAGGATAGGCGTAAAGTGCTGGGAGCATTTGTTTATCCCATGATAGGTTTATGCGGATTGTCCGTTTTTATAGGTACATTCATTGGGAATACGGCAGGGGTCGCTGCTTTCCAGATAGCAATGACACGATGTTGTGCTATATTTGTATCCTTGTTCGGAGGATATTTTTTGGCGGCATATGTCATAGACCAGTTGGGCAAGAAGCTGTTAGGACGTGAAGACCAGTATGAACTAAATCAGCAGTTTGTAGGTTATTCTATGGTAGTGACTTTTGTGCTCGATATTGTCAGTGGGTTGTTCTCTATTTCCATTCTCCATTGGATATTGCAATTTTATACTATATTCGTGGTGTTCGAGGGTGCGCGTACCCTGATGAAGGTGAATGAGACGAAACTGACACGATACACCTTGATTGCTTCAGTTATTATAATTGTTTGTCCGGCATTGATTGCCGCTGTGTTTAATGAGTTATCTGTTATTTTAAATTAATGAAACCGACTCCTATTAATATAAAGAATAAGCGTGCATCGTTCGATTATGAATTTATCGATACGTACACGGCATGATGATTCAAAGAAGCAAGGAAATACTGGGCGTTACAGAACTCATGGAGCGAAAAGGATTGAAATGCCATAGTAAGGTGCTGCATCTGGAAAGGATAAAACCGGATGAGCATATACGTGAGGCAATGAATCTGAAGGAAACGGATGAAGTCTATTTTCTGCATAGGATCCGTTATGCGAATGATGAAGCAATCGCTGTAGAATATGCGCATATCAATGCATTATACTGTCCGGGTCTTGAAATGTTCAACTTTGAAAGCTTTTCTTTATATGATGTTTTCTATGAGCATTATCACCTGGATTTATCATGGGCAAGAGATGACATTCGGGCAGACAGCATTCGCGGTGAAGACGCACATATTCTGTTGCAGGCAAAGTCAGGTCCTGCTCTGATTGTTTATAATACGGCGTATGATTTGAATAATAATCCAATCGAATATACAAAAACCATTTACAACTATAAGATGTTTACTTATACGGTTGTAAGTACGGAAACTTCAAAAAAATATAAAAACAAATAGGCTGAAAGACACTGTACAGTGTCTTTTTATCGAAGGGGTATGTGTATGAAAAGTACAGAGGAGCAATTGCGAAAGCGGGGAAAGGCATCATCGGATGATATAGAAGAGCTGTCATCCTTGGAAGTGAAGAAGCGTATACTTTTGCTATCACATGAAACGGCATGGATAAGAAGTGCCGCAGCAATCAGCCTGAAAAAAGATGTGGAGCAGGCTGCTGATGAGCTTCTTCAGCAGCTGGAAAAGGAGAAGTGCTTATACACGCGGATAGCAATTTGTGAAACGCTTGAGGCAGGTGATCAAAGAACAGCTGAAAAAATGGCTCTGTATCTGGGAAGGATAGGGACAAACCAGTATAAAACAGTTCCCGAGACAGTATCCGCAAAAAAATCCTATCCACTTCCGCGGGATATTATAGCGCGCTGTATGGGAAAAATGAATCCATGTACAGCCTCTGTTTTAGTAGCTGTTACAGAAGGTGACGATAAAGCAAAAGTAAGTGAGGCTTTGGACGCTATAGGGTTTATGGCCTTTTATCACCCGGATGTCGCTTCACCACAAATCTGTGATTCACTTTTGCAGCTGGCTGAAAAATGGAAGAAAGACTCTTTGATTCTGTGGAAGCTGCTTCTTTGCATGTCTGCCTTTTCCTGTGAAAAAAGTGAAGCGTTTGTTCAGGCATATGCAGAAAAAAACGGCATTTTGAAAAAACAGGCGGAGCGGTCACGAAAAATCATAGAGGAAAGAAGGAGGAGTGTGAAATGACGCAAAATATTTTCGATAATGATGAATTTTTTTCTGCGTACATGGATTTACGTCTGCATAGGAAAAACTATAATGATTTTATGGAGCAGCCAAAGATGCAGAAGCTGATGCCGGATAGTAAAGGTAAGGCGATATTGGATATCGGATGTGGTTATGGGCATAACTGTCTTCATTTTGCAGAAAACGGCGCTGCACATGTAACCGGGATCGATATCTCAGAAAAAATGCTGAAAGAAGCAAGAAGAAACTATGCACATCCTGTAATTACATATATGCGAATGGATATGGCGGAGCTTGGCACCTTAAACAATAGCTATGATCTTGTGTACAGCTCTCTAGCCTTTCATTATGCTGAAGATTTCCCTGCCCTGGTACATGATATTTATAAGCTGTTACGACCGGGTGGCATCCTTCTGTTTTCACAGGAGCATCCAATTATAACTGCGACCTATGATGGAAAGGGTCACTATAATCACGATGAGCATGGAGATTGTATTTCCTATACCTTTTCTGATTATGGAAGGGAAGGAAAGAGAAGTGGCTTCTGGTATGTCGACAATGTGGAAAACTATCATCGCATGATGGGAACCATCATCACCACGCTTGCACACACTGGTTTTTTTGTAGAAGATATGGTGGAAACGCTGCCGGATGAACATGCGCTGCAGGAATGTCCGGGTATGATAAAAGAGTTTATCAAACCAAGCTTTCTGATTGTTCGGGCGAGAAAAATGACAAGAGAAATGTGAAAGGCAATGTGAGGATAAAGAAATGATTGCTTAC
>ENA-OPSG01001249-OPSG01001249.1-human-gut-metagenome-genome-assembly--contig:-NODE-1249-length-12728-cov-3.878797_pt1 | contig 12728 bp, 13 predicted proteins | sample MGYA00241454_ERZ501900 | MGnify/ENA primary metagenome ERZ501900 (study PRJEB25962, sample SAMEA2042225) | human gut metagenome | biome: human gut; feature: human-associated habitat; material: faeces... | reverse complement strand
GAAATTCCAAAAATAATAAAGGTCAATACTAAAAAGCTAAAGGTCAATATCAGGCAGGGGAGCTGCCCAAAGAGCTGCCATCTGGACTGCTCCCAAAGCTGCAGCTGCTGCAATGAACGGGATAGCCATGGGGAACCCCATTTTAGCGGATGCCATGATGGAGATGGCAGTATTGATGCCAATCTCGAAGGATCCCATTGCCCTCTCCCGGATAGCTTGTTCCCGTTCGATTTTGGCCAACTCCTTCTCCTTCTGTTTCTCCATCTTGATTTTCTTCTCGTTGTACTGGGCCTCCGTGATTTGGCCATTAGCGTACATGTTTGCCAATGCCTGCTCCTCCCGGCTGTATTGTTCTTCTACCTCCGGAACCCGGCGCTCCCCGAGAGCACTGGCCAAGTCATTGAAAGCATTAGCAAAGCCGGATGCTATTTCAGCATACTCCCTGAGCTTCTCAATTCGCTCCTCCCATAAAGCCTCTTCATTCTCGGCCATCTCAAGTTGGATCTGAGCAATGGCGTCCTCGTTTCCTTGAGCTGCTGCCAACTCTGCCTCCAGATACCTTTTCCGGATCTCATACTTGGACTTGTGATTTAACTCGGCTTGAGTGAGCTCCTTGTCGAGGTCCATTTGCTGGAGACGAAGATTGTTGGCTCGGAGCTGGGCCTCCTGCTCATAGGTTTTCTCCCCGGCAGCTTTCCTGGCTTCGATTTGTTTCTGGAGCATCTCATTCTCGAGCTCCAGCTTCTTCCTTTCGTTGTCCGCGGCCTTTGAGAGATCTTCGGCATACTGTTCGTTGAGAACTTGGTTGAATCGGTCGAGTTGCTGTTTGGTAGCGTCCTCGCGGATCTTTTTGATTTCATCCTGGAGGTTCTGCTGAATCTGTTTCTCGAGTTCGGCTCTGTTGACCAGGAACTGCTCATAAGCGGCATACTCTTTCTGGTATTCCTCCTCGCTCATACCTCTCACGAACTGGGGAGGCTGAATGTTGGCCAGCTCCTTCATGGCATCCTGGTACTTCTGAGTAACCTGGGCAATCTGCATGTCGACTGTGCCTCCGGAGGCTACAGCCAATATGTTGGCTCTCACCCCAGCAAGGTAGTCATTAAGCTGTTTGGCTTGGTTCTCGTAGAACTGCTTGTCGGACCGAGCCATGGCATTCAGAGCCGTCTGATACTCCTTGTTAGTGATTTTGCCGTGAGCTTTTTGAAGAGCGAGACGCTCCCGGGCTCCATCCTGAGCTGCCTTGTAGAGTTTCCTTTCATACTCCATCCGGATGGCGATGCTCGTAGACTGGGATGTTGTTTGAAACCTGAGATCGTCTTCCCGGATTTTCTGCATGGCTTCCGAATTCTTCAAAGCAACCTCCAGAGCCTTATCGGCAATGGACTGCTGAGCCTCCCGATTGGCTATTGCAGTCTCGAGAGCCAAATTGGCAACTGCAGCTCCTTCATTCTCGATTGTCCGGAACAGTTCTTGGTATCGGCCTTTCAAATCGTCGAGTTCCTTTTTGGCCTCCTTGTATTTGGCCAAGCTTCCTGACCATGTGTTGAGCTCCTCCTCCTTGGCTGCAATCACCTTCTTCAAGGAGTCGAACTCATCCATTGCAGCCATCTGTCTTTGACGAGCTGCACTCATCTCAATCTCGCGGAGCTTGTTAGCTGTTTTAAGCTGAGCTTCGGCGATCTGTTCCGACGTGGCATGATTGGCTTTGAGATTTTCTATTTCTCGCTTGCCCCGGATCTCCTCAGCTTTGGACAGAGTGTTCCGCTTGGTCTCGATCTGATCCAGTACATACGTGGAGGCTTCGGCAGCTCGATTGTATGCCTCCATTGCCCGGGTTGCTCTCTCTTGAGCTTCCGTGTTACTGTTAAATGCGTTCGTAAGAGCAACCACTCCAGCCACCAATCCGCCCACTGCCGCTGCCACCAATACAACGGGGTTGGCAGCCAAAGCCGCGTTCCAAAGCCATGTGGCAGCTGCTGCTGCTTTGGTGAGGATATTGCCAGCTCCCTGGACAGCATTCTTAGCAGCTATCGCTTTCGTCTCAGCGAGAGTCTGGTTGATACCAACCAGCTGAACCAAGTTGGCTGCAGCTCGATATGTGGCCTCCGTCTTGGAGAGAGCTGCCTGGAGAGAGGACAAGGAAGACAGAGCTGTGATGATGGTTATCATCTTCGTCATGGTAGCATTGAGTTCCTCGTTCTCGCTCCCCAGTACCTGAGTGGCTGTGGTCCATAGTCCGTAGACGGAAGTGATTGCTGAGGTTGCATCCGTAACAGCGACCAGTGTGTCAATTCCTCGTCCGGTCTGGTCGATGGCTGTATTGACAAGGTCTTCTGCCGACTTGAGCTCACCAGCTCGCTTGACCATCTCCTTGAAGGATGCTGAACTCGTGTCCCCAGCTTGAGCCATCCGAATCAGAGTGTCGGTCAAGTCGTTGAGCTCCTGTTTCAGGTTATCGGTTGCCTTCTCATAGTTACCAACGGATCGGCGGTAGTCCCCGAGTGCCTCCTCCTGAGCTTTGAGCTCCTCAGTGGTCTCTGCAATACGCTTGCCGAGTTCGGCTTTACGGGCTGCGTCCTGCATCGAATTTCCTAACTCTGCAAACTCGGCATTGTCCAAAGCCAGCTGGGTTCTAAGTTTTGCTAAACTTGCCTCCTGTTGGTTCTGGAGCTTAATGTTGTTTTGGATCTGCTTTTGGTACTTGTTCGCCTCGCTGTTGATTGCCTTAATTTGGTTATCAAGTGCGTAGTATTCTTGAGCATTCTCCTCGGTCACTTTGCCAAGAGCCTTCTGCTGATCCCTCAACTCCTGGGACCGGAGTTTCAATTCGGCTAACGTCTTGAGGGCATCCTCAGCTGTTACACGGACGTTGTAAATCGTATTTTTCTGTTCTTCGGCCATATCACATTCGTATTAGGTCTACTTTGGTTATCTTTCCAGCTTGGAAGTTGTTTATTTTCGAAACGTAGAACCAGAACCCATGCTCTTCCAGCCATATCGGGTTGAACAAGTCCAGACTTTGAATGTCGAGCGAGTCCAAAAGAATTTGGGTCTGTAGGATCTTTGGTCTTTTGAGTATATTGTTGATGAGCTTGTCGTAGTACTTCGGAACGTAGTAATTCAAATTTTTGAAATACGCCGTGAATAGTCGTATCCGGGTAAGGGTGTAGCCTACACTCACCTGGGGCCACATAGAGTCAGACTTATTTATGTGGACGACCATCGGCTTACTGAGAGCATTGTACTCCCAAGTCGTCTCGGTCATTTCCCCGTTCTCCATCCGACCTCTGTTGATAGTCCAAATCGGGTAGTTAGCAAGTGTATGAATCTTAGTTGTAGTGTCCGCATCATAGAGGTCTTGGTTGAGCCCTGCCAAGAACCCAATTTGGAACAGGAGTTTAGTGGGCTGGAGGTTGACGTCCGGGATGCTGAACTTGTACGAGTCAGTAACATTGTTGTCCTTGTTGTCCTCCAGCTTTATCTCGTTGGACTGGGCATAGCTGGATAACTGGAAGGTAAGTTTTGTGTCCTTACCTTTTATCAGCTTGTCAGACCAATTTTTCCCGAACAAGCTTCGTCTGTTGTAGAACACCCGAACTGAGTATGCTCTTGCTACTTTAGTAGCTGGGTTCACGTCAATAGTAAGACCAAACAACTGGAAGAAAGCTTTGACTATGTCTCCCAAGCTCTTGAATCCTGTAGAGGCCAGGAGGTCATAGGTTAGCCCGGGCTGGGGCTTATCCCCCGGCGAAGTTTCTGGCACGGGAGGAGCAGTAATGCTGACCGGGAACCTCATGTCATACTGATTGGCAGAGGGATTGACTGTGGCGAGAGATCCGGACACCAGGATGTGCTCTCCTGCCTCCATCGGGATGTCGACCGAAGCGCTGCCGGAAGATCCGGACGACCAGGATCTGGTCAACACTATAGCACTGGTCCCGTCGTTCTTGTAATGGGTAACTTGGACTGCCACAGAACCATTCCGGATGGCAGAAATATTGGACCATGAGAAGCTGAACGTGATGGTCGTGTCCCACAGAGTCATCCAGCTGAATGTTCCGGATACGGTGCCCATCATCAAGCGTCCAGCGACCGGGTCACTGAGAGTTACTCCGGGGTATCCTTGCCATATCACCCCGACCACAGTACCAATCGGGGGATCCTGAATCCAGCCAGTTCCGGATGCTTTCGGAGCATTGGGGTTGTCTGCCAAAACGGGGTAAGTGCAAGGTAAAAACATTTCACTCCGGTCAACTGAATCCACGTCAGTCTCGAGACTGTAGCCTGCTCGATCGAAGATCCATGTCACCAAGTCATACCAGTTGAGGTGGGGATAGAACTTGTCCAACTCCCTGACTTGCCTGATTGCCTCCATGGAGATCGGAGGGACGTTCGGATTCTTCTGGAGAGTTGCATATAGCCAAAAATACAGGACTTTAGATTCCTCGGGGCCGGAGAGGTATCGCTCGGCCAGTCCCATTGTGTCCGTGTACCACTTGAGGAGAAACATGCCAGTCCCGGGATCCTTCGCGTCAGTGTTGTTGAGGGTGTCGAACAGGTCAGCAGTTGCTCCGAGGATCTGGACCCCGATCGATGTATCTGATACGTCTACGATGTTCAGCACTGCTCCCGCCGGGGATATGAGTGCTCCCTCATAGAATAGCTGGCAAGGGAACTTCATGTATGGCACATACGACCCCGAGCCAACTACAAAACTGAATTGGAATGCTTGCTCGTTATGGGTCGTCCTGGGCAGGCTGATCCGTTGGGAGTACGAGGCATTCCGGTCTTTCAGCTCAGCCAGATTGTTGATCTGGTAATTCATCGCAGGAGCATCCAGCGGGAGGTCCAGTGACCAGACCTCGCCGTCAATGCCTTTCATGAGTAGTTCGTAGTTCATATTACCACTGAGTTTGTTCGTCAATAAGCTGGAACTCGTAGCTAACAGTGTTCCGGGGAGCTTTGGTGTCCCAAGTCAGATCAGTATCATCTACGAGGACTCGTTGCCATTGCCCTACTTCATATTTGTACACCTGAACCAAAGGCGAGAGAGCAATCCCTTTGAGTAGGTTAAAGTCATTCTCGTCAAGTTGTTCTGCTCCAGCTTGGACTATGTTCTTAAACTCCGGAGCTAACTCGCCTCTCGTCTGTGAGGCATGGGGGTCTCTGGAATTCGCTAATACGTATTGGTCTCCCCGGTCAACCTCCTGCGTATACTTCTTGTGTTGCTCAAACATGTAAGTGTCCCATCCGCCTTTCTGGTTTATCCAGCGGATATAGAATGGGTTGCAAGGTACCTCCGTGTCGACAAACATGATGTTCCATGCCTCATTAGGAAATTCTCCCCCGGAAATGCCGAGTTTTACGTAGTCGACTCCGTTGCTAAGTTCGTCATCAAATTCGCACACAAAGGGGATGTTGAGTCGGGCAGAAATGTCAAATTGATCTTCTGTCGGTCTCTCCGTCAGCTTAACCCGAACGGCGACCTGGCTAGAGAGGGGGAGTCCCGAAACTCCTTTCGGGAACAGGGTGACGAAGTATGGGAACCCATAGTATTTTTTTACGTACAGATTCCTGTTGTTGTCAGGAGTTCTGTCAGTCAATGCCAGTCCTATATTTGACATGGAGAAGTTGGCGTTGTGTCCCCGGGGTCGTACTCCTCTGGAGGCATACCGGACATTGAAATTCTGTTCGCCACTGCCTCTGTAGGCGTATGCTGATATGAGGTTGTAGTCAATGCCAAAGCCGACTCTTGAGATAATGTACGGGAATGTTCTGGGACGATCCCGGAATCCAGCTTTAGCCAAGAAACTGAGGTCGTATTTCTTCGTCGTCCCGAATCCCGAGTCTCTGTAGATGTCGATGCTTTCAGATAATGCGTTCGCTGCCATCACTGAACTGGGGCTATACAAAATGTAGTTCTTCCCGTAGGTCAAAGACATGGTGTTCAGTGTTACCTTCACCCCAGCTGTTTTCCCTTTCTTCCCGGCATATACAAGTAATGCCATGTAAGGGTGTATTACAATTTCGGTATCAGGAATTCGGACACGCCACGTCATGGAAGAGCCAAGCGTTAGGTCGGTCGTAACAATCTCGACCACCTCCCCGTCGCCATATTGGCATAGTGATACCGTCAGGGGAGTTGCAATGTTCGCTGCGCCAAAGCCAGCCCGAAAAGCATAATATTCCCCGGGTACCATCCTCCGGGGTATTACGAACTTCCTGAACCAGTTTTGACTCGTGCCGCCACTGTTGTCAAACACCTCAGACTGCTTATTGTCTATAATGTTCAACGAGATCATGTTGGCCTCGTCAAAGTTCTGAGTCTTGGTCTCGAGTCCAAGAGTTGAGCTGTCAGTCTCGACTGGTATTTGCGAATATGCTGAATACAGGGAGTCGTCAGCCGGTTGATTGATTATTGCCATATCGCGCTATATTATATATCCGTGGTCCATATTGTTGTCAGGAGTGAATGACTCCTCGATGAGGACCTCCATTGCCCGGTCTAAGTGTTGAGCCAAATACTCCTCGAAGTTATCAGCGGGTGTGTCTACCAAGTCAACGTAAATGTGATTGCGGTAAAGCTCTGAGCCCTCTCGTTTTATCTTCCATGCAGTGGCATTTCCGAATCGGACCAGGTCCTTGGGGTCCGAGAAGGTGATGCCTTTGAGCTTTGCCCACTCCATGATGATCTGTCCCAAGTTGGCGGGGATCTTGCCAGGACCTCGACCCCGGATGAGAGTGTAGAAGTAGTTCGGAGCTTCGATTGTTCCCCAAACTGTTTCGCCTTCCCGTCCCGTCTGGACTGTTATCTGAGCATAGGTTCTGCCGGAGGCTTCCTGCCCGGCGTCCTGTGATGCCCGGATGATCTCGTCCCGCATCTGAGTGAGTCCCTCAGCCAATATCTGTTCCAGTCCTACCGCCATTTGTTTCTGGGTTTGCGAGCATTGGCTTTCTGCTGAGCCTTACGCTCCAGTTCCTTGTTCAGTCGCTCCCGGAAGAGATGACTCTGCAAGTTGGTGAAAAGGAGGTTGTACACCTTTCCGTATTTCCACTCCAGGATCTCGTCCGGGTCCTTCGAGTAGTCCTTGGCCAGTGCAGTGATGGTGGCCATCTCGCCAACCACCAAAGAGAATTGAGCAATGCCGGCTGCCTTTTCCTCGGCACTGGGCTCATACTTGAGCTCAGCCTGTTCTCGTTCAATCCAGTACTTAATGCCCAGAAGAACCTCATACCAATACTCGACAATTTCTGAGGTGTTCCTGAGACTCCATTTGACGCCGAGACATTGCATGCCTTCCTTCATCTTGTCAATGTCGGTCATCTCCTTGTCAGTGATGATCCGGCCAAGCTCTATGCGTTGGCCGAACGTCATCTGACCGCCTTTTATGTCGATTCGCTGTATCATACCATTGTATAAATGTCTCGGAAGGTCCATACGTTGGGGAATTCCCCCTCAGGTTTTACATTGATTTTAGTTACAATTAAGTCTTCTGTGTCCGGGAATGTATACTCTTTGAGCTTCCATTTTCCCCCTGAATATGCTGGGGTTGTGGGCCTTCCGCATGATATGGATCCATACAAGTACAATGCCATGACCAGGTTAACCGGAACAGTGTTAGTGATTATGGATTCGGTGCCTACAGACTTGTCAACGGGTTTCGATTCAGTATTTTCAAAGGTTATCGTAATCCCCCGCATATTAAATCCTTCGTGGATGATGTCTACCAGCCTGACAGGTTTAGGTTCAGGTGGAGCAGGAGGAATGGGCTTATACGCATCGAGACACCATTCTTGCGTTACTGTTAGCTCCAGTCCTACGCTGACCTCGTTGGCGTCGAACCGAGGAGACGGGTACATAATTCTAATGGTGTTGAATATTTCCGGATGCCTGAGTCCTAATTCCGAAGTCTTCAAGAGATACAAGAATGGCCGAACCATCTGCTCCTCAATTTGATTCTTCAACTCCAGTCGTCCGATGGTGGGCGAGTTCTGGCTGAACTTCGTGTCGCCTTTGTAGGCATCGTTGGCCATCGGCTCGAATTTGCAGAAGTATATCTGCATGATGGTCCTTTGCTTCTGGTGCCCTCTGTAAGGAATATCGTAGTAGCCAGTGGTGGGCTCCTCAACATAGACAAAGTCAGACGATACCCGATTGCCGTCCGAGTCTGTTACGAATCTTTCCATCGTGTCCACTTTAATGTTCAGCATCCGAGCCTGGTCACACTCAAAAACGGCCAGAGGATTGACCATCTTGACCATGTCGCGGATGAGGGTTATGATGTCCAGTATCATCGTTTTGCGGGAATTATGATTTTGGCGGACTTCATGCCAGTCGCCTTAGGCTTTATCTCAAATATCATTCGCATGATGAGCATGTCCAGGAAGTCTGGTGACCTGCCGAGGAGCTGCTTCATGGTGTCCTTGGAGATGAGCTCTCGCTTCTGCTCAGCGGAGTTCGTGTTCTTGGACTTGAGGACCGTCATCTCCTGCTTGATCTTCTCCTGAACTTCGGGAGAGCAGATGATGTGGATCTGGCGCTTGTTGATGAGCTCCGCCAGCTTGAATGCGCACTCCGACTTGATGTTGTTGTACGTCTTGGAGTCAATAGCTGACTGTCCTCCGTGAAACTCCCGGATGCCTTTCAGGTAGCTCTCCAAGTAGAACCCAAGTCCGTCAGCGTCAGAGACGATGCTGGACCGGGGGACTTTCAGACCTGTGGCCAATTTGGCGATCTTCTCCTCCATCTCCTTGCCTTCCGAGAAGCCTTTGGCGATGGGGATCCGACAGACCATGCCGTCCCAGGTTCCAACCACCCAACTGTCTCGACCTTTCCCGGCAAGGTCAGTGCTAATGAACCGATTGCCAGTCGGGAGTACGAACTCATTGCTGAACATGTCGCACACTGCATCATAGTCGACCAGCCAATTCGGGTCATCGTCATACTCCCAGTTGCCAAAGACCAGTCGCTCGATCTGCGACTGGGTCAGGTTCCGGAGAAGCCCCTCAATGTACGTGTCTGGGAGAGTCTTGTTGTCCTGGGGCAGAGCTTTGACGAACCGACGCCAAGGAGGCAACTTGTTCTCTTTCCATGGCTTGTAGTAGTCCGTGTAGAGGAAATTGTTGGACGGGTTGCAGGTGATGAGGAGTTTGGGAGCCAGCTTGTAGACGTCATTCTTCCATCGACCGATGGAAGCCTGGAGGTTGGTCTTCGCCTCGCGGATAAACTCGCCACCCTCTTCGATCCACCCCCGAGTCATCTGCATGGAACCGAACCTCTCGTACATGGGATCGCTGGGGTTGTACTTGGCATCAATGAGGTAGATGCGGCTTTTGTTGTACAACTCGAAGAAGTTGTATTGACCATTAAAGTGATAGTAGTTCTCCGTGATGCCCCAGTGGGCAAATACCTCGTAGATGGAGGGAATAGTGTACCGGACCAGGTCGGCAGCCGTCTTACGCGCAATAAAATAAAATGTCTCCGGGTAGGTGAGGGCATCGCCGGCTATCAAGGAACACCCGAGGTAGGATTTGCCAGCACCTTTCGTGCCGGCATACAGAATGTCAGTGACAGAGTCATCAAGCCATAGCCGAGCCACTTCCTTCTGCTTCTCGTTGCCTTTGGTGTCAAATTGAAGCCGGCGTCCCATTTTATTTTACCTCCATTCCTGTTATCTGTTCGAGAGTAATGCCTCCCGTTACATTGACATTGGTCTTGCGTCCTTGAAGTACCTGGATGAGGCTGGCAGCGTACTTGCCAACCAGTGCTCCCTCAATTTGCTGGGAGTTGATGGCATCCTCGATGGTACCCCCAATTGCAGCTGCTACCGGGTCTCCTGTGAGTTCCCCGTACTCAATAGGATTGAGTCCAGCGAACAGCCTAAATGACTCGATGGTCATCGGGCGAGAAATGTAGACGCTGCAGTCTTCGCCATTCTTATTCTTGTGAGCTTGGGAGAAATAGTTATCCCTCATGAATTTGCAATACTCAATGAATGCAAAATAAAGCTCCTCCGCATCGGTGGGCTTTACAAATTCCCCGGCGTCTCGCCTTTTCTGTCCCTCCTCCATATAGGCGAGCGGACTCATTTTATATGTACTTCGTGCCATGCCTCAAATATAATCAAACCTTATACAAATTAAAAATTTATTTCTGCACAACAATCCCCGGAGCGTTTGGCCCCGGGGATCTTTAATTTATTCGCTTACGCGAATGAGGGTCACGCCGAACCACAGAAACTTGACCGAAATGCCATTCGGCCAAATCATACCTTCGTGGACCGTGGCGATGGAGGGGGTCCAATTACAGTACTTGGTATTGACCTCCGAGTACAAAGCCCAATTCTTTCCTAGCTGCTTAAAGTGTTTTGCTCTCATTCTTGAAAATTTTTAGTTTCGTATGCGCGAGTGCCGTCCAGTATTTGTGGGTCGAGAGAAGGCCAATCTGGCACCAATTCTACTGGACCAATTTGGCACCAATTCTACTGGACCAATTCTACTGGATCAATTCTACTGGACCAATTTGGCACCTACGACTTCTTTTTGAACTTTTGAATCCGTCTCTCCGCTCTCTCCATCTGTTTGATGGATCTGTTCAACTTCCGTTTGGGGTTGATCCACCATTGACGTATTCCGCCGAAAATCGAGAACAGGCCGATGACGGCCAACAGGTAAATTGCAATCATTTTCTACGCCTCCTTTCTAATTTGTTTTGTAGTTTGCGGACCTCAACCCAGTCCTCGTGCCGCATCCATTCCGGACGGGATAACAGAGTCAGCTGACCCCGTGCTATTTGCATGGTGGTCTTTTTCAATTTGCGGGCGTAGTCCAGGACCTCCCGCTCCTCTTTTGAGTAGATCCCCAGCCATCGCCGGAACACTCCAAGTTTCCCAGTTGGGGGTAGCCCCAATTTCTCAGTTTTTTCCATAATAAACAATATTTGACCAGTAGTAAACAATAAAATTTCCTATTGTTTCTCACCTAAGTGATTGATATTCAATTGATTAGGTCCCCAATTCTCCTCCCGAGAAACAATGTAAACAATGTTTCTGTGCACTCTATTTTGTGATTTTTCATTTCCTAAATTGGTCATAATTTTCCTCATATTTCCTATTCAGGTTTTCCTCCTAAATTATTGTTTACATTGTTTACAAGGGCCTAAACCATTGATATTCAATCGATTATCGAGAAACAATGATTGTTTATTATTGTTTCTCATTGTTTACTGCTGTTTTAATTTAAGTGATTGATTATCAATGATTTGGGATTCTTTCCATTGGAACAATAAACAATAAACAATAGGGGTCCCCCGGATTTTAGGGGAGGGGCTGTCGAGATTTTTGCCAATAAACAATGGAACAATGGTTTTATCAACTTTTGGGGCCGGGAGTCCCCCCTGATTTGTAAACAATGAAACAATGGTTTGACCAACTTTTTGGGCCGGGGCCATGGGAAAATTGTAAACAATGAAACAATAAATCCTTCAACTTTTGGGTCCGGGGCCCTATTCACCCGTGGACCCGAAGCCCCCCACTCCTCTCTCAGTCGATTGCGGGAAAAGCTCGGCCTCCGACTCGAGAACTTCTACCCCAACATAGACAATAGGCATCACCAAACCTTGAACCAGCTTCATCCCCGGCTTGAGGGTGACGAGATCCTTGCCGACGTTCATGACGTGCAGATGGATTTCTCCTTGGTAGTCTTCGTCAACCACGCAGGCTCCGACCTGGAGCTGGTGCTTGGTGGCAATCCCGCTCTTGTTGAACATGATGAGGGCACACCCCTGGGGTATTCGAGCTCGAATACCCGACGGAATGTTGATGCTTTCGCCCGGCCAGATCTGTTTGGCTTCGAAGTCTTCCGGGATGTAGAAGTCCAGCCCGGCGGACAGACCCGTTCCTCTGGTCGGGGTCTTGACATTTCTTACCTTTACGATTTTCATTTTTTAAAATATTTTTCGAGACGAGCTCGGTGTGTTGTGCCTGATGAGAGTGATGCTCCTTCTATGAAATTATACCGAGTGTGAAGAGGCAGCTCCTGGAATGCCTTCTTGAACGGTTGACCATCCGATTCAAATATCTTGCCCGCAGGATTGCCGGGTGTAACGTCCTTCATTTTTCGGGACTTGATCCACCACAAAGCCTCTTCCCGACTTATGGAACGTATGGAAGGTCTAATGGACCCATTCCGGAGCGTCATTTTGAACCACTGAGCCTCCGTGTTGGAGTCATCTTCCCTAAACCATACACGGTAATATCCAATAGCTATTGCCATAAGTTGTAGAATATTTCGTGACACTTCTTGCGGTACGCCATCGGATCCTGCCGTATACTTTGGCACTTGAGAGGCTCTTTGGGTCGGTCGAGAATCTCCTGAGGAAGGACGTCGCTGAAAGCATCTTTGAGAATGCGCTTGTGAGTTCTGTCCTCCCGGGGCAAACGGAGAGCGAACCTGACAACGTCATGTCCCAGGAATGGTGACCGGAGTTCAACTGTGCTCCTCATGGAAGCCCGGTCAAGCCGAGGCATGTGGTACGGCTTCAATCAATGTGGAAAGTGAGAATGAAAGTACCAATGATACCCGTGTGGGAGTGGAATTTGCCATGTTAAAGAATAAACTGTATCTGGGCGCCGAAGCATACTATATGAATGTGGGCTTCACCGATCGTCAGAAAATAAATGAGACAAACTTCTTGAGAATCCATTGAGTTAGAACTCTTCTTCGGG
>ENA-OPSG01001231-OPSG01001231.1-human-gut-metagenome-genome-assembly--contig:-NODE-1231-length-12883-cov-3.364827_pt1 | contig 12883 bp, 9 predicted proteins | sample MGYA00241454_ERZ501900 | MGnify/ENA primary metagenome ERZ501900 (study PRJEB25962, sample SAMEA2042225) | human gut metagenome | biome: human gut; feature: human-associated habitat; material: faeces... | reverse complement strand
ATTTCCTGCAGCAGCAGATTAAAACCATTCAGGATGAGCTGGGACCGGTAGCCGTATACGCCGTGGCACGCACGCCGGTCGTACCTACATCAACACCAATCCATACCGGAACTTTTACTTTTAAGGTCATAAAAACCTCCTTTTACTGTCTACTGTGTATTATTTAACAGTTGTATTTTTTAACATTGTTTTGATTAACAATGCCTGTTAACAAATTTTCAATACTATTTATCAGAATAAACTCATTTGTTCGTCTTCCGGTAAATCTTTAAAACACCCCATATCACGCATAGTTGCAATGATGCTGGCGGATACTTTACAACGACGTTGTAAATCCTTTATTGAAGTAAACGCTTTCTTTTGTCGTTCGGCCACAATCGAATCCGCTACTTTTTCACCCAGGCTGTCTACAGCCAAAAACGGTGGCAATAAAGCACCATTATGAATCGTAAAGCGACGTGCTTCCGAATAATTAAGATCCGCTACCAGGAAATCAAAACCGCGTTGTTTCATTTCCATAGATACTTCCAGGGCACTCATCATATCTTTGTCTTTATTGGAAGCTTTGCGGTCTAAAGCCTTCAAACGATCAAATTCGGCACGTTGTTCAGTGAGCGAACCGGCCATAATTCTCATATCATAAGCCTTGGCACGAATAGAGAAATAAGCGGCGTAGAAAGCAAGCGGATAATTAATTTTAAACCATGCTATACGGAATGCCATCATAACGTAAGCCACCGCATGAGCACGTGGGAACAAATAGGAAATTTTATTACAAGACTCAATAAACCATTCCGGAATACCGCCGTCACGCATTTGTTCTTCGTAATCCGTTTCCTTTTCACCCAGTTTGTTTAATTTATCGATTTTCTTACCTTTACGCACGTTTTCCATGACCTTAAAGCATGTAATAGGCTTAATACCGCGATGCATTAAGAAGTTCATGATGTCATCACGGGTGGAAATGGCTTCATTCAATTTACAAGTACCGTTTTTAATTAAAGTTTGCGCATTGTCGAGCCAAACATTGGTACCATGAGAAAAGCCGGAAATACGTACAATATCGGAGAAACATTGCGGTTTAGAGTCTTCCAACATGCGACGTACAAAGCCGGTACCACATTCAGGTACAGCCAAAGACGCCACTTTATCCCCCATGAGCTGTTCCGGCGTTAAACCGATAGCTTTAGTAGAAGAGAACAAACTGAGTGTTTCCGGATCGTCGAACGGAATAGTTTGAACGTCAATACCGGTAATATCTTCCAACATACGAATAATTGTCGGATCATCATGGCCGAGAATATCCAGTTTCGTCATACAACCTTCGAAGGAGTGATAATCGAAGTGCGTCGTGATGATACCACTTTCTTTTTTGTTGGCCGGATATTGTACCGGTGTAAATTCATGCACATCCATGTCGCGCGGACAAACCATGATACCACCCGGATGCTGACCGGTTGTATTTTTTACGCCCGTAAGCCCTACAGCCAACGATTCTAAAAAGCCTTGACGGCCCTGAATATTATTGACTTCGGCGTATTTTTTAGCATAACCTATGGCTGTTTTAGTCGCTATCGTACCGATAGTACCGGCACGGAATACATTATCACGGCCGAATAATTCTTCCGTATATTTATGAGCTCGCGGCTGATAGTCACCGGAAAAGTTAAGATCGATATCAGGCACCTTATCCCCGTTAAAGCCCATGAATATGGCAAACGGAATATCATGGCCGTTCGTATGGAGCGGTGTACCGCATTCCGGACAATTTTTGCGTGGTAGATCAAAACCGCCGGCATATTCGCCTTTTTCAAAAAACTCACTATATTTACATTTTGGACAAACATAATGTGGTGGTAACGGATTTACTTCCGTAATATCCGCCATAGTCGCTACAAAAGAAGATCCGACGGAACCACGGGAACCTACCAGATAACCGTCATCCAGTGATTTACGAACCAACTTATGAGCAATGTAGTACAACACGCCATAACCATTGCCGATAATACGAGTCAGTTCATAATCCAAACGTTCCGCTACAACTTTAGGCAACGGATCACCGTAAATTTCTTTGGCCTTCTTATAACACATTTCCGTCAACGCATTATCGGCCCCTTCAATTTTAGGAGAATACGTCTTCCCTTGAGGCACCGGCTGTAAAGAATCAATACTGTCATTAATTTTACGAGTATTCGTAACAACTACTTCGTAGGCCTTCTCTTCGCCCAAATACTTGAATTCTTCCAACATTTCATCCGTAGTACGCAAGTGCAATGACGGCGTGAGCTCAGTATCTTTGAAACCTGCTACGGTAAGCATAATCTGACGATAAATTTTTTCGTCTTCATTTAAATGATGCACATCACAGGTAGCTACTACAGGTTTATTTAATGCATCACCTAATTCGACAACCTTCTTATTAATGTTAATCAAGTATGACTCATCATGAACTTTTTTTACTATGTCACGATTATTGGCATCCTTTTCTTTTTTATACATTAAGAATCGATTGTTTTCCAACGGTTGAATCTCAAGATAATCATAAAAAGAAGCAATTTCCAATAAACGATCTTCCGGTTCCTCATTAACAATTGCTTGAATTAATTCCCCCGATTCACAGGCAGAACCGATTATAATACCTTCGCGATGGTCTTTAATAACCGATCTTGGTAAGTTAGGACGACGTTTATAGTACTTCAAATGTGAAATGGAAATCATCTTATACAGATTGCGCAGACCTACCCTGTTTTTAGCTAACAGAATAATGTGGTGTCTTTTAACTGCTTTTTCACTCTTTTCTTCATCGCTATCTTCAATTAAATAACCTTCCACACCGTAAATGACCTTAACTCCTAATTTGCCGGCTACTTCCTGTGCTTCAGGGAATGCTTGGATAACACCGTGATCCGTAATTGCTACAGCGGGATGCCCCCATGCTTTAATGGTCTGCAATAATTCTTTTACATTGACTAAAGCATCACGATCACTCATTTTGGTATGAAGATGTAATTCAACACGAGAATCTTCACGATTTTCGGTACGTTCAGCTTTTGGCGCTAAGGCCTCTACACTGCGCAGTTTAAAGGTAAAATCGTGCTCAAATTTATTATCCAATTCAACATCACCTTGAACACGAACAGCCTTTAAACCTTTCATCACCTTTAAAAGTTTATCAGCTTCCTCAGCGGAATCCGTAAATTTAGCAAAGCGAATACTATTGGTAGCATCCACAATATGCCCTTTTATAAGGCCTTTCCCCTTTTTGGTTGTTATCATTTCCAGCGAAACAAAAACGCCTTCAAACACGATATTGTGAGCATTTTTACTGATTGAAGAAATAGCAACTGTCTCACCATAAATTGCGGGTCCCAATACCATGCCCGGATCCGTCACATCTTTTTTAAAACTTCGTCTGCCCGTACCTCGATACGCAAAATCGTCACCTTGCATATCAACAGAAGTGCTCTCTGTCGGAACATAATGACACTCAACCGGTTCATCATACATGCTGATTGGTTCATCATCCAATGTAGCAAATGGAAAAAAATCATCTTCAAAGCCCGGCGGCATATCGGCATCTTCAAGAAATTCTTCAGCCGAATTATCGCGGTTTGCTAATGACCAACGGTATGACAAAGTGTTGTTATCGTCTGAATTTAAACTGGCAATCGGTATTTGTTTTATCTCATACCAATTCTCTAATTTCTGCTGTAATTCTTTAAACGCTGCCTCTTTGGATAAGACATTTTTTATATTAACAGTTCGATTTTTTGTCTCAATAAGTACGGCTGTTCGCTGTTGTTTCTTTGGAACTATATGATATCGTACTTGCATATCTACCCTTCCTTCATAGTTTTAAACTCAATTTATTGTCCGGATTATGCCGGTCCCTTTTTATCCGTATGAGTTGTTGTATTGTTTTTATCCGTCGCAGACGTTGAGTCCTCTTTATCAACCTTATTGGCATCTTTGTCTTCTTTTGCTTTAGGCTTAGCTGGTTTTACACTATACGTTGTTACCGGATCGTATACAGAATTAAATGATTCTGTTTTTGTGCGACCATCTTTATAGGTAATTTGCACCGTCGTGTCCACACTCAAACCCGGATGACCTTCTGTTACCTTTTCTTCAGAAATAGAAGAATCAATGCTCGTTTCTACATCATTCGGTATAGACTGTTCGTTACCGACTGCAACAGATACCGACTTAGGTGCGTCAGAATCAAAACCTAAAATACTAATAGTGAGTGTATCACCGGAGGTATGTGCCAACACATAAATCGGATGATTATACGGGTTGCTGAAAATGAAATCAAGATAACCGTAAGCAACCGTAGCATCGCGTCCGGCCGGCATATAACCTACCGGTGCAAAATGTGGTGTTCGTTCCACAATTTTCATACCGGATAACAAAGCACTGTTAAATAAAGTAGAACTTACTTGACAAATTCCTCCGCCGATACCGGGTACTAAGGTACCATTCATAAATACCGGTGCATCATCATACCCTGCTTCAGGTGTACGTTCTCCGACAACCTCATTAAAGGAAAAGTTTTGATGAGGCTGAATCACCACATTATTGATTTTATCGGTTGCTATTTGAATATTATGGGTACGGCTTGTATCACCTGAATTAAAAGTAGTGGAATATGTGCCCAATACAGCATTAATTCCCTTTAAATCTTCGGCAGTTACCTTTGGTTTGGCCTGATTATCAATTACAAGTTCCAGCGTCGTTACTTCACCTTTAGCCAATTGTTCTTGTAAATTAGCCACCGTTTTAGCGATATCTAATCGTTTTCCCGGTTCTTCCTTATGCAATACAACTTGTCCGTTTTCAACCGTCAAGTAAGCATCATGCCCCGTATAACCGATTTCGTTGCTATACGATTGCAATAAGGCCTCTAAAGCCGGTACATTCACATCATATACAATAGCTTTTGAAACCGGTGACATTAAAGCATGCCAACGATTACTGATATATTCTTCAACTGTCGGTTCGTAACCATAAGTCATCAATGCCTCAACCGTTTTATCTACATTAGGTTTAACACCGATATCTTTTAATGCTATGGTAGTCACTTTGCCATCCTGCCATTTTACCTTCATATGTATCGGGCCCTTAGCTGCTTCCGCTTCCACAATATCCGCCAATTCATCCTTATTGGCTTGTGAAACGTTACGATCGCCCAAATACATACCCTGAATAACATTTCCGGTAGGATATAAAAAGGCACCTGTACTTAATGAAATCAATCCTAACACCACACCGGCTGCAATACCGACTTGCTTTTTCATACAACACCCCACTACCTACGATTTACAGTAGGCTAAACAAAGATCCTTAAAATAAGATAAATCGCCTTCACCGCGACGACTGTTACGCATAACCTCATACAAACCGCGTAATAATTTGGCCAAAGCACGTACCGATACGCCTCTTTGCCGATAAGCCAATGTAATCGGATATGACTTAGTGGAAGATTCATTCTTTTTAAATAAATCCTGTACTTCACGCTCCGTCAAACCGATCCCCTTGCATTCACTTACCATCAATTGCAAGCGTAACTGGCCTTCTATATATGACATCGCCCTTTCCGACTCCTTATTTTGCAACATATAAGGAAATAAAGCCAGTAAAGTAGCCAAATCCTTTTGTAATAGTGCTTCTTTAAATAAAAAAATATTTTTGGCACCGTAATCGCTGCCGTTATGAATCAAAAAATCCTGCGTAATTTTACCCTTTGGCGGCAACAAGAGAAAATAGCGATCAAATTCTGTCCGTAAAAAACTCACAGGTACATCTTGCCATAACTCCAACAGATGCCGTAAATATTCAATGCCGTCAGCCGTAATCATAAAACCGTTTTGTTTAGCATACGACTCCAGCCATTGAATCATTTCAGGGCCCTTCAAACGCATACAGGCAACATTATCAATCTTCTTTAGAAATTCACTATTATGCTTAGTCCGTTTGTCAATCGTGTCATGATATATGATTAAAATCGGATTCGCCCCATCATACCGAAGTAATAAATCATATAATAGTTGCCAATCATCGCTAACTTTTTTATTCGGTTTTACAAAAATAGGCGGATTGATTAAACAATATAAGGTCGGTTCACCGAATAACGAGTCTTCACTTAGCTTTTCACAAATTCGACCCGGTTCGACTTCATCATTTAAAGATTGTACCGCCATATCTTTGTATTTTGTTAAAAACTCACGTTTCTTTTCATCAATGAGCTGTGACTCATCACCATAAAGCAGTAAAATTGCCATAGCTCCTCCTACAATAAAAAATCCGGGACAACGCGTGTGCCCGTAATATATCTGGTTGAATCCGCCGGATCTACATCAGCATGACTGCCGGAATTAGGCCAATACACCATCCCCATCATTTCCGACTTTTCATTGTACGATTTTGATGCCATTGCACTATTTGTAGTTCCTACAATATATGGTTTCATCTCTTCTAATTTTAGATTGTTTTGTGTAATTTGTCTATTACCGAATATGAATCCTTCTTTCGCCCCATCCACTAAAATCATCCCCGGATACTCCTTGATTTCACGCTCAAAATCACGACTATACAGTCCTATATAAGTATCTTTATTTATAGAACTCTTTTGCGCATTTGCTATAGGACATTGTAAGCTATGCAACAAGGACATAACACTATCTTTTGATTTTTCATTCACCTCCTGCAGTATAACGCCGCTCAGCCTTTGTATACCATAATAATGAATACTGTTAATAATTGAGCTTTGTGTCATATTGGATAAGGCTTTACCGCCTGTAGTTACATATAAAAACCCTCTGGGCATATGCAGTGACTCTTTTTTTACAACTAAAAAGGCAGCCCCTTTAGTGACGGGAATTATATGTACAAAAACCTTCTCTCCAGTTAAATGAATCATCGGTAGCAGCAGCAATATAAATAAAGCGCCCATAGTCAGCATCTCATATGACAATGAACAAACCTTCCATTCCTGCATAACAGCGTATAGCTGACGACAGCCAAGTACATACAAAATGCCAAGCCATACCGGCAAAGCACCTAACCACATAACAGCTCCCGGTAAAGAAGCAACTGAAAAATTTAGAAAGAGTGCCAGTTTTAACAACAATCCCAACCAAGACCACAAAAAATTCACTGATAAAATAATCTGTAACAGCAGTAATACAGCCGTGCCCAATATGGCTAAATCAAGTAGCGGACCTACAATGATAGCGGCTAATAATGAACCGTAACCCATGAGATGAAAATAATATAATTGGAGCGGCCAAATAAGTAATTGAGCACTAAGGCATAAGCTAATCGGCCCCATAATATAAGGCCGGCCTTTCGGCAACCTTTGATATAAAGTGCGACTAAACAACAGAATTCCGTAAGTAGCCCCCAATGAAAGTTGAAAACTTATATCCAATAGTAACAGCGGTTCATACGCCAGCATGAGCGCAGCACTGATATTCAAAGCCTGACGACTGTGATATAAATTACCGCGTATCAGCCCTACCCCCATAATTATCCCCATTACGGCTGATCGTACTACCGGAGGATTAAAGCCCACCACCGCACAATATAAAATAACAAAGATAATTGCACCATATGTGGCCGGTTTCTTTTTTACCTTAAATATCTTAGCTATGACAAAAACAAAACCGAATAACAAGGCTACATGAGAACCCGAAACGGATAAGATGTGAATTAAACCGGTTTTGGCAAACGAATCCATTACGGCTCCGTCAATAGAACTGTACCCTCCTCCCAAGAGTAAACTTTGACCCACAGAACCCAATTGCCCCTGTAAATTTACACTAATACGGTTCATGAGACTCCACCTGGCTAATCCCACGAAATATTCACATCGATCAATGATACGGGTATACCAAAACAGCTTCACCGATGTATCAAGTCCTAAATAGGTTCCCTCATATAAATTCCCCACTCGACCATCCAAAATATAACGTGGTCTTAAATCGATTCTACCTTCTTCCGGTGTCTGCATTAATTGACCGGTACGCCCTTTTACCAACACATATTGCCCGGGTAAAACCGGAGTCAGCTTCATCGCCTCAGTCGGTTTAATATATATCATAAGCTGACCCGACGCTTTGATTGGCTTAGCTTCTGTTGCCGCTTTATCCGGAATCATCGTTACTAATTCACCATTAAATTTCAGATATTCTTCTCCCTGTAAGATAACGCTTTCCGGAAGTGTCATAACCCTTGCTGTATAAGTTCCTTCAGCACCTAAATAATAGGCATTAATTTCATTATACCTATCAATTTCATTACATGTATGAAATGCTCCGATCCCGGCAAGTACCATTAACATTACTAGAATAAGAAATTTTACCGCCGGCGATGTAATGCCGGGACGTATTATATTTTTATTAATACTATAATTACCGACATATATATAACTTTGCTTTTTATTTTTACAATTTCGTTGCCAAATGAGCCACCCAAAATACCATATACTGCCAAGGAATATTTTCATCGGACTAGTAAACTCATAACGCAATCCGTAAGCCAACACAATGCCCCAAGCTGGAGCGAGCCAGAATAATGAACCCCATTCGGTATATGTGAAAAAATACCTTACTCTGCCACATATTGACACTATTTCGCCTCTTTTATCGAATAACTGCAAACACATTCCCCCTCATGCCTATATAAACGTTTCAGTTTTTAATTCAGCTACGATTTTTATAAAAATTTACTGATATCGTAATATGAGGAGCCAATTTTTTAAAAGTAACTTCCCCTATACCTTTAACTTTCTTTAAGTCTTCAATAGCTTTAAACGGGCCTGATTGTTCCCGATAGGCAATAATCTTCTTAGCTGTTCCCGGACCAATCCCCGATAACTTTGTCAATTCCTGTTCGGAAGCTGTATTAATATTTACTTTTTGCTTGCGTAATAATTCCTCCGGATTGCCTATGAAATTAAACGTCACATGAATGTGGCTGCCACTTGAAACTATTTCCGCTAAATTTAATGTATCCACCGATGCATACGGCAACAAACCGCCGGCCCCCTGAATCACATCACCTACTGTTTCACCCTCTTTGATTCTATATAACCCCGGCATTTCCACCGCCCCCGTTACATACACATATTCATTATCGCCACCGGTATGATTACCTTCATTAGTATCAGAATCAGTTGAATTATTGGAATCCGACTTACCCATATCAGTCTGAGATAATTTATCCGTATTATTAACTTTCGGACCTGCCTTATTAGAATTAGTATCAGTAGCCGTCACCGTTCCCGACGTATTCATTTGATCCGTTGAATCTGATATAATAGGCCGTAGTACGATTAAATATAAAAAAATTGATATACTTAACAATATCCAAATCTTTTTGTGTTTTTTGAACTGTTCCATTAACAAGCTCCTCTCAAGATTGCAACTTACACTCTTGCTTAGAGTTTCGTTATGGAATATATAAATCCTACCCAATTACACTACCGGTACGGATAAGCACCAATGGTATGAGTCTGCATCAAAAAAGCAGTTACTAAATTTACTAAATACAAATTATTTTTAATACAGGAAGGATGTATTTTATGGAAACAAAGCGTTTACAGAATTATGCGCACGCTCTTTTAACCACCGGCGTAAATCTTCAAAAAAATCAAACACTCGTTATATCCGTTGATGTAGAAAACAGCGATTTTGCTCTCATCGTAACTAAAGAAGCTTACGCCTTAGGTGCCAAGGAAGTCGTAGTTAATTGGCGTTCCACTGAAATCGGCAAAGAACGCTTACTACATGCAGCCGAGGAAGTATTGGCTAACCCGGCTCCATGGATTCCAAGTTATTATCAAACATACGTCGATGCCGGTGCTGCTTTTTTATCTTTAATCAGTGCCAACACTAAAGCCTTGGCCGGTGTTCCATCGGAACGCATTGCCACTCAATCACGCAATCTCAATAAAGCTCTCGCTTTTTATCACGAAGCCATCATGGACTCCACTCTCACTTGGTGTGTAGCCTCCGTTGCGACCTTGCGTTGGGCCGATTTATTAGGTTTCACAGGTAGTGATTCCGAAAAAACAGATGCACTTTGGTCTGAAATTTTCACACTCTGCCGCCTTGAAAATGTATCTGAAGAAGAAAACTTACCAAAACACTTAGAACGCCTCAGTCATCGCACCAAAGCCATGAACGAATATCACTTTAAAACACTCCATTACACCTGTGCCAACGGTACAGACTTAACAATCGATTTGCCTAAAAACCATTTATGGCAAGGCGGTGCGGAATCCGCTAAAAACGGTACCATCTTTGATGCCAATATTCCTACCGAAGAAGTATTCACCGCACCTCAATACGACGGAGTTAACGGCGTTGTTTACAGTACCAAGCCGCTTATTTACCAAGGCAACGAGATTAATGATTTCCACTTCAAATTTGAAAACGGTAAAATCGTTGATTATGATGCCAAAGTCGGCAAAGAACATTTAAAACACTTGATTGAAACTGATGAAGGCTCTGCTTATTTAGGCGAAGTTGCTCTCGTAGATCACTATTCACCAATCAGCCAATCCAATCGTATTTATTTTGAAACTCTTTATGATGAAAATGCGTCCTGCCACCTCGCCATCGGTGCTGCCTACCCTACCTGCTTAGCCAATAGCGACGGTCTCAACAAAGAACATTTAAAAGCCGAAGGACTCAATGACTCTTTAACACATGTTGACTTTATGGTAGGTCATGAAACCATGAATATCGAAGGCACCACATTCGATGGGAAAAAAGTGCAGGTCATGAAGGAAGGTCGGTTGTTAATATAAGGTCTCGCCGTTTCGGTTCTTATGAGCGGGCTCGGAAATATCAATTAGAAGAAAGCCGGCAAATACCTTTTCAATCCAGGCTCTTATGAGCTTAGGAGTGAACACAATAGTAAAGAAAAATGACAGTAACCTCTCCTCCCGGGCTCTACAGAGCAAAGGTCGTTCAAGGTCACTGTCATTTTTCTTTATGGCTATAGTGCTACACATCTACTTCCACACGCAACTCCTAAGCTCATACATGCCAAAGCATTTGAGTTTACTGCCGGCTTTCTTACTTCTCCTTAAATACATTCCGAGCCAGCTCATAAGAGCAAATAGCGCACGAGGCCAATATATTAACAACCTGTGGTGGGAGGAGAAAGAATAATACAGAATCGAAAAGCCACGTAAGAATTTAACAAGAATCAGCTCTTTCAATTCCTTTTCTTCCCCAACATTAGCCGTATAGCGCGCCCAGTTTTCTTCTTGGTCGTTGAGATTTGAGGCTAAATAATAGAAGGCAGTCAGATTGCTATCAGATACCAGGCATAAGCCCGCAATACTTTACTTTTACTTAGATTAAAAAAAAGACAGACAAAGGATGTCCTCATATTCTCAATGATGTAACCCGCCATAAGTCTCTACTGTAATGTATAGCTCAAACAATATAAAACAGACTAACAAGGTCGAGCGACTTTTTTCGTAAGAAAACCCGAGCGAGTCCTTGTTAGTCTGTTTTAATTCTTTCTATGAATGTAGTTAAAATGGCGGGGTACCTATCAACATAGACTTCTTGTCTGTCTTTTTTTAACAATAACCATTTCTTAAGAAATAGCGGGCTATACTAGTATGATAAATACCTGACTGCCCCTATTTTTGCAAATTTAACCAAGAAGAAACGACGTGCTATACGCTAATGTTTACCGTGCGTCCTGTCGGTATATATTCGGTGATCTGTACCCCGGCAGTTCTCAACATGCGTTTGGAGGCGATAACTTCCGGTGTATCTTTATATTTATCCTGCCAATAAATGACTTCGCGAATACCGCTTTGAATAATTGCTTTGGCGCATTCATTACAAGGAAATAAGGTAACATAAATTTTACTGCCTTCCAAAGAGCCGCCACGGTAATTTAAGATGGCATTCAATTCGCTGTGAACGATATAAAAATACTTATTATCATGTTCCACATCACGGCCCCAAGCGAATTCATCATCGCTGCAACCGAGTGGCATACCGTTATACCCGATTGACAGAATCTTATTATCTTGACTTACAATGCAAGCACCGACTTGTGTATTCGGATCTTTAGAACGTTGAGCCGCCAAAATGGCAACCCCCATAAAATATTCGTCCCAAGTAATATAATCACTGCGTTTAGGCATATGGCACCTCCTTATGTCTCCTATACAGAAATATGCACAATTTAATAATTTAAATTGTGCATATTATTTCATGTAATTAATTTAACTATTTAACAACAATATTCACAATTTTATTTGGAATAATGATGACTTTAGCAACAGTTTTACCGTCGGTAAATTCTTTTACACGATCAAGAGCCAATGCCTGTGCTTCCAAATCAGCTTTAGGCATATCTACCGGAATCGTTAATTTATCACGAACTTTACCGTTAACCTGAACAGCAATTTCCACTTCATCAATTACAAGTGCCGCCTCTTCATAAGTTGGCCAATCCTGCTGATGAATGCTGCCTTCATGACCTACTTCATGCCACAATTCTTCGGTAATATGAGGTGTGAACGGAGCTAACATGAGAAGTAATTTTTCAACTAATTCATTAGCTAAGTCTGCCTGTACGGAATCATGAGCATCCTTGAACTGATACATAGCATTTACTAATTCCATGATACTGGAAATAGCCGTATTGAAATTAAACTTACCATCAAGATCTTCGGTAACTTTTTTAATTACGCGGTGTAATTCACGACGAAGCGCGAACTCATCTTTCGATAATTTTTCACCATGACCTGTTTTGGCAAGTTCCTGGTAAGCATCAACGATACGCCATACACGATTCAAGAAACGATAGCAAAAACAAAGACCTGGAGTTCCTGGACTTCCAGCAA
>ENA-OPSG01001228-OPSG01001228.1-human-gut-metagenome-genome-assembly--contig:-NODE-1228-length-12891-cov-5.873169_pt1 | contig 12891 bp, 11 predicted proteins | sample MGYA00241454_ERZ501900 | MGnify/ENA primary metagenome ERZ501900 (study PRJEB25962, sample SAMEA2042225) | human gut metagenome | biome: human gut; feature: human-associated habitat; material: faeces... | reverse complement strand
TTGTTAATCTGTGATTTCGTTTTAATAAAAGTTTTTCCTTTTTGATTACATTATTGGTTTTGCAGTAACTTTCCCCTTTCTTATTCTTCTCGTAAGAACGAGAGATACTACGCTGTAATCTGCGTTTCTGTTTTTCCAGTTTCTTTACTTTCTGACTCTTATTAATGTTCTTATATTTAACAGCATCAGAGCAGACAGCCAAATCTTTGATTCCTAAGTCTATACCAACTCCATCATCATTAAGTGTTTCCTTGCAATCAGGAAATTCCACACATACACTGATCCACCAGTTCAATCCGTCAAAGGATATTCTCGGATTCATATATTTAACATCTGTTGGAATACGTCCATGTTCTGCAAGTCTTACCCAATTCATTTTCTGCTTATTTGCTTTCCTGCTGGAAGAAAAGCCTTCAAACTTAACGTGGGTATTACTGAATTGTATCTTAACATTGTCCTGATAGAACTTCGGCATTGATCTCTTTTTAGACTTGAATCTTGGGAATTTTTGCAAACCCTTGAAAAAGTTCTTATACGCAGTACAGGCATCTTTGATTGCCTGTTTGGTTACATTATTTGAAATATTCAGCAGCCATGCGTATTCATCAGAATGTCTGAGCTTTGTAAATTCTTTTCTGAGTTCTGAATCTGAAATGAATTTGCCACCTTTTTCATAATTTTCTTTTTCCCTGGCCAAAGCCCAGTTATAAGCAAATCTTGAAGCACCTGCGTACTGAAACATCTTAGTTTTCTGTACGTTGTTTGGTATCAGCATTACTTTTATGGCTTTTACCATCTGTTTCCTCCTGTATCAATTCCCGGATAAGTTTCTTAGCTTTGTTCGCTCGTTTTCCTTGTAATTTGCAGCTGAATACTGTGATTATTTGAACCAGATCTTCAACAAGTTCCTGCTGTTCAGATTTTTCAGTATTATCAATAATGTACGGACAGCCAGCGATGCAGTATTTACAGCCTACGCAGCGGTCATTGTCCATCGTGACGATATTGGTAGCCGGGTCGATATGAGCTGCTCCGGTCGGGCAGACTCTGACACAAGGCGGTTCAGAACACTGCTGGCAGGAGACGCGTACATACTTCCGATTGCCGGGGGTTCCGTCCAGAGGAGACTGCCGTTCCAGTGTCATACGAAGCTGACCGGCTGGAACGTTGTTTGTCTCTGAACAAGCTTCTTTACACGCGCCGCATCCGACACACTTGTTCTGATCAAAGATCATCACAAACCGAGGCTGATACCCGCTGACATTTCCGGCTTCTGCTTCTTTGTCGAGCGGAATCATCGTTCCGACTGCACCCAAAGCGGCAGTGGTTAAAAATTTTCTACGGTCTATTGTCATGATATTTTCCTCGCTGTCCTTTTATAAAGGACAGCGTTGACTCGGTTACTTAAGTGGATTAACGGGAGTCTTGGAGAAACTTCCTTTGTCGAGGATATCCTGAGCCTTACGGATGTAATTTTGGGCTGCGGATAAGCGCTGGGTCAGGTAGTTGTGTGCGTGAGCACCCCAAGAGCCGTCCTTTTCGATCATGTCGGCAATCTGCGTTGCCAAATCGACATAGGAAAGAACCTCTGTTCTCTGATCGCGATCAAGACGCGTGACTTCAAGAAGTTTGTTGATTCTTTCAGTAGCACCGCGAATTTCTTCGTAGCCGCTTTTAATCGGATCCTGCCACTTATTTAACTCACCGTAAATCTGCTTCTGATCTTTGTAGACAAGACCTTCTTCGAGTTTGGAGGTATATTGGCTATGGCAGCCTTTGCCTTCAAATACCGTCCAATCAGCCGGAGCATTACGTGCACAACTCCACATCAAGTCGACATAATCTCGGCCTTTTTCGTCTTTAGCCAAAACATACTTAGTGACTTTCTTGCCGTCGACTTCAACTTCCTGAGGAATATAGGAAGTCTGATCCGGAGAAGGATTGATCTTGTACATATGGGCTCGATACAGAGCAACGGAAGCGGCTTTTGATTGATCAGCCGTATACTGCTCAGGCATCGGCATTATCGGCATATGGCAAGCGATGCAGTCAAGCTCGCTGTGTGTATCGGTATGCTTGAATACATCTGCTTGGACAGTATGACAGTCCTTGCAATCCTGCTTCATCTTAGGATTACTGATGTAGGCCATCCAAGCGGTACCTTTGATCTGAGTCTGATCGTGGCAGGAGAGACAGCCGACGCCATTTTTAGCATGAACACTCATGAAATGCTGGGCTGTCTTATCGTTGTAATTGGCTTCAGCAAGATTGCGAAGTTCTTTTTTAGAAAATTTCTTAGGTTCAGCTTTAGGATCGATGCCGAGAGACTGAAGAAAGCCGTCGACGCCTTCGATCTTGAACGGTACATTCTTCAGAGATTCAGGTACTGGGACCGGCACGTTATCCTGCGCCGCTGCGATAGAACTGAAGCCAAGGCAAGCGAATACGGTAAGAATGACGGTAGTTTTGATATTCAACATTTTTAGCCTTTGAATTCGTTAATTATGGATTGAACGGTCTTCTTTCCTGCTCTTCTGCAAGGAAATCAGCGTAGTCGTCTTCCAAATATTTATCTGAGTAAAGAAAGAGAACGCCGCTCGAGGTTTTGGTCACCTTAATGTCGCTGTATTCTTCTTTATTTCCCATCACATCTAAAATTTCAGCAAGGCGCTGGCTTTCAAAATTGAAGGGAGTTTTAAGAAACATTTGCGCAGGTACCGGTCTCGGATAGATGCGGGAGTTTTCTCTTATCTGATCGGAGATAAGCGCTTCATCGTCATCTTTGACGGATAACAAGCGTGCATAAGAGTTAGAAAGCAGAGGCTTAAAGTAAAAGAACTCCGTGCCGTCCGGCTTTTTAATGCTCATTACACCAAGATCTCCTTCCAAAGCTGCCTGCATGACCGCTTCGAAGTATCCGGGCAACTCGGCATCCAACTCTTCATCACTTTTCAGATCAGCAGGATGAATATCTCCGTGAACTAAGGAGCGGAGCATTTCACGGCGGCTGAGAGCCTTTCGGCTCGGCCGCAGATTCGGATGTTCGGCTTCGTAGAGATCAACCTTTCCCTCCGGAGTCATTTGAACCTCAAATGCCTGACTCTCTTTACGATCGAGAGCCCTTTCCAGAACCGCGTCCGTAGTGATTTCGGCGGCAGTCTTAATTTCTTCGGCTGTCGGAGCCTTGGCTGTATGAACCTTACGAAGGAAGATTTCTCTTAACTTCCCGGTGTCAACCAGCTCAGTTTTGCCGCTGAATTCAGCAACGATATCGGCCAAAAGTAAAACGTGTACTTTGAAGATAGGCAAATCGTAGATATTTTCCTGTTTACTCATAATTAATATCTCTCGGATTTACTTGATGAGACCTTCTTTTTGAAGAGCCGGGATGACGAAGTCGAGTTGATATTCTTTCAACGTATCGACAGTCGGAACGCCTGTCTGCTTGTTGAATCCCATTTGTTCAAAGAAGATATCGAAGCTCTTCTGGATATCAGCCGGATCCATGCGGACAGTACCTTTAGTGAAAGGCTTTTTATCCTTCGGATCCCAGTAAATCCAACCGGGGACGGTGTCGTGATCCTGACGCATATTAGAGCTGTCGAGCTGACGCATTGTGTAGACGCGCTGCAGGAGCCATGCGCGGGTCGCATCTTTATCCAAATCATCGCTGGTCTTCTTAACGCCGGTGACAGCGGAGAACACCTTGGCTTCAATGTTCGGATCGCCTACATACTGGTTCTTTTCATCCGGGCAATACTCCCATGGGCCCATCCAAGAACACAGTCCCAACATATTGTGCAATTCGGTACGGGCGATAACCCATGCCAAACGCTTCATCTTGTATTCATTCACCGGCGTGTAATCGCCGATTTGGTCAACAGCACTCTCGTCTCCCCAGGTCACTTTAGCGATGTGCTTCATTTCCTTAATTGGAAGACCGCTGCGGGTGAAGTTTACGTGTGCGTGAGCCATCGGGTCACGGTTCCACATACAGTTCAAAACGCAACCGAGCTGTGCATCATCTTCATTAGTATGATGCTTCGGGTGACCGTTGGACCAATACAGTGAACGATGGTCATCACTCCATGTCTTCAGAGGGATGCCGAAATGTTCGAGCATAACCGGGGTTGTTTCTCCCATCCACTTACCGAATTCACCTTGTCTGTAGGCAATCTTCGGAAGAAATTCCTGCATAGCGGAAGCGTCAACGTCATCGATCTTCTTCCATGGCAAGGAGTCGTATTCTTCCTTAGAAAGAAGTTTCTTCCAATAACCGTCGGTATACATCATGACCATATCGCGCTGGATTTGGCCGTAGTTACACCACAAACCTAAATCATCCATCAGCTGGCTGCCGACAATTGCGATCTCGATGTTTCTTTCCGGGTGCAGCTTGAGATTCGGGTAGAAAAAGACCGGGAAGAGCAAACCGCCGCAAGTCTGTTCAGTAATCGGGCTGACATTGAATTTAGCAGCTGTCTTGACATCTTTAATCACCGGATAGCAGCGAATCGGACAAGCAAAGCAGCCGTTGTTGCGGACATGCAGCCCCCATTCCTTATCACCTAAGAAGAATTCTCCGGCATTCGTACGGAAGGCCATCTTAGAGAGGCGGCGCGTATCCAAAGGAACATTAATCGGAGGATTAGCAGCTCCCCATTGTTTCCCGGGCATACCGGACCAGCGGGAGTTCAAGGAATGGTATTCAAAGAGCGGGTGCGGATAGCGGGAAACGACGGTCTGCGTCAGAGCGCCGAGTAATTCTTTATGACGGTTGACGAGTTTTTCCCAGTCTTCCTTATCAGCTGCGATATGGATGGCTTGGTCGCCGTCAATCGCGATACCCTTCAAATTCTTGGAGCCGAAGACACCGCCGATACCACCGCCTGTATGACTCTTGGCATTAATCACGATGGACATCGGAACAAGATTTTCACCGGCCGGTCCAATGACGGTAACGGATGCGTTCGGAGAAGTTTCCTGGCTGATCAATTCATGAGATCGGCGTGTACCTTCGCCCCAAATGTGCCCTGCATTACGGATTTGAACGTCATCGTTGTTGATGTAGATATAAACGGGTTCTTTAGCCTTGCCTTCAACGATGATGAAATCGTAGCCGGCATATTTAATTTTTGCACCGATATCACCGCCCAAGTGAGCACTTCCGACCATGTGTCTCGGATAAGTAGTCGGGTACATCGTGGTGATAGATGTTCTGCCGGAACAAACAGCGCCTGTACCTGTCAGAGGTCCGGGAGCGATAACGAGTTTATTGGCTTCATCGAAAGCCTGAGTCTTAGGCGGTACTTCATCCCAAAAGATCTTATAGCCGAGCGCAGTGCCGCCAATCCATTGTTTATCTGTCGGAACTGTAGAGACTTCGCCTGTAGAAAGATTGATTCTGAGACCTTGACCGGTCCAACCGTATTTTTTTGTATCAGACATATGCGTAACCTATAGAGAAAATCAGCCGTGACAAATACCGCATTGGTCGTTGTTGTTCTGAGGCAGATAGCCATGCTGCGGACTGCGGTTAGGTTCCTTGGACCGATCAACCCAGGGAACGTAGCGGATAGCTTCTGTCGGACAGGCTTTTACGCACTTCGGATCGCCGTCGCAAAGGAAACATTTGCTGGCGACATTCTTTTCAGCGTCAAAGCTCATCATGTTCCACGGACAAGCTTTTTGGCAGAGACCGCAGCCAATGCAGATTTCTTCGTCTACATAGCGGGCGCCGGTCTTTGGATTTACGCGAATAGCACCTTGCGGACAAGCGTTAGCGCAAGGTACCGGGTGGTCGCATTGACGGCAAGTGTCTTGGATACAAATCGGGTCAAAACCGAAAGCACCGTTATTGGGGCTAACGAGGGCCGTTCCTTGCGGACCGTACCACATGTTGCGGTTAATCTTGATTCTGGCAAGCTTAGGGTCGGCTTTTCCGTCATTAAATTCGGTACAGGCCAATTCACAGCGCTGGCAAGTCACGCAAAGGCTCGGATCTGCAATGAGGATGCCTTTTGGTGCTGAGAGGATGATATAGGGCTGTGCGCCTGTTTGGGCTTTTACAGTATTCATAGCAGCCATTGCAGCGGCAACTGTCGATACCTCTAAAAAGCCACGACGGGAGATATCTAACGGCAAACGTGCCTTAGAGAGCAGTTCTTTAAGATCTAACATTAAAGACTCCGTTGATTGCAAAGTAAATGGGGGGCTTATTCATTAGTTCGCACTAATGAACTTATGGTTTTCGAAGGGGAGCGATTTATAAGGGATTCACGTTCGGAAAAAGGACGATCCTCTTAATTTGGAGGAGGGAGAGAGAAAGGCAGAGCCGCGTTTTGCTTTACGAGTGAGCAAAACGATTGAGAGAGAACTTGTCTACCGGTAATTTTTCTATTTATCCGGACGGAAAGCATTTTGAGCTCCTTGCTACGAAACCATTAGTTGGGGTGAAAGAAATCGTTTCGTTTCATTTCGTTTCAGAGTATACTAACCCGATAACAGATTGTCAAATTTTATAATTATCACTCAAATATGTTATTTGCTCATCCGAAAGGATGAATATAAATGTTGAGCATCAATAAATCTTTAACAGTTTGTAATAAATATTTGGTTACACCCAAATTGAGATCTATTGTTGGATTTTCACAAAAAAAGTACCAAATTAGTACGCTAACTTATTGAAAAGGATATCTATATATGCGCAAAAACTGTAATTTTTAACAATTATCGAACTGAATTATGTCGGAGATTTCACTCGTCAATGAAAAGGTTCTTGCCTCATACGTTTTCATGAGATTTCAAACAGTTTTTGGAGTTGAAAAGAACTGTATTACCGCTTTGACGCTGTTTCAATGGAATTTTTCTGCTGGCACTGATATTGATTAAAGAAGTACAAAGGTGTTGAGATAAAAATAACCAATCCGGAAATCAAGAAAAGGATATACCCAAGGCTCGCCCAAACTCCCTTTGAGAGAATTTGTTCCGGAGGAACAAATCCGCACAAAATAGAAATAAAACAAGTGACGAAAGCAACCCCTGACATCAGACACAATCCAACTTTGCCGCCGGGTACTTGATAAGAACCTTTCTTATCGGGATACCGCAGCTTAAGCCGAATAGCAGCTGCAAACATCAGAAGATACATCACCATATAGAGCTCTCCGCAAAGAGCTAAAAAAAGCCAAAAAGCATCTGACACCGATGGCATTACCAGCACACTCAAAGCCAAGAATGTGGCACATCCTGTCTGCAGAATCAGGATGCTGGTTTGCATACCGAATGAATTTCGAGTTTGCCAGTATTTAGGCAGGTAACCTTCTTGGGCTACTTCGAGTAGGCCCCGGGAGGGTCCGTTCATCCACGTTACGATGGAAGCGAGAGCACCGTAGGCCAGAAAAGCAGCAAGGATAGGAGTGAACCATGAAAAACCAAGAGCTTTAAGCATGGTCTCAAAACTTTGACATACACCCGCAGACATGGAAAGCTGAGTACCGGGGACCACTAAAGCAACGGATAACGCACCGAAGATAGAGAAGAAAAGAATAATAAGTGAGGCCAAGAAGATAGCTCTCGGGAAGGCCGATGTCGGATTCTTCATATTGGTTACGTGAACGGAACTCATTTCCATACCCGCTAATGAAACCATCATCCCCGCCAGCAGCATCCACTGTTTTGGAGTGGACAAGTCCGGAATTAGGGCTGCGCCTCCGTTAAAAGGAATCTGGATTGGTTTGTCGGTGAGAATATAGGCGGATGCAATCGCTATAAGAAAGAAGCCGGGAATGATCGTACCTACCAGCACCCCGGACTTGGAGAGAAAGACCGAAAGTCTCATGCCTCGGAAATTCAGAACAGTCGCAATCCAAAGAATGGCGATAGTGGTAAAGAAGATATACCAGCGGTTGTGCGCGAGATCAGGACTGAAGGTGTATGCCAAGCAAGTTGCCACAAAAGTCGCTGCTGCCGGATACCAAGGCAAGTTCTGAACCCACTCCATAAAGATGGCAAGGAACCCGTATTTAGGGCCGAATGCTTCACGCACCCAAACAAAAACACCGCCGCGTTCCGGATAGGTACTAGCTAACTCAGCCGAAACCAAAGCCGAAGGGACAAAGAAACAAACCGCGGAAGCAACGAGGAAAAAGATAATATTCCAGCCATACTCGGCCATACTCGGCAAGTTTCTCAAAGAAAAGACCGAGCAAACTGTGAGCATAGCCATGGCACCGATGCTCAATGTAAAACTTGTTTTATTTCTGTCGGTATCGCCCACGGCCCTTCCTTCCACAACTTTCAACTTCGGACTATAGCCCCATGATTCGAATGCAGATTTCTAAAGATCCCAAAACAGAACCATTCCGCTCAGGGATTAATAATGTTTTAGTTTTTCTTCGGCAGCAGAGTCATCCAGCACATATCGAACATTCAGAACAAAGTCCTAAAAAATCGTGTTTTATAACAATAAGTTGGAGCTCTTTTACGCAATTACTCCCCAATTTGTTAAAGGTGGTTGCGAAAAGCCAAACATTGGCCAAATAAGTTACATCAGCTTACTTCTTGCGAAATTTTGACGAACTGCAAAAGACCTGTTGTCGAAATTGGGAATTTTTTACATTTTCGAGCTATTTCCTCTCAAATTTTTTAGAATCGAACAAAAGATACTTTCTCGAATAAGTACATAAGAGTTTTTATCTACTTTCAGGCGTAAATTGACCTTAACCATATGTTTCAATCCACCGGTGTCCAAAATAAATTTCTACCGGTTTATCTGAAAGCGAAAATTCCATAAGCAAACATGCGGGTCTCCTGATAAAGTAAACTTTGAACCAAATACTTCAGAAAGGAGCCGGCAAGCAGAGAGCAACAATCTATGTTTGCGCAACTTGTCCAGTCATTGAACTGCAGGTTGGAATTTGATAATCTAGTTCAAAAACACGGTTCATGCCATGGAACTAAAGGCTTAACAAGCTGGAGTCAGTTTGTAGCTATGCTTTTTGCCAGCTTACCGGTGCTAATTCATTAGAAGAAATCGAGGACGGACTGCATTCCTGTATAGGAAAATTACAACACCTTGGTGCCAGACCAGTGGGTCGTTTCGCGTTAAGTTATGCAAATGCAAGAGGCCTTGCCAGCTATATGAAGACCTTTATCACGCCTTGCCGAATAAATTTCAGCATGAATTCCAAGGCCGTCTCGGCCCCTGGTTTACAAAATCCGTCTTTAGTTTGGATTCCACAACCATCTCCTTATGTCTGAGAATGTTTGATTGGGCTCAGCACCGCAGAAGAAAAGAAGGAATCAAGCTGCATGCCTTGTTAAACAACGACACAGGACTACCGAAGGTCATCGGTGAGACAGCGGCCAAAACTAGCGATAGGAAAGGAGCAGCATTAATTCTTGACGGTCTGAGCTGCGGATCTATCGTCGTTATGGGCAGAGGCTACAACGATTACCGACTTTCTAAAGAACTCACTGACCCACGGGTCACCTTTGTCTCACGACTGAAAGACAATACTAAACACACACTGTTAAAAGATGCTCCTATCTCTGAAGCTCCCTCAGGTAAGTGGAGGATTTTACGAGATGACTTTTATTGGCCTCAAGCCGTAAGGGTCTGCGGACAAACCAAATTTAGAGTTCTTCAATGGTATGACGAAACAACGAAGAGATGGTCTGAATTTCTGACAAATAATCGCCAACGGCATCCTCAAGAGACCGCCGATTTATACAAGGATCGGTAGCAAATAGAACTCTTCTTCAAGAAGATTAAGCAAAATCTTAAAGTTAAAAGCTTTGTGGGCACCTCGGAAAATGCTGTTATGACACAGATTTGGACAACTGCTATAGCTGTAATAATCTTGGAGCTATTAAAGCGCAGATCCTCCTACAAATGACAATTCTGCCGTTTAGCGCGATATTTCAGGCTCAATTTAATAACCTGCAAGGCCTTAATGCAGTGGCTATCGAGTCCGAATATACGGGAGAAAACCGGAAAGTGTGGCCTTCCGCCTCTACAAATGAGACTTTTCGGCTAGGAAGGCTTGTTTTTTGGAAAAAGCGAAATAATTTAGTAAAGGCTCGATGAAATCGATCCCTTAAATTTGATTTGAAATTATTTTATAGCAGCGACTTTTTATAGATTATTGAATTCGTCCGCCCTGCACACTCCAAAACCTAACCAATTTTTAGGTTTTGGAAGTCTGCGTTGGTTTAAGCTCCGTAAGCCTTCCTGTAGGCCTCGATGGCTTTCTCGTATTGCTTAATTTCAGTAGCTTCTGAATTCTTCAGATAACTCATCAAGTCTTTCAAACTAGCAATTGAACAAACGGGAATTCCGTATCGTTCTTCCACCTCTTGAACCGCCGATTTCTTTTTAACCGTGTCTGCATTGCCTGCACATTCCATCCTGTCCAACGCAATAAGAACGCCTGAAGGGACAGCTCCGTTGGCGCGGATAAGATCGACAGACTCTCTAACGGAAGTTCCGGCAGAAATCACGTCATCGATAATGACAACGTTACCCTGAAGAGGTGCACCGACAATGGAACCTCCTTCACCGTGATCCTTAGCTTCCTTCCGGTTGAAGGCAAACGGAAGATCTCTGCCGAGCTCGGCCATGCGGATTGCAACGGCACAACCAAGCGGAATACCTTTATAAGCAGGACCAAAAACCATATCGCACTTTACTCGGCCTGTATCGATTGCGGCGATAAGAGTCTTCGCATAAAAATCTGACAAAGTATGAAGCATGGAGCCGGTATTAAAAAGGCCCGCATTGAAGAAGTACGGGGACAAACGGCCTGCTTTCGTCTTAAACTCTCCGAATCTGAGAACTTTTGAATCAATACAAAATTGGATAAAGTTTTGCTGTAGAGTGGACATTTCAGGTAAGTAAAAAGTTAAATGATTAATCTTACGATTTTAGAATTTTTTCCAGTGTAAAAGTGCTACGAGTTATCACCATCAATACAAACGGCATCAGAAGTGCCTCTCAAAAAGGTTTTTTCAATTGGATGAAAGAACAAAATCCGGATTTTGTTTGCATCCAAGAACTGAAAGCTCAAGAGTCTGATATTTCCGAAAATATTCGGAACTGCCCGGGCTATAACTTTTATGCACACTATGCTGCCAAAAAGGGCTACTCTGGCTGTGCCGTGTACAGCAAAGAAAAAGCCGACAGGGTCCGTTTAGGATTCGGCATTGAAGAGTTTGACAACGAAGGCCGTTACGTTGAACTCTCCTTCAAAAATTTTATTTTGATTTCAGTTTACTTCCCTTCAGGAAGTTCCTCGGATGAACGTCAACAAGCTAAGTTCCGTTTCTTGGAGGTATTCCTGCCTCGCCTTCGTGAACTCAAGAAAACCGGAAAAGAAATTCTCGTTTGCGGAGACGTCAACATTGCTCACAAAGAAATCGATATCAAGAATTGGAAAGGAAATTTAAAAAATTCCGGCTTCCTTCCCGAAGAAAGAGCTTGGATGACTAACCTCTTTGATAACGAAGGGTGGTTCGACATCTTTAGAAAATTAGATAAACGTCCGGAGCAGTACACCTGGTGGAGCAACCGAGGCCAGGCCAGGGCAAAGAACGTTGGCTGGCGCATTGACTATCAGATTGGCACTCCCCTCATCTGCGATGCGGCTGCAAACGCCTCGATTTATAAGGAAGAAAGATTCTCGGATCACGCTCCGCTCATTATCGACTATTTGTTTTCACCTGAACATGAAAGCTGAACAAGTACTATTTTCTCAGGGTTTCGGCACTCGCCATGAATGTGTCGGAATCATCGCCAACGGAAGATTTAAGGAAAACGGCGAGCTCGTTACCGATCCTTATGAAGAGATTGATACCGACAATCTCACTTTTGAGGTTGACGGCAAACCATGGAGATTCTTTGAAAAGGCCATCATCCTTCTCAATAAGCCTCAGCATTACGAATGCTCTTTGAAGCCTCTGCATCATCCAAGCGTGCTTTCTCTTCTTCCGCCGCCTTTGCGCGTCAGAGGCGTGCAGCCTATTGGGCGCCTTGATGAAGACACAACGGGACTTCTCATTCTGACAGATGACGGCAAGCTCAATCATCGCCTGACTCACCCTAAGAAAAAAGTGCCTAAAGTCTATAGAGTCACTGCAAAGCATCCGATTACCGAGAAAATGATTCAGCAGCTTCTGGCAGGCGTGAAACTCGATGACTCCGACGAGATTGTTAAAGCTCATGAATGTTCTTTAATTTCAGAAAAAGTCCTGGATCTGACAATCTTTCAAGGCAAATACCATCAAGTAAAGAGAATGCTTGCCGCGGTCTCCAATCGAGTTGAGGCTTTAGAAAGAATCAAATTCGGGAAATTAGATCTTCCGAAGGATTTGCTTCTCGGAGAATGGACTTGGGTTGACGCTCCTTCAGAGATTTATTAGTTCCTATGTCTGATTCTGCTTCTTGGAAATCCCTCTTTAAGATTTATCTTCAGCCTGTCTGTCTGAGGATGTTTTTGCTTGGGTTTTCCGCCGGCCTTCCTCTTCTTTTGGTGTTAGGAACGCTAGGCTTTTGGCTTAGAGAAGCAGGAATTGATTTAAAAACCATCGGCTTTATGTCTTGGCTTGGACTGGCCTATGGATGCAAATGGCTGTGGGCCCCTCTCGTTGACAATATCAGCCTTCCCTACCTGACCGCAAAACTAGGTCAGCGCAAAGCGTGGCTTTCTTTTTCTCAGGTTCTCATCGTCCTCGGACTGCTTGGAATGGCTTTCAGCAATCCGCAAAACCAGTTGCTTCAATTAGGCATCTTTGCGGGGCTGACCGCCTTTGCTTCCGCTACTCAAGACATCTCATTGGATGCCTATAGAATCGAAAGCGCCGCTGAAGAATACCAGGGTGCGCTGGCAGCTG
>ENA-OPSG01001212-OPSG01001212.1-human-gut-metagenome-genome-assembly--contig:-NODE-1212-length-13080-cov-3.343647_pt1 | contig 13080 bp, 16 predicted proteins | sample MGYA00241454_ERZ501900 | MGnify/ENA primary metagenome ERZ501900 (study PRJEB25962, sample SAMEA2042225) | human gut metagenome | biome: human gut; feature: human-associated habitat; material: faeces... | reverse complement strand
GATCGGTACGAGTACAAAGCAGGCGACGGGGAATGGACGGTGTTCGACCCGGCAGACGCGCCGAAGTTTATGGAGGAACAGATCACCTCTATCGCTGTGCGCGTTTGGGACATCGCCGGGAACGTGAGCGAAGAAAAAGCACGGGACATCGTGCTGGACAAAACGCCGCCCACGGCTTCGCATACGCTGACGCCGGGCAAGGACGGAACGGTAAACATCAACCTGGGAACAGACGGCAGCATCTGCGGCGTGCAGTCCATCACGCGGCCGGATTCAATAACTTTTGTCTTAATTGTTCTTGCTTCATGTATGTTTACACCATGGCAATGTTCAATTTGTTGTGCGTCTGGCTTTAACAATGCACGTGCCATTAGTTCTGTTATTGCATCAGCATTTACCCTTGACGGAACACTTTTATTTGCATTGATTTCCAGTTTTTTAACAATGAGTTGTTCTAAATTATTTGTTCCAAGAATCTCTTGCAAGTCTTGTTTTACTACGTCTATTACATATTCTAACTTTACAGAATCCAACAATGAGAATCCACGTATATTTGTCGGTCTTATTATAGACGGTAACACTATTGTTACATTGTACGTATCTCTCTGTTTTGTTTTATCAACTCTCAAATACAATTGCCCTTGCTTGTTTCTCTTCTCTACTCTTTGTTCTATTTGTTTAGGACATTTACCGCTCACTACCATTGTTACGGCGTCAAGTCCAATGACTGCATCATTCAATCAATAGTTCACCCCTTTTCTTTTCAAAATAAAAAGGGCAACAATAACATACATTGAAAATACTTCCTTCAAACTGTTTGTTATCATTGCCCTTGCGTTCATCCACTTCGGCTTGTTATTTGTTATTGTTTGGCAGATATTGTTTGTTGGCTATCACTTACTTGTATTTATCCTAATACAACTCCACAAAAAAACAGACTACGAAAAAATCAATAGTCTGTTCTGTTCTCATTAAATTGTTCTTATATAGAGACATAGAAACACACACCATCTTTTCAACATTAATAATTCAATATGTTTTTTGGACATCAAGGTGTACCGCCTAGGTATTGCTTTCTATGCTAATCCTCTACATCTATCATTATATCATCCTTCTCTAAATTGTCAATACTTTTATTTAAAGTTTTTTAAATCTTTTTTCATTCCGATGTATTCTATCAGATATTTTATATTCTTACATATCGCATTCCTAGGATACTTGTAATATTTAAACTTGATACCATACTGTATATGATGCAATATACACCACTTGCAAATACTTTCTACCGTTACCATTCCCATTTCTATTTCTTTCCTAAATATATCCATATAATACTTCTCTGACTCTGTCTCTGCTTTAATAATAATACTAACATTATAAATATCAATCATATAAAATTGTGGCATATAATACCCCTTTATTCCTTTGTAAATTATGCTTATTTTATGTTTAAAGTTAAAATAAACGCCCCAAATTAACTACACAATAGAACAAGTAAACCTCCTGCATCCCCTTTGTTTTAAAGGAAAACTACGTATTGCTAAAAACTGGGAAAAGTACGTTTTAGTTTCAATTGTGATGACACGCTCCCCAGCAGGTATATGCTGTGCAAGCGCATTTAGCATTGACGTCTTTCCTGATCCGGTCCCTCCACTGATAAAGATGTTATATCTTGCTTTCACTGCCTGCTCCAGAAAATCAGCCGCCTCCTCTGAGATTGCCTCAAACTTCTTCAAACGTTCCATCGTCATTGCCTCTTTCGGAAACTTTCTGATCGTCACAATCGGTCCGTTCAGCGCAATCGGAGCAAGTACGACATTGACACGGGAACCATCTGGAAGCCTTGCATCCACAATCGGATTTGCCTCATTCACAATTCGATTGGATCCTGCAACAATCTGCTGCACAACATCTTCCAACTTTTGTCTCGATGCAAACCGCTTCTCCAGTCTTGTCACAACTCCTGCTTTTTCCATAAAGATATGCTGCGCACCATTGATCATAATCTCCGTGATCTCCTCATCCTCGATCAAATCCTGAAGGATGTCCAGCTTTCGGAATGCATTAAACAACTCCTTTCCAAGCATATTCATCTCCTGAAGTGACATATAGTGTTCTCTTCGTTCTTCCGATAATACGGTATAGATCAACTCCATCAGCGCTTCGTCTTCTATCTCTCTGGACAGATCCAACTCCTCCATGATTTTCTGATATAAATGCTCTGTATCTCTCATAACAATTCCCTCACCTCCACAAAAATTGTTCTCTCAAGCACACAATCCAAACCCATTACAGTCAAATTGTGCCGATATTGCTCCAGTTTTCTCTGTGCCGTTTCCTCTTGCACAACTGGTGTATAAATGCAGGAACACAATTCTAATATTCCATACGTTCCCCGAATTTCATCCCCGATATCAAGCACTACTGTCTCATAAATACTTTTCTCAGCAATCTCAGTCAAAAGCTGCTTCCACTCTTCTTCTGTGACCGATTTCAGATCCTGATACATTTCTATCGGTACCAGATAGTCAACCGCCTCCTCATGCTTCACCAATGTCTCCAGCCGGATCCCCATATTTTTACAGCCCTGCCTGAGATAATACAAAATTTCTGTAAGTCCTCCTGTCTCCTCTTCTCCCTCCTGTCTGCCAGCATATGCCTCCAAGTTCAAATAAAGTGTATTCCCTTTCTTTGCAAATTCTTTTGCAAGCTGCAGTGCATACTGTGTCTTTCCGATTCGATGTATCGGCGAGTAAACACCGATCACCTCCACATCTGCCTTCTGTATCCTCAGAATTGTCTCACTTCCCTCCTCCTCTGCACAGCAGCTTAGAATTTCTGCAATAATCTTCTCTCCACTTTGATATTTATAAATTGGATGATAGCAATCTGTTTCTTTACAATTCCGATCATCACACAACATAAATACCTGTTTAACATCCATCGTTTCTGTATCAGCATAAATATCATCCAGAAGCAGTAGGTCTACTCTATGTTCATTTATAAACTGTCTTAATTTCTCCAGATCTAAAAAGACCATCACTTGAAACAACAGTTCTCTTCTTCCCAAAATGTACTCCGACAGACCTCTTGCATACTCTGGCTCTTGTGTACAGATTGCAAGTATCTTTCCTTTCAATGAATCACTTCCATTTCTGTTTATGTGTTTTGAAGTTTCCTTTTTGAATTTTTGTGTTTTGGATTTTTCCTTTTGAATTTGTAATGGAATCTGGCTGTACTTACTGCCAGCCTCTTTTGATATGTAATGGTTCCTTGACCATAGAATGATATTTCATTTAGAAATGTTCTGTTTGTATGTTGTATTATATCGACATCTTTTCCTTTTGTCTATATGCATTTTTAGATTTGACGCTTTTTGTGAAATACTCACAAGTTTTGGTAGAAAAGAATCCCGTAAAGTAAGCAGACCCCCGGCAATCCAAGGGTTCCCGATGTCAAAAGGGAAAGGCCATTCAGCCCCACCGCCACTGAAATTCCTCTGGATGCGAGGATTTCATTTGTAAAGAAAATAACTCCCAGACCAATGACTGCCCGGACAATAAAATTTACAACGATGCTTGAACGATTTTCATCCATCTTTTCCTTCTCCAGTTGTTCTTATCTCATATATATGGACTTGTCTGGGAGTTTATGCTCTCTTTATTTTTTGGCTCTTGTTCCTATTTTGTTCCGAAAATACGATCTCCCGCATCCCCGAGTCCCGGAACGATATATCCATGATCATTTAATTTCTCATCTAAAGCCCCAATATAGACATCCACGTCCGGATGTGCTTCCTGAAGCTTCTTCACACCTTCCGGTGCCGCAATGATACACATAAAACGAATATTTTTCACACCTTTATCCTTCAGCATCTGAATCGCTGCAACGCAGGATCCTCCTGTCGCAAGCATCGGATCTACGACAAATACTTCTCTCTCCCCGCAGTCTGCCGGAAGCTTACAGTAATATTCTACCGGTTCCAATGTGTCCGGATCACGATAAAGTCCGATATGACCTACCTTTGCCGCTGGAATCATCGTAAGCATACCTTCTACCATTCCAAGACCAGCTCTTAAGATTGGCACAACAGCCAGTTTCTTTCCTGCCAGTTCCTTAACAGTTGTCCTACAGATTGGTGTCTCAATCTCGACATCCTGTAATTTCAGATCTCTTGTCGCCTCATAGCACATATACATTGCAATCTCGCTGATGATCTCTCTGAAATCTTTTGATCCGACTTCTTTTCTTCGGATAATTCCTACTTTATGCTGGATCAGCGGATGTTCCATTACCAGTACTTTTCCCATTGTTTTTCTCCTATTCTTCAATTAATGCAATACGTCTCTTATGTCTTTCATCTTCGGAAAACGGTGTGTTTAAAAATGTATCGACAATCTTCACACCAAGTCCCGGTCCTACCACACGTCCTCCTAAAGCGACAATATTCGTATCATTGTGTAATCTTGTCGCCTCTGCTGAAAAGCAGTCTGAACAGAGCGCACAGCGGATCCCTTTCATTTTGTTTGCTGCGATGGAAATTCCAATTCCTGTTCCGCAGATCAGAATCCCCTTCTCACATTCTCCGTCTATAATTGCCTGTCCTACTTTTTTGGCATAAATTGGATAATCCACAGATTCCCCGTCACATCCAAAATCTTTGTACTCCAGACCTTTTTCCTCTAAATATTTGATAATCTCCAGTTTCAATTCATATCCACCGTGATCACATCCGATTGCTATCATGCTTTTGTTACCTCCTCGTTCAGCTTTTGTGCCAGTTTCTCGATAAATTCTTTCATCATCTCGTATACACTACCATACTCCGTCAATGGCTGTCCATATGCAGATGGGATTTTCCTGTCATCATCTATATATTCTCCCAGTGTATATACATTTTTGATATTCTCATAATCTGCCACTGCACTCCATTTATGCCTGTCATCAATGGCAAGCACCAGTGTCTCCTCGTCAAGATCTTCCTCCGTAAACTGCCTTGACTTATAATCTGCGATCGACATGCCCTGACTCTTCATGATCGCTTCTGCTTTCTGATTGACTGGCTCCGGAAGTGGTACGACAAGTCCTCTTGACTCAATATCATACTCCTGCAAAAGTTCCTGATTTCTTAGAAGCTCTGCTGCCATCGGTCCTCTGCTGCTGTCTGTATTGCTCAGGAAAAGGATCCGTCTGTATTTTTGTAGTCTTGTGATCTCTTCTGCCCGAAGCATATGATGCCCCGCAGCTTTTTTGAGACGGTTCATAACCGCCGAGCCAATCCCATCCATCGCAAAAGCTTCACTGTAAATATAATCGACATCTTCCTCGTCAAACTCTCTGAGGACACGATACAGATTCTGAGCGATCGTATATTCATTTTCCCGTGTCCCGATATTTTTTACAATACCTCTTTTATACTTTTCTGCCGTCTCATCTGTAGCAATGATTCCGACTTTATAACCAAGTCTTTCCTGCTCAAACGCAACCTGCCGGATTGCCTTGACCGCCTCTTTTGTCTCTCCTTCAATAATCATCAACTTTGCCTTCGGTGCATAATGTCGATACTTCATGCCCGGTGCCTTCGGAGCTTCCTTGCTCTTATCACTGACAATTGCCTGATCTTCTGTGACCTCACCGATCACCTCCTCAAGCATCTCCTTTGTGATCGCTCCCGGCCGAAGAATCATCGGAGGTGTCACAGTCATATCAAGGATCGTCGATTCCACTCCGATCTCCACACTTCCTCCATCGATGATCATATCAATCTTGCCATCCAGATCTTCCTTCACATGCATCGCAGTTGTCGGACTCGGGCGCCCGGATGTATTTGCACTCGGAGCAGACACATATCCCCCGCCTGCCAAAATGATCGCACGCGCAACCTCATCCGCCGGCATTCTGACTGCTACAGTATTCAGTCCTCCGGTTGTTCCATATGGTACCAATGCACTTTTTTCAAAAATCATCGTAAGCGGTCCTGGCCAGAAATGATTCGCCAGCAGTGCAGTCTTATCTGGTATATTCACCGCAATCTCTTCCAATGCCCGGTATTCCGCAATGTGAACGATCAATGGATTATCAGAAGGTCTTCCCTTCGCCGCATATGTTTTTTTTGCCGCCTCTTCCTTCAGCGCATGTGCTCCGAGTCCATATACAGTCTCTGTCGGGAAAGCTACCAGCCCTCCCTCCTTCAGGATGACTCCTGCCATTCCGATCACATTTTCGTCAATATTTGTTCTTTGTATTTCTTTTATTATCGTTTCCATGCCCCCTATTATAGCATTCTTTTGTTAAAAAATAAACCTCTTTACAAGTTTAAATATTCCTTCAAGCCTTCCCAGACTGCCTGTGCGATTTTCTCCTGATATGCCTCATCTTGAAGTTTTGCAGCTTCCTCTGGATTTGTCAAAAATCCCGCTTCTACAATCACAGTTGGTATTTCTGTCTTTTTCAATATGTAATAAGTATCATTAGGTTTTGCCTCTCTCCTGTTTGTCTCATCTACCGTTTTTAAATGCTTCTGCAAAATTTCTGCTGCCTTCTTTCCCTCTACGGAATGTGTAAAATAAAATACCTGCGCCCCTTTCACATCACTTGTCTGGTAACTGTTCTGGTGAATACTGACAGCGATAGACGCTTTGCTATGATTGATTAATTCTGTTCTTTTTTTCATATCGCGAATCTTTTTATTCGGAGCTGTTTCCTCACAAAGTGCAGTGTCTTCTTCACGACTCATCACAACATGCACACCATTCTTTGTCAAAATCTTCTGAAGCTTCTTGGCAACCGCCAGATTCAAATCCTTTTCAGCCAAACCATCTACCCCGACTTTTCCAGGATCAAAACCTCCGTGCCCTGGATCGATCATCACAATCGCCTGTTCTTTTTGTTCTGAAATTTTCCCGGAAACTGCGTTCGTCAGTGTCTTCCCCCCGATCAAGGCTGCCATGATCAGCAGAATTCCCATCATCAGCTCTATCTTTTTCTGCAAAAAAATCCCCCCTCTTCCTATATCATTACAATATATGAGAGGGGGAAATAAAATATCATTTCTCTTTCTCTATGAAATTTTCTGTAATCTGACGCTATTTTATATATTTTTCAATCACGGACCAGATTTCAGGCTTTTCAAATCCCAGCTTCCATGCAGCAACACCACCAAGCTGATACTTCTCCATCAATTTTAATTTTGCCTCAATAGAAGAACTATCTTCCAGCCATATTTTATATGTGGCACCGTCCGACTCCCATTGCGCATAATTCTGCTGTGTCTCTTCATCCCATGTGACGGCTGCTCCAGCCTGTGCCACACACGCTTCGGCTTCCTGCATTCCAAGAGCCTCACTTGTAACATTCATCTTATACTGCGCCTGCTCTGTTCCAGCCTGCGCGGCAAGTTCCTGCTCTGTCTTTGGCACTTCTTCCCACAATCTTGTATAAAATGGGACTGCATTGATTACTTTCTCTGCTGACACATCCTTTGTCGCCTGCCGGATTCCATTTTCCACATAGTCAATAGAAGCCACTGAACCGCTCTCCCACGAGCCGGCATAATGTTCATCATATCCCATAATGATGACATAATCTGCAACCTTCCCCTGTTCCTCCAGTTCATAATGACTATTAAATCCCATCGGCACATAGTTATCTACCGACAGAACTTTTTGATTTCTTCGACATTCTATAGAAAGTTCGCGGATAAACTCAATAAAATGTTCTCCACATTCCTCAGAAACTTTCTCAAAATCCACGTTGATTCCATCAATATTATACTGCTGTACCTGCATCATCAGATTATCGATCAGAGTCTTTCTGGCCAAAGAAGAACTTAACAACTGGTATGTCTCTTCCGGCGAGTCGATGCCACCGTCAAAATCCCTCACAAGTGCCCATACCTCCAGATTCGCTGCATGAGCCGTATCCACATAAGCTGAACTTGCGATAGAATTCAGATTTCCCACTGTATCGGCAACTGTAAACCATGTAGGTGAAATTGTTGTCAATCCCTGTGTCGATGCAATCGTTTCGCTTAACGTTTCATTTGCTATTTCATTCGTAACCTGATGCCAGGCAAGATTGATCTTATAATCTTTTGTCATACTTGTATATTCCGGTGCTTTGGAAGAAGAGGTGATTGTTTCTGTCTTCACAGACTTTAATGCACTACTCTTTATATATCCGATGATCCCATCCTCTGTGCGGACTTTCTTCCAGTCACCTTCCTCTTCTATAAAATATACACGGTCACCCTTCTTAACTTCCGCCAGAACATCACTCTTAACACCTGCAAGCCAGCGCATCTGCGTATCCTTCTTTGCCGTTGTCGTCTTCACCTTGCCCCAATCGTCAAAAAGAACTACTCTGTTCGGACTCTTATAAGTCTTTGCAGTGACATTCCCAAACTCCAGAATAAAATCCACTGCGATATAAGTCTGGTCCCCGATATTTTTTACGATTACATAGTCCTTGGATTCCCTCTGACCTGCGTTCGTATATTCCTTGCTTTCTGCCGGTACTTCCACAAGATCTAACGGCAACGTATAGCGCAGTGTGCCTTCGGCTGCGTTCCAGTAAAATCCACCGTCAATCTCTTGACGTACCGCCTCATATGGTAAATAAAACTGTCCGTCAGACACAATCCCTTTCTGTTCCAGAATCGTATTGTTCACAATAACTGCAGCTTGCTCTGCGGCATCTACACCATAATATTCATTCAAATCAGCTTTCACCTTCGATGGACCATATTTTTTCCATACAAATATACCTGCCACAGCGACAACTACAATGATAAAAAATAATACGATCAAAAGCTCAATCAGGCATGTCCGCTTTCTTCTTCGTCTTCGGTCACGCAGCATTTCCGCCCGGCTTCTATATCTTCGATCATTTTCTCTTCTATCCATAGCCTACCTCCTACCTGACCTATTATACCATATGCATTTTCTTTTTTCGACAGATTACTACATACTTTCCTCGTTTTCAAAAAATAATAAGAATTTCTTAATACTCTGCATTGAGGGGATTCGTATTATTTTGCTGCTATTTTTTGAAAATGAAGTTCTTTTAGGCTTCCAGTCTCATCATCCATCACATAGTCCCGCATATATGCACTGCTTTCTTTTGCCATATGTGCATTGACAATCTGTAACGGACTTGCCGGTTCTCCGTCCATAGACATTGGAATCCCGCATTTTTCATATGCTTCCAGCTCTATGAAAAATTGTCTGTATTTTTCTTCTGTACTATTCACTTCGTTCCTTCCCGTCCAAACGGTAATTATGGCTTCCTCCGCTTTTTGCTAAGACCTGGGTGCATGTGATATATTCTTCGCAAAACAGATTTCTGCTGAAAAAAAGAAGACAGCAAATGGACATTTTAATTATTATGTGCATTTTATAAAATGATTATTTGTAATTGTAACTGCTTTAGTTTTGAAATTTAGCTGAATCACTTAGAAAATCGAATTAATTTAGAATAAATAGAATTGTTGAAAGATTTTCCTGAGAATGTTTTCACCAACATAAGATATTGCTTCTGTATCCCTCCTTTTCTCTTATACATAATTACCGGGACACTGTCTTCTCATACCCGCATTATAAATAATTTCTCCTGACTTTGCAAGTATTTTCTTTACATATTTTTTTTTTTTGTTTATACTATTATAAAGTAAGTATTCAGGTTTACGAAAAGGAAGTGATTATGTATGAAGATCGAAAAAATAAATGACAACCAGATTCGGTGTACTCTGACACGTGCAGATCTTGCTGCCAGACATTTGAAATTAAGCGAACTTGCCTATGGTACCGAGAAAGCAAAGATGCTGTTTCATGACATGATGCAACAAGCTTCCAGTGAATTTGGATTTGAAGCAGATGATATTCCACTCATGATTGAAGCAATTCCTGCTTCTCCAGATTCTATCGTTCTGATCATTACAAAGGTGGATAATCCGGAAGAGCTCGACACGCGCTTCTCCAAATTTGCACCACTGGAAGATTCCGATACAAAACAGGCTATGCTTGAGAAATTAGAAGGCGCTGACGAGTTTCTCGATTTGCTTGATAAAGTAAAATCTGCAGTTGCAGAACCAGCTCCTGAAAAAGAAGCTGCGGAAAAAGAAGATACAAAAAAAGACGTCCCTGCAAAACCAGCGATCCGTCTGTTTTCTTTTTCTAATTTAGACAGTGTGATCCATGCAGCCAGATTGCTGCACCCAATGTACCACGGAGCGAATACACTCTACAAAAATGAAACAAACGGTATTTTCATTTTAGCCTTAGCACAATCTGCTCACACCAACAGTGAGTTTAGTAAAATCTGTAATATGTTATCCGAATACGGTTCTTTTGAAAAAGCCTCCGGTGCTGTTCTTGCTTACTTGGAAGAGCACTGTCAGACTATTATTTCTGCAGATGCAGTCAGACATCTTGCAGAGATTTAAGGTGATATCTCATCCCCTTTCATCATAGAGCGACATCATTGATCATCGGCCGCAGATTGGATAAAAAATAAAAAGCGCCTTGAGCCAGACTTTCTCAAGTATACTGTCTGCTTGCTCAAGACGCTTTTTCTATTTGCAAAATCTTCGATTAGTTGTTTGCTGCTAAGAAAGCATTGATCTTTTCTTCTAACAGATCTGCATCAAGTCCATGTACCATAGCTGCCTCTGCAAGAGTTTCAGCCTGTGAAGCAGGACATCCAAGACAGTGCATTCCTACTTCCATAAGGATTGGTGCTACTTCTGGATTTGTTCTGATCAGCTCACCGATTGTCATATCTTTTGTCACTTTCGCTGCCATATTTATTTCCTCCTTTATTTCTCTAATCGCGAAACATATTTGAACGTTTATCCTTCCTTTTTTCAAATATGTCATACTCTCTCTTCGATTATAATACTACTCCTTGAAATTATCAACTCTTACTTAATTGTTTATACATTTTAATACAATTTTAGAATTTTCAAAAGTCAACAAGTTTTTTATTTTTTTTCGACAAATGAAGATTTTTATTATAACTGACCAAAACATTCGTTCTTTTCTTAACAATAATAATCCACACAATTCACATTCATTCATGTGGATAATGTGGATAACTTGGTGTAAAACTTTTATTTTTAACCATTTTAGCCAGTTTCCTGTGTGGAAAACTTGTGGACAGTATTTTGATAGTATTTTTCATAATTCTCTTGTCCTCGACAACTTTGTGCACTTTGCATATGATTATTTTTCCACTATTTTCCTATGTCTATACAATTTAAAGTTTTGCATAGGAAAATAGGGCACAGTATGATGAATCGCTTCACACATACTGCACCCATTTTTTCTCATTTCATCATCATTTTCCTTATTCCAGCACTCTTCGTATTGTAATAATATCTGTGAAAAATGCCGGACTGATCCCAATCCCGTTCTCCTCATCAATTGCATTAATAATCTGATTCTCTTCTATATAAATACCAACATGTCCCTCATATAAAATTAAATCTCCCGGAAGAATTTCATCATAAGTAACTTCTATTCCCGCATTTTCCATATCCCACGTTGTCCGCGGAAGTTTCACTCCGAATTTTCTATACACGGACTGAACAAACCCCGAACAATCTGCTCCCTCGGTCAGACTTGTGCCTCCCCAGACATATGGATTCCCAAGAAACTGCTTTGCATAGGCGACTACCCTTTTTCCTCTTTCTTCTACTGTCCCTTTCTTTTCTTCTGATTCTACAGTATCATATTTTTCTTTTATCGTAACATAATCATCGGATATATATGCTCTTCCCCCATAATATTCGATTGGAATCCATCCATTTTGAGGCTTCTCTTCTATTTTCTTTTTGGCACCTTGTTCCAACTGTCCGATAATCTGTGTGTCTGTCCCCTGACCTTGCCGCACGTTGAGACAATCTGCTGTAACTTCAGCAATCTGTATGGCAGTTTTCTCTGTTTTTTTTAACTCTTTCTCATAATACTGCTCCTTTAACAATCCAGCCCCCGCACTTGGTAAGTGTTCTGCCGCCATAGATATACAGGGAATACTTTGCGACAAAATCTCTGCTGCAATCAGACCTGCCATTATTTTCTTTCTACTTCTATCCCTCATAGTTTCCTCCTCTTTTCACTTTTTAGTATTCCCGCTTTCCCTGAAATCATGCTTTTGTTGCCAACTTGTGAAATCTCCCTTTCAAAATTCTAAATATAAAATTTTTATGATTCCTTTCAAACATATTGTGTCAGACATTTTATCGTGTTATACTTCAAGAGTAAGTGAGTTCTATTATTTTTATAATTAAAATTAGATAATATATCTTTACTTGCCTAAAATTTTTACTTGACAAATCCCCTTTGAATAATTTATATTATAATCATAATAACTATTACTATTATTGAAAGGGGGATTCCCATTGGCAACACTAAAATATAGTAGACAACGAGAATCCATCAAAAATTATCTGTTACACACAGAAGAACATCCCACCGCTGACACCGTCTATATGCATGTGCGGGAAGAATTCCCTAACATCAGTCTTGGGACAGTATATAGAAATCTGAACTTACTTGCAGAGACCGGAGATGCTCTGAAGATTCCCACCCCTTCCGGTGGTGACAGATTTGATGGTAAAACGACTCCACACTATCATTTTATATGTACTTGTTGTGGAAAAGTAATGGATCTGGATATGGAAAGCATTGATCATATCAATGAGATTGCCGGTAAAAACTTTGCCGGGCAGATTGAGTCTCATACGACAATGTTTTATGGAAAATGTGAAGATTGTATTTTAAAGTCTTAGCAAAAGAATTTTTCAAATATCCATTGACAAAAGAAACTAATTATGCTAAATTAATATCAGTAACTATTACTGATATTGAAAAATAAAAAGTAAAAGAAAAGGAGATCTTAACTATGAAAAAATTTGTATGTACAGTATGCGGATATGTTTATGAAGGAGAAGCTGCACCAGCTGAATGTCCACAGTGCCATGTAGGAGCTGATAAATTCAAAGAAATGACAGGAGAAAGAGAATGGGCTGCTGAGCACGTTGTAGGTGTTGTGTTGCTGATTCTAATCTGTGCCTCGATGTAA
>ENA-OPSG01001204-OPSG01001204.1-human-gut-metagenome-genome-assembly--contig:-NODE-1204-length-13177-cov-3.263603_pt1 | contig 13177 bp, 11 predicted proteins | sample MGYA00241454_ERZ501900 | MGnify/ENA primary metagenome ERZ501900 (study PRJEB25962, sample SAMEA2042225) | human gut metagenome | biome: human gut; feature: human-associated habitat; material: faeces... | reverse complement strand
CGTTCTTTTCGGAAAGCTCCTCTGCAAGATTACCGGAGGAAAGATCAACCCGTTAATCGGTTCCGCAGGCGTATCTGCAGTTCCTATGGCCGCGCGTGTATCCCAGAAGGTTGGTTCTGAAGCAGATCCTACCAACTTCCTGCTGATGCATGCCATGGGACCCAACGTTGCAGGCGTTATCGGTACTGCGGTTGCAGCCGGAACATTTATGGCAATCTTTGGCGTTAAGTAATTGATGGAGGAAAAATAAATGGCAGAAATTGAAAAAAAACCGGTTAAAATAGTAGAAACGATTCTGCGTGACGCGCATCAGTCATTGATCGCTACAAGAATGACTACAGAACAGATGCTTCCGATCATTGAAAAGATGGATCAGGTCGGTTATCATGCAGTTGAATGCTGGGGAGGAGCTACGTTTGATGCGTCTTTGCGCTTCCTGAAAGAAGATCCATGGGAGAGGCTTCGTAAATTCCGTGACGGATTTAAAAATACAAAACTTCAGATGCTGTTCCGCGGACAAAATATTCTGGGGTATCGCCCGTACGCAGATGATGTAGTAGAATACTTTGTACAAAAATCAGCGGCAAATGGAATTGATATTATCCGAATTTTTGATTGTCTGAATGATATCAGAAACTTGAAGACAGCAGTGACGGCCGCAAATAAAGAAAAAGCACATGCACAGGTAGCGATGTCTTATACACTTGGCGATGCGTATACTCTTGATTACTGGGTGGATCTTGCAAAGAGAATCGAAGATATGGGAGCGAATTCTATTTGTGGTAAAGATATGGCAGGACTTCTTGTTCCGTATGAAGCGACAGAACTTGTCACAGCGCTGAAAGAGGCAGTAAATATCCCGATTGAAATGCATACACATTATACATCGGGAGTTGCTTCGATGACTTATATGAAATCTGTAGAGGCAGGAGCTGATATCATTGACACCGCAATGTCTCCGTTTGCTCTCGGAACGTCGCAGCCGGCAACGGAAGTGATGGTGGAAACGTTCAAAGGTACGCCGTATGATACTGGATTAGATCAGAAACTGTTATCTGAGATTGCGGATTATTTCCGTCCGATCAGAGATGAAGCGCTTGAAAGCGGACTGCTTAATCCGAAAAACCTCGGAGTTAATATTAAGACTTTATTATATCAGGTTCCGGGAGGAATGCTTTCTAATCTGACATCTCAGTTAAAAGAACAGGGAGCGGAAGAAAAATTCTATGAAGTGCTTGAGGAAGTACCACGCGTGCGTAAAGATCTTGGCGAGCCGCCGCTTGTTACTCCGTCTTCTCAGATTGTCGGAACACAGGCTGTATTTAATGTTCTGATGGGTGAGAGATATAAGATGGCGACAAAAGAGACAAAAGATATTCTTGCAGGAAAATATGGCGCGACTGTAAAACCGGTTGACGCTCAGCTTCAGAAAAAGATTTTAGGTGAGAATGCAGAGATCATCACATGTCGTCCGGCAGATTTGATCCCGAATGAGCTCGATACACTTCGCAAAGAGTGCGAGCAGTGGATACAGCAGGATGAAGATGTTCTTACGTATGCATTATTCCCGCAGGTTGCCGTTGATTTCTTTAAATACAGACAGGCACAGCAGACAAAAGTTGACGCTGCAGTAGCAGATACTAAGAACGGAGCATATCCGGTATAGATAAAAGGAATAGTGACAGGATCGAACGATTGAATTTATTCAGGAGATCGATCCTGTTTTATTTGTACTCTTTTTCGTTTAGTGGTATCATAAAAAGGAATTTTGAGAAGCGGGAGGTCTTGAATGAAATATTCGGGAAGCATTTCAGATAGAATTAAGGCTCTTAGAGCCGAGATGAGACGGGAAAAGATAGATCTTTATATTATTCCGTCAACAGATTATCATAACAGTGAATATATAGGTGAATATTTTAAGGAACGTCAATATATGACCGGATTTACAGGCTCTGCTGGAACTGTGGTGTTTACAGAGGAGAAAGCGGGGCTTTGGACAGACGGGCGCTATTTTATACAGGCAGAACAAGAACTGCAGGGCAGTGAGATCATCCTTTTTAAAGCAGGGGAGCCGGGCTGCCCGGAAATCGAAGAATTTATACGGACAGAATTGCCGGAAGGCGGAAAGATCGGATTTGATGGCCGTACGATTCGGGTAGAACAAGGAAAAGAATTTGAAAAGATTGCCGAAGAAAAATGCGGAGCGCTGTCTTATCTTTCGGATCTTGTCGATGTTGTCTGGAAAGACAGACCGCCTTTGCCGACGGAAAAAGCGTTCTTTTTGGATGAATTTTACTCGGGAGAAACAGCAGCTTCTAAGTTGGAAAGAGTAAGGTGTAAGATGGATGAATCAGGAGCTGATGTACATCTGTTATCAAGTCTTGATGATATTGCGTGGCTATTAAACATCAGAGGAAACGATATCTTGTGTTGTCCTCTTGTTTTGGCATATTTAATAATCTATAAGGATCATGTTGAATTGTTTGCAGATGAAGAAAAGTTCTCCGATGATATGAAGCGGGAATTTGCGAAAAATCATGTTGCTCTAAGACCATATACAGAAATCGAAAATGCGGTCGGAAAACTAAGCGGCAGGAAGAAAATGCTGATAGATCCCGAGCGTCTTAGCTATGCTTTATATAAATTGATACCGGATGAAACTGAAATGATAGAGAAAGAGAATCCGGAAATCATAATGAAATCTGTAAAAAATGATATTGAAACAGAGCATATTCGCAGGGCGCATTTAAAGGATGCGGCTGCACATACAAAATTTATATATTGGCTGAAAGAAAATATCGGGAAAACAGAGATTACCGAACGGTCAGCTTCCGCTCGTTTAGAAGAGTTTAGAAAAGAGCAGGATGGATATTTAGGACCAAGTTTTGAACCAATCAGCGCATACTACGAACATGGAGCGATTGTCCATTACAGTGCATCGAAGGAAAGCGACGCACGATTAGAAAAGGGGCATTTTCTTTTAACAGATACCGGAGGACATTATAAGGATGGATCGACTGATATTACAAGAACCGTGGCTTTAGGTGAAGTGAGTTATCAGGAAAAAGAAGATTTCACTCTTGTTTTGCGTTCGATGCTCAGACTTATGAACGCTGTGTTTTTGGAAGGGTGCAGCGGTGCGAATTTAGACTGTCTTGCAAGAGAAGTGTTTTGGAAGGAAAGGCTGAATTTTAATCATGGCACGGGTCATGGGGTTGGATATCTTTTGAATATTCACGAGCCTCCGATTAATTTCAGATGGAAGGAAGGCAAAAATGCTGCGCCGGCTCTTCAAAAAAATATGATAATTACAGATGAACCGGGGATTTACAGAGCAGGCCGACATGGCGTCAGAATTGAAAATGATCTTCTTGTCGTAGAAGATACGCAGAACGAGTTCGGAAAGTTTTTGAAATTTGAGCCGCTTACCTATGTTCCGATTGATCTTGATGCAATTCTCCCTGAAAAAATGAGTGATGAAGAAAAAAAGATGCTGAACGAATATCATGCTGCCGTTTATGAAAAAGTCGGAATGTATTTAGAGGAGAACGAGCGAGAGTGGCTGAAGCGATATACAAGACCGATATAAATTATGCACATCTGCAAATCGGACAATGACAGTAAAGAAAAAATAAGATATAATCAGTTGGTGATAATTGAGAAAAAGTAGGAAACAAAAATGGGACAAAATGAAACAACGACAAATGAACTTTTATTAAGAATTAAAGAAAAATATAAAAAAATGAGTAAAGGACAGCGGCGTCTTGCAGATTATGTATGCAATGATTACGACAAAGCGGTTTTTTTGACGGCTGCCAAATTAGGAGAGATCGTCGGGGTCAGTGAGTCAACTGTAGTGCGATTCGCTACACAGCTTGGCTATAAAGGATATCCGGGATTTCAAAAGGCATTAGAAGAACTTGTCCGTAATAAGCTGAATTCGATCCAGAGGATGGAAGTGACGTATGGAAGAATCAGCCAAAGTGAAATACTGGAAACTGTTCTTCAATCCGATATAGATAAGATTAAGATGACTCTTGCAGATATCGACCATAAAGCATTTGATCTTGCGATTGACACGCTCCTGAATGCGAGGAGAGTTTATGTAATAGGGATCAGAAGCTGCGCTCCGTTAGCATCATTTTTAGGATTTTACTTAAATCTTGTTTGTGATAACGTATCTGTTGTCGATGTAAACAGTTCCAGTGAAATATTTGAACAGTTGATCAGAATTAACGAACATGATGTTATCATAGGGATCAGTTTTCCGAGATATTCTATGCGGACATTAAAAGCATTGGAGTTTGCAAGTAACCGAAAGGCAAAAGTGATCACTTTAACGGACAGCGTCCATTCGCCTATGAATCTGTATTCATCGTGCAATCTGATTGCAAGAAGTGATATGGCGTCGATCGTAGACTCTCTTGTAGCGCCGTTAAGCGTAGTGAATGCTCTCGTAGTGGCGCTTTGCATGAAGAGACAAAAAGAAGTTGTATCAACACTTGAGACGTTAGAGGAAATATGGGGAGAATATGAAGTGTACAGCAGAGATGAATTAGATCCTATGAAACGTTCGTTTTTCCCGGATGAAACGGCAGGAGGAAAAGATGAGTAAAGTGATAGTTGTCGGAGGCGGAGCCGCAGGAATGATGGCGGCTGTATTTGCCGCCGAAAACGGGCATCATGTTCAGATTTATGAGAAAAATGACAGATTGGGCAGGAAATTATTTATAACGGGAAAGGGACGCTGTAATATTACAAATGCATCGGATGTTGAAGAATTATTTCAGGCGGTAGTCAGTAACCCAAAGTTTTTATATAGTGCATTTTACAGTTTTACGAATGAACAGGTGATCGACTTTTTTGAAAATCTCGGTGTGAAGACGAAGGTTGAAAGAGGAAACAGAGTCTTTCCTGTTTCCGATCATTCGTCGGATATAATCGGGGCGCTTCAAAGAGAACTGCACCGTCTCGGCGTTCAGATATCTCTTTGTACGGAAGTGGAAAAAATATGTGTAGAAAACGAGAAAATAACAGGAATCATTATTTCTGATGATTCCCAAAAACAAAAGCAGCATTTTGTTGACGCAGATGCGGTGATCATAGCGACTGGAGGGATTTCTTATCCTGCTACAGGATCGACAGGAGACGGATACCGATTTGCAAAAACATGCGGGCATAAGGTTACCGAACTTTTTCCGGCTCTCGTTCCGATGGAAGTAAAAGAATGGTATGCAAAACAGCTTCAGGGTCTGTCGCTTCGGAACGTATGTATCCGTGTGACCGACGGAAAAAGGAAATTATATGAAGAATTCGGAGAGATGCTGTTTACCCATTATGGAGTGACAGGTCCGGTTATTTTAAGCGCTAGCAGTATTGTAGGAAAAAGGCTGAAAGAAAAAGAGCTGACTTTACATATCGACTTAAAACCGGCGCTTACAGAAGAACAACTCGACAAACGGATTCTCAGAGAGTTCGATGCGAATCATAACAAACAGTTTAAAAATGCAGTCGATAGTTTGTTTCCGGCAAAACTAAAACCTGTTATGACAGAACTTTCAGGTATTGCGGAAGAAAAGAAAGTAAATGAGATTACAAAAGAAGAAAGAATGCGGTTTGTACGTCTGATCAAAGATTTTAAAATGACGCTTACAAGTTTAAGAAGCTATAGCGAGGCGATCATTACAAAAGGCGGAGTAAGCGTAAAAGAGATCCATCCGGGAACAATGGAGTCAAAGTTTGTTAAAAATTTATATTTTTCGGGAGAAGTTTTGGATCTTGATGCTCTTACAGGAGGTTATAATCTTCAGATTGCATGGTCTACGGCATATCTTGCGGGAATGAATGCCGGAAGAGAAGAATAAAAGAAAAAGCAGTAAGAAAGGGGAAAGAAAATGGGATATAATGTGGCGGTGGACGGCCCGGCAGGAGCCGGAAAAAGTACGATAGCAAAACTGGTGGCGAAAGAAAAAGGATATATATATGTAGATACAGGAGCAATGTATAGAGGATTGGCGATCCATTTTCTGAAAAAAGGAATTTCGCCGGAAGACAAAGAGGCTGTTGCAAAAGCGTGCATAGATGCAGATGTAAGTATTGTGTACGAAAACGGAGTACAGCAGGTTTATTTAAACGGTGAAAATATTACAGGCATGCTTCGTACAGAAGAAGTTGGAAATATGGCGTCAAAAACGTCGGCTATCCCGGCGGTTAGGGAAAAGCTTTTAGAATTGCAGAAAACGCTGGCACGCGAAAAAGATGTGATCATGGACGGACGGGATATCGGAACAAATATTCTTCCGAATGCAGATGTGAAAATCTATCTGACTGCCAGCGTAGAAACAAGAGCAAAACGTAGATATGATGAGCTTGCGTCAAAAGGGGAATCATGTGACTTTGACGAGATTGCACGGGATATCAAGGAAAGAGATGAACGTGACATGACAAGAGAAATTGCACCGTTGAAAAAAGCAGAGGATGCGATCTTAGTAGACAGTTCGGATATGACGATTGATGAAGTGGTAAGTAAAATATGCAGCTTCTGTAATTAGTGAGAGGAAAATACAGTGAAAGTGATAAAAGCAAAGACTGCCGGATTTTGTTTCGGAGTAAAGCGGGCGGTTGACACGGTATATAAGCAGGTAGATACAAAGTGTGGACAGATTTATACGTATGGTCCGATTATCCACAATGAAGAAGTTATCAAAGATATGAGGGATAAAGGGGTTATCGTACTACGTTCTGAAGAAGATTTGGATATGATCAGTCAAGGTACGGTCATTATCCGGTCTCACGGAGTGGAAAAACGCATTTATGAAAAGATCGAACAAAAAGGTCTTAGAATTGTAGATGCTACCTGCCCATTTGTGAAAAAGATTCATAATATTGTATCTGAAAAGAGCGGAGAGGGATTTCATATTATTATAATCGGAAACCCGGAACATCCTGAAGTTGTAGGGATAAAAGGATGGGCGAAAGACAATGTAACCGTCATACAAAGTGCGGAAGATGCGGAATGTTTTACAGCTGATCGAAAAGAGAAAATCTGCATTGTTTCCCAGACGACATTTAATTACAATAAATTTAAAGATTTAGTTGAAATTATAATGAAAAAGAGTTATGATGTAAGTGTTTTAAATACAATCTGTAATGCTACAAAAGAGCGTCAGACTGAAGCTGAAAGCATTGCAGAGTCGGTGGATGCTATGATCGTTATTGGAGATAAACATAGTTCCAATACTCAGAAATTAGTTGAGATCTGCCGCAAAGCATGTGACAATACGTACTATATACAGACACTTGACGATTTGGATTTGAATCAATTAGGGTCAGTGGAAACAGTAGGTATTACAGCAGGGGCATCCACGCCCAACAATATAATTGAGGAGGTTCAAAATAATGTCAGAATTATCTTTTGAACAGATGTTAGACGAGTCATTTAAAACGATTCACAATGGAGAAGTAGTTGAGGGAACGGTAATCGATGTAAAACCGGAAGAGATTATCCTGAATATCGGTTATAAGGCAGACGGTATCATTACAAAGAATGAATACTCCAACGATCCGTCAGTTGACCTCACAAAAGTAGTATCCGTAGGTGATACGATGACAGTCAAAGTTTTGAAAGTAAACGACGGAGAGGGTCAGGTTCTTCTTACATATAAGAGACTTGCAGCCGAGAAAGGAAATGAGAGACTGCGTGAAGCGTTTGAGAACAAAGAAGTCCTCAAAGCTACAGTTACACAGATTCTCGGAGGCGGCATTTGCGCTACAGTTGATGAAGTCAGAGTGTTTATCCCGGCAAGCCTTGTATCTGATTCTTATGAGAAAGATCTTGGAAAATATGAAGGTCAGGAAATTGAATTCGTAATCAGCGAGTTCAATCCGAGAAGAAACCGTGTGATCGGAGACAGAAGACAGCTTCTTGTTGCAGAACGTGCCGAGAAACAGAAAGAACTGTTTGCAAGATTACAAGTCGGAGACAGAGTAGACGGCGTGATCAAAAATGTGACGGATTTCGGAGCGTTTGTTGATCTTGGCGGAGTTGACGGACTTCTCCATATTTCTGAAATGTCATGGGGAAGAATTGATAATCCGAAGAAAAACTTCCACGTAGGTGATACTCTTACTGTTCTTGTGAAAGACATTCACGATACAAAAGTTGCCTTAAGTTTGAAGTTCCCGGAGACAAACCCGTGGGCGAATGCTTCAGAGAACTTTGCAGTAGGTACAGTGATCACAGGAAAAGTTGCACGTATGACAGATTTCGGTGCATTTGTTGAACTTGCACCGGGAGTTGATGCGCTTCTTCATGTATCTCAGATTTCGAGAGAACATGTTGAGAAACCATCGGATGTTCTTTCTGTAGGTCAGGAGATTACAGCTAAGATTGTTGACCTGAACGAAGAAGAGAAGAAGATCAGCCTGAGCATGAAAGCATTGGAAGCTGATCGTGATGAAGAAGATGCAGTATCTGTTGATTACGAAGCAGATGCTGAGTAATTATCTTTTGTATTTTATATAATGGATAAGATAGGGGACGATACTTGCATAGAGTGTCGTTCTCTTTATTATGTTAAAAAGATAACATTCTTCTGAAAATACAGAATTGTATGATTTTGTCGTTTGAATGACTGGATTTTTATGCTTCATTCTAGTAAAATAACGTAATATGAAAATAATGCGGGAATAGAGTGTGATAAGTAGATTCTGTTTCGGCGGGAAAGAAAGGAAGAATATCATGGGACTTCTGACATTTAAAGGCGGTATCCATCCGGATGACGGAAAGCGTTTTTCAAAAGACAGTGAAATACGTACATTACTGCCGAAAGGGGAACTGGCGTATCCGCTTTCACAGCATATCGGAGCGCCTGCGAATCCGATCGTAAAAAAAGGAGATCATGTTTTAAAAGGACAGAAGATTGCGGAAGCAGGAGGTTTTGTGTCATCACCGATCCATGCTTCTGTATCCGGAACTGTGAAAGGAATTGAATATCGGTTTAATCCGGCAGGTACAAAAACAGAATGTATCATCATTGAAAATGATGGAGAATACGCGGAAATAAACGATCTTACGGTGAAACCTTTTGGTGAGATGACAAGAGAAGAGATCATTGAGAGAATCGGTGAAGCCGGTATTGTCGGAATGGGAGGCGCAGGTTTTCCTACGAGGGTAAAGCTTTCTCCGAAAGAACCTGAAAAGATAGAATATATTATTGCGAACTGTGCAGAGTGTGAACCGTATATTACGGCAGATTACAGAAGGATGTTGGAGAATACCGGACAACTGGTGAACGGTATGCGTATAATCCTTTCGCTGTTTCCGAATGCAAAAGGAATCTTTGCGGTAGAAGATAATAAAAAAGACTGTATTGAAAAATTAAACAAAGAAACAGAAAATGACCCGAATATGGAAGTGAAGGCACTCATGACAAAATATCCTCAGGGAGCGGAACGTCAGTTGATCTATGCAGTGACAAAACGTGCGATCAATTCATCTATGCTCCCGGCAGATGCGGGTTGTATTGTTGATAATGTGGAAACATTGATCGGGATTCATATGGCAGTAGCTGAGGGGAAACCTCTTACGGAACGTGTTGTTACTGTAAGCGGAGACGCCATAAATTCTCCGGGAAACTTTAAAGTTCTTCTTGGAACAAACCATATGGAATTAATTGAAGCGGCGGGTGGATTTTCTCAACAGCCGGAAAAATTGATATCCGGAGGGCCTATGATGGGATTCGCCATGGTAAGTGCAGAAGCTCCGGTAACAAAAACATCTTCTTCTATTCTTGCGTTTAAGGAAGATATAGTTTCAAAAAGCGTGGAGACGGCATGTATCAACTGTGCAAGATGCGTTGATGTCTGTCCGAGTCGTATTATACCTTCACGATTAGCCGATCTTGCCCAAAGACATGATGAAAAGGCTTTTGTTGCGATGAATGGACTTGAATGTGTGGAATGTGGATCATGCAGTTATGTGTGTCCGGCGAAAAGACCTTTGAAACAGGCTATCGGTTCTATGAGAAAAATTGCGCTTGCAAATAAAAGAAAGAAGTAAGTGAGAGGTGAGAGAAAAGTGAATGAAAATTATCATGTATCAGCATCCCCGCATATTCGGGATAAGATAAAAAGCAGCAATATCATGCTTCTTGTTGTGATTGCCCTGCTCCCTGCTACTGTATTCGGAATTTGGAATTTTAGACATGAAAATGCGTGGATCTTAGTTGTTGCTACAACGGCGGCTGCTGTGCTTGCAGAGTATATCTATGAAAAATTAATGCATAAACCGGTTACAATCGGTGATTTCAGCGCAGTTGTTACAGGTCTTTTACTTGCATTGAATCTTCCTCCGACGCTTCCGTGGTGGATGGGGGTACTCGGAGCCGTATTTGCAATCGTTGTTGTAAAACAGCTTTTCGGTGGATTGGGACAAAATTTTATGAATCCGGCCTTAGCTGCAAGATGCTTTCTTCTAATCTGTTTTACGCAAAAAATGACGTATTTTGTGTATGACGGCGTGACAGGCGCAACTCCGCTTGCACAATTAAAGAGCGGCAATGTAGTAAATACGATGGATATGCTTCTTGGAAATGTCCGGGGAACGATCGGAGAGACATCGGTGATCGCGATTATGATCGGAGCGATGTTCTTAATATTGACAGGAGTGATAGATCTTAGAATTCCGGGATCTTATATCGTATCATTTGTTATTTTTATCACGCTTTTCGGCGGCAATGGATTTGATCCGTGGTACATAACCGCTCATTTATGCGGCGGCGGTCTGATGCTTGGAGCATGGTTTATGGCAACAGATTATGTGACTGCTCCGATTACGAGCAAAGGAAAGATTTTGTATGGCATTTGTATGGGAATCTTAACCGGACTGTTCCGTTTGTTCGGAGCTTCGGCAGAAGGGGTATCTTATGCAATCATCATCAGTAACCTTTTGGTTCCGTTGATCGAGAAGGTTACTCTTCCGAAACCTTTCGGTAAAGGAGGAGAAAAGTAATGAATAAAATTATAAAAAATACGTTGATCTTAACTGCAATAACAGTTGTTTCAGGACTTTTGCTCGGAATTGTTTACGATGTTACAAAAGAGCCGATTGCGCAGGCGCAGGAGCGTACAAAACAAAAGGCGTTTCAGACAGTGCTTCCCGAGGCTTCAGAGTTTACATCCAGCAATTTCGATGAAAAAGAGGCGGCAAAAATTTTAAAAGAAAACGGTTATACAGACGATATAACAGAAGTAGCGGAAGCGACAGATAAAAAAGGGAAAGTAATCGGTTACGTGATCAATGTCACTTCTCACGAAGGGTATGGCGGCGACATTGAAATTTCTGTAGGAATCGCCTCGGACGGAACAGTGAAAGGAATTGAGATGCTCTCCATCGGAGAGACGGCGGGATTAGGAATGAAAGCGAAAGACGCTGAATTTAAAGATCAGTTTCGGGATAAAAAAGTGCAAAAATTCACTTATACGAAAAATGGAGAAAAAGGCGATGATAAGATCGATGCCATCAGCGGCGCTACGATTACGACAAATGCAGTGACTAATGCCGTTGATTCAGCACTGATTTATTATCAAACGGAGTTAGGAGGCGGTATCAATGAATAAATGTGCAGAACGTCTTTATAATGGCCTTGTGAAAGAAAATCCTACGTTCGTTCTCATGCTCGGTATGTGTCCGACTCTTGCGGTTACAACATCTGCGATCAACGGAATCGGTATGGGGCTTTCTACGACAGCGGTACTTGTGATGTCAAATATGTTGATTTCTATGTTGAGAAAAGTGATTCCGGCATCAGTGCGTATGCCTGCTTTTATCGTTGTTGTAGCTTCTTTTGTTACGATCGTTGATTTTTTGATGGCGGGATTTGTTCCCGGGCTTTATAAATCACTCGGATTGTATATCCCTTTGATCGTAGTAAACTGTATTATTTTGGGGAGAGCGGAAAGCTATGCATCAAAAAATCCGGTGCTTCCTTCGATTTTCGACGGGATCGGTATGGGACTTGGATTCACGGTCGGTCTTACGGCAATCGGTATTGTGAGAGAACTGCTTGGTGCAGGCGAGGTGTTCGGCATTCGTGTTATGCCGCAGTCATATGAACCTCTTACGATTTTTGTTCTTGCCCCGGGTGCGTTTTTTGTATTGGCATGTCTTGTAGCTCTTCAGAATAAAGTGAAAGCGAATCTTGAGAAAAAAGGAAAAAAAGTTCCGGTATCGTCAGGATGCGGCGAAGGTTGCTCTGCATGTGCAAGCAAAGGAATCTGCGGAGGTCATCTCGCAGAAAACGAACCACATCATGAAGAGACGAATGTAAAAGAAGAGGAGGAGGCATAAATGCAGGAATTACTTTTGATTGCAGTCGGAGCTGCGTTTGTAAATAATGTTGTCCTTAGTCAGTTCCTCGGTATCTGTCCGTTTTTAGGTGTTTCTAAAAATGTAAAAACTGCAGCCGGAATGGGCGGAGCAGTTGTATTCGTTATCACAATCGCTTCGTTTGTAACAGGATTGATCTATAAATTCATCCTTGGAAACCCGAAAATTTTAGGAGGAGAGCTCCAATATTTAAACACTATCGTATTTATCCTTGTCATAGCAGCTCTTGTACAGTTCGTAGAGATGTTTTTAAAGAAAGTGATGCCTCCGTTATATAATGCCCTCGGCGTTTATCTTCCGCTGATTACAACGAACTGCGCGGTTCTTGGCGTAGCGCTGACAAACGTACAAAACGGATATTATGAAAAAGGTGTCGGGATCGGTTTGCTGACCGGTGTAGTGAACGGATTTGCAGGCGCACCGCCGATCGATAAGATCGGGGAGTATTTTGCCGCCACATGGCTGACGACCATCACCATCCTGCTGCTGCAGCTGGTGCTGTCCCTGCTGATCCAGAACCAGATGATCGGCATGATCATCGGCCTGATCGGTTCGTTCATCGGCCTGTTTTCCCTGTTTTTCCCGCCGTCGTTCCAAAAATTCTTTGTCTGGGCATATTACGCGGTACTCTATAACACCAGTATGGACTGGGATGCTGCAACCCGCATTTCCGACTATTATTTCATCGGTTTTAATTGGGCAGGATTTCTTTGCCTTGCTCTATATTTTGTCGCAATCTATGCAATTGGCCGCATCCTGTTCGTCAAAAAGGAGGTCTGAGCTGTGTTT
>ENA-OPSG01001191-OPSG01001191.1-human-gut-metagenome-genome-assembly--contig:-NODE-1191-length-13268-cov-4.067509_pt1 | contig 13268 bp, 14 predicted proteins | sample MGYA00241454_ERZ501900 | MGnify/ENA primary metagenome ERZ501900 (study PRJEB25962, sample SAMEA2042225) | human gut metagenome | biome: human gut; feature: human-associated habitat; material: faeces... | reverse complement strand
TTGCGGCGTACAGCTTCGGCTTCGTCTCCCGTGCCGCGCTGTCGAAGGCGCACAATCGTCGCGTATGCGAGCACTGGATGCTCAACGGCGTGACGATCCTCGACCCCGACACCACGTGGATCGAAGACGACGTCGAACTCGCGCAGGACGTGACCGTGCTGCCCGGATCGTTCCTCAAAGGCCACACCGTGATCGGTCAGAACGCGGTCGTGGGTCCATACACAACGTTGATCGACGCGACCGTGGACGCCGAGGCCGTCGTCGAACGCTCCCGCGTGCAGGGCTCGCATATCGGGCGTGCCGCGAACATCGGCCCGTGGACCTACATGCGGCCGGGCAACGAGCTGGGCGAGGAGACCAAGGCCGGCGCGTTCGTCGAGATGAAGAAGGCGCACATCGGCAACGGCACCAAGGTGCCGCATCTGAGTTATGTGGGCGACGCCGAACTCGGCGAGCACACCAACATCGGCGGTGGCACGATCACCGCCAACTATGACGGCGTGCACAAGAACCGCACGCACATCGGCTCGAACGTGCCGTACTGGAGATCATAGAGCTTGTAACATAAGTTAAGTTGGAAACCTTTACCTGGATTCCGCCGCTTGTGGTCGGTTCTACATAAGAACAGCTGTAGGTACGGGTACCGATTTGTTCGTCGGGAGCGACCCCTTCCAGATATTTTCTTTCATCTGCATTGGTAACTTCGATGACTTCTGCTTTGTCAGATGAAGTTCCGAAATACTCATACATAGAATTCTTCTGTGAATCAGTCAGATTGGCGCCAAGTGTTACAACTTTGGATGAATCTGCTCTTACAACCAGTGGTGCCGCAGTAGATCCAAGTACGATTGCCATGGCAACTGGTAATGCTCTTTTAAATTTTTTCATAATGCGTGGTGTGTTCACCATGCCCCCTTTTTATTAAATATTTTTATCCCTGTTACTTTTTTAATATAACATAAAACAGTGTGTTTTCCTAGAAAATATAAATTAACTATTTCTAAAGATTTTCTGTAGATTGCGTCCGCATCTGCACAGTCAACAACTTTTGCAGGCGTGAGTCCAGCTCCTTTTGCGGTATCATTCCCTGCATGGTGGCAATCAGTTCTCGGTCTTTGAAAATGAGAAATGACGGAAGAAGAGCGGTCTGATATTGCGCAGCAAGAAGTGCGGATTCAGAGGTCTCTACTTCAAAAAAGCAGATGCTGCCGAAATATTTCTTCTGATATTTCTTTTCCAGATCTTCTATGACAGGGCGCATCATTGCACATTTTCCACACCAGACAGCGTAGAACATGACTACAGCCAGTGTGGGATGCTCCGGTCCAGCCTTTGTCGGTGTATCGGAAGAAAACTGCCAGTGGTTCATCCGGCAGATATCAAAGTTCTGTGTCGTCAGATGTAACATAAGCTTCCACCCTTTCCCATAAGAAACAGGAGCATAAGATATGCTTTCTATTAATATATGAAAGGAAAGGGAAGAAGTGCAGGCAGACAGGATCGGTATATAAGTTCGGATATTGCAGCATGTTATCTGCGCTTTGCGATCAGTTTACAGATCGGATTGCCCATAGAAGAGAACTTGGCTTCATATTCAGTCATAATATTGCCCTGATTCATCGTACTGTCGTTATGAAGATCATAGGATAGCTGATCCAGAACGAAAAGTTCGGAAGTTTCGAGTTCTTCTACTGAAAAGTCAAAGAGCGGCCGGTTGTCGGTCTTGAATTCTACCGTTCCATCTGCGGTCAGGACTTGGTCATAAAGCTTGAAGAATTCATTGGAAGTCAGTCTTCTTCTTGCATGGCGGGCTTTCGGCCACGGATCGGAGAAGTTCAGGTAGATACGTGATACTTCTGCCGGGGCGAATACGGTTGGCAGGTCATTTGCATCCATACAGATGAACCGGATGTTGGCAGGAGCTTTCCCCTCCGCTTCCAGTTCCTGGAATTTCTCAACGGCACGCAGCAGAACGCTGGAATAACGCTCAATGCCGATGTAGTTAATTTGTGGGTTTTTGGCTGCCAGGGTCAGAAGAAACTGACCTTTTCCCATGCCGATCTCGATATGCAGGGGCTGCTCTTTTTTAAACGTCTGGTTCCAGTTTCCGCGTAAGCTTTCCGGATCTTTCACAACTTCTTTGCAGGCTTCGAGAACGCTCTCTGCACGTGGTATATTTCTAAGACGCATACGTGTATTCCTCCTTATAATCACTGGGTTTGCAAATCGTTCTTAGTTTATCGTCTGTGCAGGAAAAAGTCAATGGAAGCAGAAATTGTCAGAAGAATTGAGAAGAAATAATACAATATATACAAAATAATTGTGGTAATTTTAAAAAATAGGTGTATTATTATAACATGGATAAAAAAATAACAATTATTTGTTGTGAAATGTGCAAAAAGGAGGGCGGCTTATGAACTCTGTAATTGAAAAATTGGCTGAAGTAGAGATGACGGCGGAGACGATCGTAGAGCATGCCAGACAGCAGAAGAGTGAAATTGAAAGACAGATACAGGAAGAAAGAGATCAATTTGACCGGGATCTGGAAGAAGAGACACAGAAAAAACTGGAGAAGATAAAAGAAAAGTCGCAGCAGGAAGTAGAGAAGGTCCTGGACCGGGAACGGAAGAAGAACCAGACTGCAATTGATGCGCTGAAGCAGGAATATGAAGAAAATCACGAGATTTATGCAGAGGAAATCGTAAGACATATGATCGAGGTGTAGTGTATGGGAAATGTGATGGCTTACAGTGGGATTACGACAAAGGTACGTGCAATGTCGGCAAAGCTTTTGACAGCGGAGGATTATGACATAATTGCCGGACTTGGGACAGTAACGGAAGCAATTGAATATCTGAAAGACAAGACGGCATATGCACCTTATGTGAACCGGATGGACATTTCGCTGTATCACAGGGGAAATGTGGAGAAGATCCTGTATCAGTCTCTGTTCGATGATTATTCGAGACTCTTCCGTTTTGCCGGAATGAAACAGAAGACATTCTTAAAATTATACTGGAAACGTTATGAGATTGATCTGATCAATTATTGTCTGAGAATTGTGTTCAATCATTATGACAAGCCGTTTGACCTGGAATATAAGAAAGAGTTTTTTGACAGATATTCACAGATTTCCATTGACCGGTTGATAACTTCGAAAAATATTGATGAGCTTGTGGATAACTTACGGGATACGGAGTATTATGATGCACTTGCCAGAATTAAAGATTCCGGAGCGGGAACGCTTTTTGATTATGATCTGGCACTGGATCTGTATTATTTTTCCACTATGTGGAAAAAGGGAAAAAGGGTTCTGAAAGGACATGAACAGAAGATATTTTTAAAAGATTACGGGACGAAGATCGACCTTCTGAATCTACAGTGGATCTACCGTGCGAAGAAGTATTATCATATGCTTCCGCCGGACATTTATTCGATGACGATCCCGATTCATTACCGGGTTCGTGTGGAAGAGTTCAAGAGCCTGGTAGAGACTCCGACACTGGAACAGTTCGAAACCGAAGTGGGAAAAACGTACTATGCGGGAAAGTATGATTATATGCAGGCAGATAAGACACTGGAACAGATGTACCGTGACTGTCTGCGGAAATTGTACCTGACCGATAAAAGGAATGATCCGTATTCGATCGCGATCGTCAATACGTATCTGTTCCTGAAAGAAGAAGAAATCTATAAACTAACGACAGCCCTTGAGTGTATCCGTTACGGTTTGACGAAGGGAGAGACATTAGGATACTTAGGAGGTGTGAATCAATGATTGTTAAGATGAAGTTCTTAAGCATCAGCGGACCGAAGAATGACATCGACCGTGTCTGCGAGGTGTATCTGTCGAAATACGAAATGCAGCTTGAGAATGCGGCGGCGGAGCTTAAGACGACCGACAACCTGCAGCCTTTTGTGGAAGTCAATCCATACAAAGAGCCGCTTGCGAAGGCAGAACAGTTCAGCGCACTGTTAGCGGATGAAGACCAGAGGATCGATGTATCGATGAATCAGGAGGATATGCTGAACCTGATCCGGGATGTCAATCATGACTATCTGGATCTGCTGGAGAAGAAAGAGTTAACGAAGAAGCAGGTAGATGAATACAAAGAAAAGCTTCTGATCATGGAGCCGTTCCGGACACTGGAATTGGATATGCAGAAATCATTAAAGTATAAATATATGAAAGTCCGGTTCGGACGGGTAGATGTGAATTATTACAAACGTCTGGAAAAATATTTGTTTGATGATCTGAATGCGGTATTTATCGAAGGCATAAGGAATGAAAATTATGTGTACGGATGTTATTTCGTATCGAATGCGGATTCCAGTAAGGTGGATTCGGTATTCAATTCCTTACATTTTGAAAGGATTGCAATTCCATCCGAATACATAGGAACGCCGGCGCAGGCCTGTGAAGAGCTTGAAAAAGAAATTGAAGAAAAACAGAAAGAGATTGCTGGGATAAAAAAACAGATCAGTGAACTGATGGCAAAGAATGCCGCAAAGCTCCGAGGTGCAAAGAAGCGTCTGGAAGAATTGGCTACGAACTTTGATGTCCGCAAGCTGGCGGCAAGGATCGAAGAGGGAGATAATAAAGAAGACTATTACATCCTGTGCGGATGGATGGGCGAAGATGATGTGAACAAATTCCTGGCGGAATCGAAGAATGATGATAAGGTATTCGTTGTTGTAGAAGAAGACAAGGAGAAATTCTTCGGAGAGCCGCCGACGAAGCTTAAGAATCCAAGGTTCTTCAAGCCGTTCGAGATGTTCATCCGGATGTACGGGCTTCCGGCAAATGATGAGATGGATCCGACGATGTTCGTGGCACTGACGTATACATTTATCTTTGGTGCGATGTTCGGGGATGTCGGCCAGGGCTTATGCCTGTTTGTATTCGGCGGGCTTTTGTATCTGATCAAGAAGATCAACCTGGCAGGGATCATATCCATTGCGGGACTGTTCTCGACATTTTTTGGATTCATGTTCGGAAGTATCTTCGGATTTGAAGATGTGATACAGGCACGCTGGTTAAGACCTGTGGATGCGATGACGAACCTGCCGTTTATCGGACAGCTTAATACGGTATTCGTGGTAGCTATTGCATTTGGTATGGGATTGAATATCCTGGTGATGATCTTTAACGTGATCAACGCAGTTAAGAGTCATGATCTGGAAAATATGTTATTTTCCCACAACGGAATTGCAGGACTGGTGTTCTATGGATTCCTGGTGCTGACGATCGTGCTTTATATGACGGGACATAAGGTTCCGGGTAATATCATGATGGTAATTTTCCTGGGGGTTCCGGTGCTCTTGTTCGTATTCAAGGAACCGTTGGGCAATCTGGTGACAAAGCAGCATAAGAAGATGGAAGAGGGAAAGGTGATGTTCTTCGTGCAGGCGTTCTTCGAACTGTTCGAGACGATGCTGAGTTATTTTTCCAATACCATTTCTTATGTGCGTATCGGTGCATTTGCCGTCAGTCATGCGGCGATGATGGAGGTTGTGCTGATGTTATCGGGCGCAAGTGCGGGGCATACGAACTGGATCGTGTTCGTGCTTGGAAATGTGCTGGTGTGCGGACTGGAAGGGCTGGTCGTCGGTATCCAGGTACTGCGTCTGGAATACTATGAGATGTTCAGCCGTTTCTATAAAGGAACCGGACGGGAATTTAAGCCGTTCCACAGTCAGAGTGACAGAAAGTAATAAAATTCAAAGATATATTTACAGGAGGACAAAAATATGAGCCTGACAGTTAGAGTATTATTCGTTGTAACATTGTTGCTGAGTATTGTAATTCCATTTGGATATTTTCTGATCGGACAGAGGACGAAGAAGCGTTATAAGAGGGCTATCGGCACAAATATATTCTTTTTCTTCAGCACTGTTCTGATCGCAGGGATCATGCTTTTTGCGGGAGATCCGGTACAGGCAGCGGAAGCAGCCGGCAATACGGCGTCGAACGCAACAGGATTCGGATACCTGGCAGCAGCACTTTCAACCGGTCTTTCCTGTGTCGGCGGTGGTATCGCCGTTGCAAGTGCAGCAAGTGCGGCTCTGGGTGCAATTAGTGAAGATTCCAGTGCACTTGGTAAGTCACTGATCTTCGTAGGTCTTGCAGAAGGTGTGTGTCTGTACGGACTGATCATCTCCTTCATGATCTTGGGTAAATTGTAAGATGAAGATGTATCTGATCAGTGATAATATCGATACTCTGACAGGAATGCGTCTCGCAGGGGTAGACGGAATCGTGGTACATGAAAGAGAAGAACTCCGGTGTGCGATCGAGAATGCCATGGAGGATAAAGATGTAGGTGTGATTCTGTTGACAGAGAAATTCGGAAGAGAATTCCCGGACCTGATTGACGAGATCAAGCTGGAGCGGACAATGCCGCTTCTGATTGAGATTCCTGACAGACACGGGACCGGACGTAAGAAAGATTTTATCACATCGTATGTAAATGAAGCGATAGGGTTGAAATTATAGACAGGAAGAAGGTGGCACATTTGACAAACGAAGAAAAGATCACGCATATCCGCATGGCAGCGATGGAAGAGGCAAGAGCGGAGGCGAATGCGATCATAAAGCAGCATGAGGATGCGCTGAGAAGTGTGTTCGAGCAGCACCAGATCGAAGCCAGACGGCAGTCGGAGACGAGAGTGCGTGCGGAGAGTGTGACTGCAAAACAGCAGCTGAATATGGCGATGTCAAAGGCGCAGCTTGAATTAAAACGTGAGATGGGTAAGATACAGACAGAACTTAAGACAGAACTGTTCGAAGAAGTACAGTTAAAGCTTCTGGCATTTATGAGAACAGAAGAGTATAAAGAGGTTCTGATCCGTTATATAGAGAAAGCAGCACAGTTTGCATCCGGGATGGCGATGACGATCTATATCAATCCGTCCGATGCAGATAAGAAGACATATCTGGAGGAACGCACGGGAATGACGCTGACGATCAGCAAAGTGGATTTCATCGGCGGTGTGCGTGCGGTTGTGCCTGAGAAGAATGTTCTGGTGGATTATGCATTCAAAGGGGCACTGGAAAATGAATACCAGAAATTCCGGTTCCGGGGAGGTGTAAAGGGTGAGTAGCGGAAAGACAGAAAAGATATATGGCATCAACGGCCCGGTCATTTACCTGAAAGGGAAGACGGATTTTAAGATGTCGGAAATGGTCCATGTGGGAGAGGAAAAGCTGGTTGGCGAAGTTATTTCCCTGGATAAGGACCGGACGACGGTACAGGTGTATGAGGAGACTTCCGGACTGCATACGGGAGAACTTGTGGAAGGTACGGGAGCGGCAGTGTCGGTTACGCTGGCACCCGGTATCCTGAATAATATCTTTGACGGTATTGAGAGACCGCTGGAGCGGATCGCTGACAAGGGCGGGGCATTTATCACCCGTGGTGTCAGTGTAGATGCACTGGACCGCCAGAAGCTCTGGGAGACGCATATCACAGTGGCGGAAGGCGATATGGTACAGGGTGGAACGATCATTGCGGAAGTGCCGGAGACGCGGGCTATCGTGCACAAATGTATGGTTCCTCCGGGAGTGGAAGGAACTGTTATATCTGTGGTTCCGGATGGTGAATATACGATTGATGAGACGCTGGTTACGATTGAACTGTTCAATGGAGAAAAACGAGAACTTTCGATGACACAGCACTGGCCGATCCGTGTACCGAGACCGGTGAGCCGGAGATTCCCGGCAAGTGTGCCGCTGGTGACAGGACAGCGAATTCTGGATACGATGTTCCCGATTGCAAAAGGTGGAACGGCTGCGATTCCGGGAGGATTCGGAACGGGTAAGACGATGACCCAGCATCAGATCGCAAAATGGTCGGATGCGGATATTATCATATATATTGGATGTGGCGAGCGTGGAAATGAGATGACGCAGGTTCTGGAAGAGTTTTCAGAACTAGTCGATCCGAAATCAGGAAATCCTTTGATGGACAGAACGACGCTGATCGCCAATACCTCGAACATGCCGGTGGCTGCCCGCGAGGCATCCATTTACACCGGACTTACACTGGCGGAATATTACCGTGACATGGGTTATGATGTGGCGATCATGGCGGACTCGACATCCCGATGGGCAGAGGCACTGCGTGAGCTGTCCGGACGACTGGAAGAGATGCCGGCGGAGGAAGGGTTCCCGGCATATCTGGCATCGAGACTGTCGGCATTCTATGAAAGAGCCGGCATGATGCAGACATTAAATGGTGCAACCGGATCTGTCTCTATCATCGGAGCGGTGTCTCCGCAGGGGGGAGATTTCTCCGAGCCGGTTACGCAGAATACGAAGCGTTTCGTGCGCTGCTTCTGGGGACTGGATAAATCCCTGGCGTATGCGAGACATTTCCCTGCGATCCACTGGCTGACGAGTTACAGTGAATATCTGAATGACTTAAGCGGCTGGTATTCGGATCATGTGTCGCCGAAATTTGTTGATTACAGGAACCGTCTGATGGCGATCCTGAACCAGGAGAGCAGTCTGATGGAGATTGTAAAACTGATCGGCGGGGATGTGCTTCCGGATGATCAGAAACTGATTCTGGAGATTGCAAAGGTGATCCGTCTGGGATTCCTGCAGCAGAATGCATTTCATAAGGATGATACGTGCGTATCGCTGGAGAAGCAGTTCAAGATGATGGACGTGATCCTGTATCTGTATAAGACCAGCAGGAAACTGGTGGCAATGGGAATGCCGATGTCGGTACTGAAGGCGGAAGGTATATTTGAAAAGGTCATTGCGATCAAGTATGATGTGCCGAATGACAACCTGCAGTTACTGGATCTGTATAAATTAGACATTGATGACTTCTATAACCGCGTCATCGAGAAGAATGCGTAAAGGGAGGGACGTAAGATGGCAATAGAATATCTTGGACTGAGCAGTATAAATGGCCCTCTCGTCGTGCTGGAAGGCGTGGAAAATGCATTTTACGATGAGATCGTAGAATTTATTGTAGATCATAATACGAGGAAAATGGGGCGTATTGTAGAGCTGGATGAAGACAAGGCTGTGATCCAGGTATTTGAAGGGACAGAAAATATGTCACTGGATAATACCCATACAAGACTTACGGGACATCCGATGGAAGTTACTGTATCGGAGGAAATGCTGGGACGTACATTTAACGGAATCGGGGAAGCGATCGATGGACTTGGTCCGATTGCAGATGCAGAAAAAAGGGATGTAAACGGACTTCCGTTGAATCCTGTCAGACGGGAGTATCCACGAAACTATATCCGTACCGGAATCTCGGCGATTGACGGTCTGACGACACTGATCCGCGGGCAGAAGCTTCCGATATTCTCGGGAAACGGACTTCCGCATGATCAGCTTGCGGCACAGATCGTCAAGCAGGCTTCGCTTGGTGACAATTCGGATGAACAGTTCGCAGTTGTATTCGGAGCAATGGGTGTGAAGCACGATGTGGCGGAATTCTTCCGTAAGACATTCGAGGAAAGCGGTGTGGCAGACCATGTGTGTATGTTCTTGAACCTGGCGAATGACCCGGTGGTGGAGCGTCTGATCACGCCGAAGGTTGCGCTGACGGTAGCGGAATATCTGGCATTTGAGAAAAATATGCACATTCTGGTTATCCTGACGGATATGACTTCTTTTGCGGAAGCCATGCGTGAAGTATCGTCTTCGCGTGGTGAGATTCCGTCAAGAAAAGGATATCCGGGATATTTATACAGTGAACTGGCAACAATCTATGAACGTGCCGGTATTGTGGACGGGGCAAATGGTTCGGTGACGCAGCTTCCGATTCTGACGATGCCGAATGATGATATCACACATCCGATCCCGGACCTTACCGGATACATTACAGAAGGACAGATCGTACTGGACCGTAATCTTCACGGTCAGGCAGTCTATCCGCCGATCAGTATCCTGCCATCGCTGTCACGACTGATGAAGGACGGCATCGGAAAAGGATATACCAGGGAAGATCATCAGGATCTTGCGAACCAGTTATTCTCTGCCTATGCAAAGGTTGGAGAGGCGAGAAATCTGGCTTCGGTTATCGGAGAAGATGAATTGTCACCAATTGATAAACAGTATCTGAAGTTCGGTGAAGAATTCGAGAGACGCTATATTGGCCAGGGACCGGTGGAGAACCGGACGATGATGGAGACGCTGGATCTTGGCTGGGAACTGCTTGGACTTCTGCCGAAGGAAGAACTGGACCGTATTGATACGAAGCTGATTGAGAAGTATTGGAAGGATACGAAAGAGACATTGGAGACAGAAGAGTAGGAGGGATGCATATGAATCCGAGAGAATTTCCTACCAAAGGAAATCTGATGCTTGCAAAGAATTCTCTGATGCTTGCACGTCAGGGGTATGACTTGATGGATAAAAAGCGGAATATTCTTCTGAAAGAGCTGATGGGACTGATCGATGAGGCGAAAGACATTCAGGAAGAGATCGATGCAACCTTTACAAAAGCATATGCCTGCCTGCAGCGTGCCAATATCGAACACGGGATCAGTAAAGTCCAGGAACTGGCATTTACTGTTCCAATCGAGGATTCGCTGAAGATGCAGACCAGAAGCATCATGGGAACGGAGATCCCGCACATCAAGTATGATGCGAAGCAGAATGATCTGACGTATTCGTTCAGCACGACACATGAGTCGGTGGATATTGCAAGAGAAGCTTTCCGGGAAGTGAAGGAACTTACGATCAAGCTGGCTGAGGTGGAGAACTCGGCGTACCGTCTGGCCGCAAATATCAAGAAGACACAGAAGCGGGCGAATGCGCTTAAGAATATTACGATACCGATGTATACGAATCTGGTGCATACGATCAGTAATGCGCTGGAGGAGAAGGAAAGAGAAGAATTTACACGGTTGAAGGTGATAAAGAGGATGAAAATGTAACGACAAATTTTGCAAAGTAATTCCACTTATCCCCAACAAAAGAGGAGTTATCCACGGGAAACTGTGGATAACTCCTCTTTTGTCTGATAATTTCAATGCATGAATCGACATAGAATGACAACGATTATAATGAACGGGATTTTTCTGTACTTACATTAATGCATTCGATTACAGCACCACGCATGCCGGCTTTTTCAAGAGCCTCGCAGCCTTCGATGGTTGTTCCGCCAGGGGATGTGACCATGTCTTTTAATTCACCCGGATGTCGAGTGCGCCATAGAGAATGGCACCGCCCATATTGCCACATCCGATAATTCCGATTTTTTTGTGATCATAATAATTCCTCCTAGTTTGGTCATGAGATGTTTTAGAGCAGATATTTATAAAGTGTACAGTATGCAATGACAGGAGCTTTAAGGAGTCAGCTTGTGCAGTTCCCATGCTTTTTCGATACTTCCCGGAGTTTCCATCAATAATTTCGTTCCTTCTGCCATACATCTCGCAACGTAGAACATACCTTTCTGTCCGATAGTCATACCGGCCTGTCTGGCAGCAGCCCAGTGATGAAGCGGGGTACCTTTACACATCGTAGCGGCACTTAAGGTGATCAACGGGACGGTGTGGCTGACCTGTGAAGCGTCCGTGCCGATAGCGATCGGAACCGGTTTATCTTCAAGCGGTTCCAGGCCGGAGAATAGTGTCCCGTCATTGATGAGTCCGGCTTCTTTTGTGATCTGCTTTGCAAAATCCAGCTCTTCCGGTGTATAAGCCGGTGTCGGAACTCTGGTCATAGCATCGTAATATAATTCTGTCAGTACCCGGTTAACTTTCATCTCACTGCAGCTTGCGACCAGTTCGATATCGACGGTGGTGTCTGTCATAAGAGCGGCACCTCTGGCGCAGTTGTCTACACGTTCGCTTGCATCTTCGGTGCGGGAACGTAAGTAGGAGCGGATGAAATAATTTGTCTTTGCGATATCCGGAACAACATTTGCCGGAAGACCGTTATCAATGTAGGCATAATGCATACGGACATCTCCCGTTACGTGTTCACGGAGATAATTGACGCCTACATTCATGAGTTCGGCGGCATCCAGGGCGCTGCGGCCTTTTTCCGGTGCTTTGGCAGCATGGGAACTAAGTCCGTGGAATGTGTAGTTCTTAATGTCCTGTGCCTGCCAGATATCGTTGCTGACACGGTTGCGGTCGAATGGATGCCAGGTAATAGCAACATCGAGGTCATCAAAGACTCCCTGATCGTTCATCACGATCTTGCCGGACATGATCTCTTCGGCCGGGCAGCCATAGACGCAGATCGTTCCGGCTGCACCGGTTGCGTCCATATCGGCTTTTAATGCACATGCCGCTGCGGCAACGGCTGTTCCAAGCAGGTTGTGCCCGCAGGCGTGTCCGACCCTTGCCCTCATCCTTATATTGGTTCCAGCCATGATTATACTTTGCCTGTGCCTGCAAACTCCACCGGGGCGAAAAATGCTTCCTATAACGTGCCTGCACAAAAGTATTCTCATCCCAAAGCGTTTCATCGGAAAGGGGATTATAGAGCGTAACCGCCCCTGGAAGTCCCCGGCGGGAATAGAAGTAATAACCCTTCACATCCAGTTCGCTGTCATCCTTGAAAGTATGATAAAAGGTAGCTTCGCCCTGCCAGGAATAGATGCCGGAGTTGTTACGTTTCTCTTCCGTCACGTATTTCCCATTGACCAGCGTGAAAGGGTAATTACCGTCTGCCCTCATATAACCGGCATCTACCGCCACGCGTGTACGGCAGCCCAGTTTCTGCCACCAGCGCAGCGAGGGGCTGACCATGCCGAACGACCCTCCGCGCACCCGTGCCTGAAAAGCGGCATTGCGCCCGTCATCAAAATGAGGTTTTTCCGTCTCTATGCCCAGCACACCGGCCGACGCATACAAGCGGGCGGACTGCAACAAGTCCTCCGACTGCCCGATGGCGAGCGAAAGCATGGAAACATTGTCCAGCGAAAAACGCCCGATATCTATCTGCCCTGCCTGACAATTACTCACCGCCACCCCGTCATAACTGACAGCTGTATGGGCTGCTCCCATATTGCGTATGGAAACCGTTTTCAGTCCTCCAATGCCTCCATAGTCCTTTACATTGGCTCCGGCAAAACGGCGTACAGCATCTGCCATATTCTGTATTCCCAGCTGGCTGATATCCTGCCGTGACATCGTCTGTATGGGTACGGCAGAAGTCACTTTATTGGGCGACCTGCGTGCTGTCACTGTCACTTTCTCTATCTGATGCACTTTCCCCGTAATCGTATCTCACGAAATGGGAATGGGACGCTCGGTGAAGATAGAAGGATTGGGCGTAT
>ENA-OPSG01001189-OPSG01001189.1-human-gut-metagenome-genome-assembly--contig:-NODE-1189-length-13299-cov-3.370507_pt1 | contig 13299 bp, 9 predicted proteins | sample MGYA00241454_ERZ501900 | MGnify/ENA primary metagenome ERZ501900 (study PRJEB25962, sample SAMEA2042225) | human gut metagenome | biome: human gut; feature: human-associated habitat; material: faeces... | reverse complement strand
GGAGGCCTATAATTTGCCGGGGCCGTCTGAGATTAGCTGGAATATCTGTCCAGATAAACCGCTTTTTATTTCCGAATTTGGTGGAGAAGCATTATACGGCCAGTCTGGAGATGCTACAGTTGCGAGTTCTTGGAGTGAAGAATATCAGGAACGGCTATATAAGGACAATTTAGAAATGTTTATCTCTATTCCTAATTTGACAGGTATAGCCCCTTGGATTTTGTTTGATTTTCGTTCTCCTTATCGTTTTCACCCGCTCAATCAAAATGGTTGGAATCGAAAAGGGTTAATTTCAGATCAAGGATATCGCAAAAAAGCATGGTATGTAATAAATGCATCGGTATAAGAGACTGCCCCGAAAGTGTCCTGCATCAACGCACCGGTGGTTACCATCACCAACCAACAAAATGCCTAAACTCAGCACAATCCCCTTTGCCTGAAGTTCTGCCAAACGCTCACTTAACACTGCCTTGTGGGCATCCGCCACAGCTTTGCCACATAATTCAATCATGCCAACGCCTCCTAATTAATATATACCTTATATCAGCTAAAAGAGTTCTCTCAGTTAGCGTTTAAAATAAACCGTAATAGCTTCGCCCGCTTCCGCTTCAGCGCCGGCCGGTATGCCCTGCGAAATAGCATAACCGGTGCCATCCGGTACAAATTGTAAACCTGCCTCATGGAGCCAATTGCGTACTTCACCGGTAGTCCAGCCCGTAAAGTCCGGCATTACTACACTGCCATCAGCGTTCTTTTTCACCGGCGGTTTCGCCGGACGTTCATCCGGTTTACCTTTCAAATCTTTTTCCTTTGTTACCGATGGTGAGATTTGGAAATAACGCACCAATTGACTCATAATATCTTTGAACACCGGAGCCGCAATTTGACCGCCGTAATATGTACCGCTCGGATCGTCAATTACGATAAGCGCTACAAAACGCGGATCTTCCACCGGTCCGATGCCGATAAATGACGCAATATAACGACCTTCCAAATAACCGCCATGTTCCGCATCAAGTTTTTGAGCCGTACCGGTTTTACCTGCAAAGTGATATCCGTCAACCGACGCTTTATTACCGCCGCCTTCGGACACTTCTTTTTCCAACATGCCCAAAATCGTTTTAGCCACGTCTTCCGGAATCGGTTGACCCGCGGACATATCTTGAGTAACGGCTTCTTCGGTACCGTCCGGATTATTGATACTCTTAATGATATGAGGTTTCATCATTTTACCGTCGTTGGCGATAGCACTGAAAGCCTGTACCATTTGGAGCGGCGTAACCGCCACACTTTGACCGAACGCAATGGTTGCCAAATCAAGCTGAGACATATCCTTAGCCGCAATAACCTGCCCTTCCGCTTCACCGGGAAGTTCAATGCCCGTGGCTTTACCGCAACCATAAGCTTGCAAGTATTGTTCCATAATATCTTTACCGGTCGTAATACCCAACTTGGCCATACCGGTATTAATGGAGTATTTCAAAATTTCAAGCAATTTAACCGGACCGTAGCCTTCACCATTCCAGTTTTGAATCGTATGATCACCTACAACGATACTGCCCGTATCGTTATAAACCGTATCCACCGACCATTTGCCGGAGGCCAAAGCAGCCGATGCCGTCAACGGCTTAAAGGTGGAACCCGGTTCATACATATCGGTAACTGCACGGTTCTTAAACGAATTATCATTACCCTTCTCATAATGGTTTGGATCATAGGTTGGTCGATTGGCCATGGCTAAAATTTCGCCGGTTTTCGGATCCATAACAATTATGCTGGCTCCGGCCGCCTTCGTTTCAGACATGGCTTTATCCAACGCCCGTTCGGCAATGAACTGAACCGTTGTATCAATAGTAAGGGTTATACTCTTTTCTTTTTCCGGTAAAAACTTCGATAACACGGACCCGAAAATGGCATTACCATGTCGGTCGGTAGCAATTAACTCTTCCATAATACCGCCACGCAATGTTTCATCCATCTTCATTTCAAGGCCGTCAAGGCCCTTATCGTCCGTTCCTACAAAGCCCAGGACCTGAGCCAATAAATTGCCGTTAGGATAGAAACGACGACTTTCTTCAACGAAGTTCAAACCCTCAATGTCATTATCTTTCATGACTTTTTCCACGGCTTTGGATTTATCCGGATCCATCATGCGATCAAGCCAAATAAACGCCGTATCCTCTTTAAGACGTTTCACAATCACATCTTCTTTAATGCGCGTATACGGTACAATAAGTGAGGCAATCTCTTCAGGTGACTTTTTAATCATCTTCGGATCCGCATACAGCGAACGCGTCACAATACTGATAGCCAGCGGATTGCCGTTGCGGTCATAAATCGTACCGCGCGGCGATTGCAATTTACGTTCCGACTCTACTTGGCTCAAATTCTGCGTATCCAAGCTGTTACGGTCAAACACTTGCAACAGCAATAAACGGCCTACTAAAAAAATCGCAACTACCGAAAAAATCAGCATGAGTATAGCTATATTATTTTGTAAGGCTTTCTGATCTTTTTTGGTAATCATGAATCCCTATAACTCCTTATGTGCTTTGCGTGCCAGCTTACGTCTGACAGATTCCATTAAGGCCTCCCGTTCATTCGCCACCTGGCCGCTGCGCACTTGAACTAACAATTTTTGCAACATATCCCCTGTTTGGTCACCTAAAAGGGCCGGTAATTCCGGACCATACGCCAAATCACGAGTATGAATCGGCATTGACTCGGTTATAGCCGCCAGACAGTCCCCCATAGCATAAGTACCGTCCGTACTGCTGTTCGGTCTGCCGCAACCGATAACATCGGCCGCACACACTTCCGCCATTTGCAGCACCGCTTCTTTTAACTCACTGCTTTTACGGAAATGGCCGCTTTGCGCCTCTTTACGCATCCATTTCCACGGATCTGCTTCCTGATTATTGACAAAATAGTGAAAACGCATATGACTGCTGACAAGCCAGGTCACACGGTCCACCATTTTCTTAGGATATTGTAAACGCGTTAAAATAGTTTCCGCCATTTCAGCGCCCATTTTATCATGACCGCGATCGGTAATGCGTCCTTTGTTAGAACCGCGAATACCGTCCATGCCTTTCGCCACATCATGTAATAAAGCTGCCCAGCGCAGCGTCAAATCCGGTTTAATGGCCTGTACCACGGCCAAGGTATGAACCCAGCCGTCATAGGCATGAAATTCCGGTTGTTGCGGCAGCCCTACCAAATGATGTAATTCCGGCAAAATGGCCACCGGCTGATACTCACCCTTAACCAAAACACGACAATGGCAATCAGCCAAACCGGATTGTACCAATACGTCAAGCCCTTTAGCCACGTGTGGCGTTATCAGCAAACCGTCCAGTTCCTGACGTACACGTTCCAACGACAATCCTTCAACCCGTTTGAAATTGGATGCCATGCCGTCCAATAAACTGCGATGCGGTAAAAAACCAAGCTTGCCTACAAAGCGGCAAGCCCTGAATAAACGCAATGCATCTTCTTGAAAACGCTCCTCTGCCTCACCGATAGTGCGCAGGGTCTTGTTTTTAATATCTTTAAGCCCGGCCACTAGATCTATTACTTCACCGTCAACGGTCATAGCCATGCCGTTCACCGTAAAGTCGCGTCGCGTCACATCTTCTTCCAATGTATCGGCATACACCACTTCTTCCGGTCGATGGCTGTCGGCACCATACCGTTCACGCCGATAGGTAGCGACTTCATAACTGCCTTCCGGTACCGTTACCACAACGACACCGAATGACTTACCGACCACTCCAGTCGTAGCAAAGCCGGCCTTGGCCATAACGGCCATAATATCATCGGGTCTGGCTTTAGTCACAATATCATAATCATGAGGCAATTGTTTGAGCACCAAATCACGCACGGCTCCGCCGATTACATACGCTTCAAAACCGGCATCAGCCAAAGCGTGCAAAATGCGCACAGCACCCTGCCAAAGTTCCCCACTCGGTTGCATTACAATTTTCTTGGATGTAAACCAACTCACCGTCATCACCTCACTCTTATCACGATAATTTATTATAACATACCAATGTAGCTAATTCACCCTTTCAAGGCCGTTGAATCATAAAAAAACGTCTTTACAAGTTTCCTCATAAAGACGTTTCATTGACGTAATATTACATTTCCGCTAATTGTTTAGCAATGCGTCGACCTGTTTCAGTCGTAGCCAAACCACCTTCGCTGGTTTCGCGCAATGTGCTTGGCAACGCACGACCGATACGATCCATGGCTTCAATAACTTCATCAACCGGAATCTGGCTGATTAAGCCGGCCATAGCCATTTCGGCAGCACTTAAAGCATGTACCGCATAAATACCGTTACGTTTTACACAAGGTACTTCTACCAAACCGCCTATCGGGTCACACACTAAGCCCAATACGTTTTTGAGGCAAAGAGCGACTGCATTAATGACTTCTTTCGTATAGCCTTCCAACATCGCTACCACAGCGCCGGCCGCCATAGCTGCTGCCGAGCCTACTTCAGCCTGGCAACCGCCAACCGCGCCGGCTACACAAGCCTGATTGGTAATAACATTGCCGATACCGGCGCCCATGAAGAACCCGCGCAACATAGCTTCATCATCAAGTTGCAACTCTTCGGCTACCGCACACATAGTCCCCGGCATAACCCCGCAAGAACCGGCTGTCGGACAAGCTACAACACGGAACATTTTAGCGTTCGCTTCATTAACCGCAACAGCATACGTCAAAGCTTTATACGCTACCGGGCTCATTAAACGCGGTGTATGTTTTAATAAGATATGGGCCTGTCCGCCGGACATGCCGCTTACCGTACGTTTACGGTCTTCACCACCGTTTGTTACGGAATCTTTAAAAATCTGAATACGACGCAAAGCTTCTTTTTCAATCGCTTCGCGCGTTTGACCGGACGCTTCCATTTCGGCACGGATTACAACTTCCCACATTGGTAAATTATGAGTATCACTCAAATGCGCCAAGTCGGCTAATGTTTCATATAAATAACTCATTCTGCTACCGCCTTTTCCAAAGGTTCAAAATACATAACGGATGAAATACTCTTATGATCTTGAATATCCGCCATTACTTGTGCGTCCACCGGTTCATCGGTGTTAATCAACATAACTGCTTCGCAGTGTTTACGTTTGCGGAATACCTTCATCGTCGAAATGTTAACCGATGCTTTACCGAGTTGACTGGTTACCCACGCAATAACGCCCGGACAGTCGTGATGGAATGTCAAAATTGTATAATCTTCACCGGAAATTTCTACTTCCAAGTTATTTACATTTGTTACCAAAATACGGCCGCCGCCTAAAGAGCGTCCTACGATACTCATGTGGTAATCATCCTTACCGTAGAGATCGAATTTCACTTCATTCGGATGACCGCCTTCATCAGACGATTCAATAAACTGATACTGAAGATTTTCTTCGGCGGCATCTTTAAATGCGTCACGAATACGTTCGTCTTCCGCATCAAATCCCAAAAGACCGCCTACTAAAGCACGATCGGTACCGTGACCTTTATAAGTCTTGGCAAAAGAGCCGTACAGAGTCAAATCAACTCGTTCGATGTGCTCCTTGAAAATAGATCGAGCCATTTTACCTAAACGGGCAGCTCCGGCTGTATGAGAGCTGGATGGACCAATCATAACCGGTCCGATAATCTCAAAAACACTACTCATTTATGTCCTCCCACAGAAAACTTTTTCACATCTACACTGTGCATTTTCTACAAACTGATTAAAGGCGAACCCTTGAATTTCCTTAATTTGTATTATACCATGTTTTGTTTTCAGAGAATAGACACCGCCATACTTTTTATGCATATTACTTCTTTTAAGATTCTCATTTGCTCATAAAAGCCCATAATTACAAGCTTTATAAGGTACACCGCGGACGAACTAATTATTCAAAAAAGTATCGCAGACATAGAAAAATATAAAAAATAGCTCCCTCTTTCGAGGGAGCTATGAGAAATTTTAATTGATAATTGACGAGAACATTAGTAATTATCGAGAGGACACGAACTGAATCATCTCATATTTAATTATGTTCCACCTACTATTACTCAATTAGTTACAATCAACAATTAGTTGTTGCCAAGGATCGCTTTCATATCAGCTTCCGGAGTAGTGATTGGGTGTAACTGGAATTTTTCTACCAAGATGCCCAATACGTTGCTGGATAAGAATTTTGGCAAAGTAGGTCCGATGTAGATGTTGCGGATACCTAAAGCTAACAAGGTTAACAAGATACATACCGCTTTTTGTTCGTACCAGGACAATACCAAAGTCAATGGCAAGTCGTTTACGTCGCATTCGAAAGCACCGGCAAGAGCTACGGCTACCTGAATAGCAGAGTAAGCGTCGTTACACTGACCCATGTCGAGCATACGAGGAATACCGCCGATTTCACCGATTTCAAGGTCGTTGAAACGATATTTACCGCAAGCCAAAGTCAATACAACAGTGTCTTTTGGAGTCTGTTTTACGAATTCAGTGTAGTAGTTGCGGCCTACTTTAGCACCGTCGCAACCGCCTACCAAGAAGAAGTGTTTGATAGCACCGGCTTTAACAGCATCGATTACTTTGTCGGCAATGCTGAGTACTGTACCGTGACCGAAACCGGTAGTTACTTCGTGACCACCGTTGATACCGGTGAATTCTTGAGGTTCGCTGTAACCGCCGAGTTCAAGAGCTTTTTCAATAACTGCGGAGAAGTCTTTAGTGCCGTCTTCGTTAGTTTCCACATGTTTCAAACCGGGGAAGCCTACCATATCAGTTGTGAAGATGTTGTCTTCATACGTTTTGCGAGGTGGCATTAAGCAGTTCGTAGTGAATAAGAATGCACCCGGAACACCGTCGAATTCGTTCTGCTGGTTCTGCCAAGCAGTACCGAAGTTACCTTTTAAGTGAGCATATTTTTTAAGTTCAGGATATGCATGGCAAGGAAGCATTTCACCGTGAGTATAGATATTAACGCCTTTACCTTCGGATTGTTCCAATAACATTTTGAGGTCGTGTAAATCATGACCGGTTACTACGATGAACGGACCAGGTTCTACAGTCAAGGAAACTTTAGTAGGAACCGGCGTGCCATAGCTTTCAGTGTTAGCGGAATCAAGCAATGCCATGCATTTGAGGTTGATGTGACCGAATTCCATCAACAAAGCGAGCCATTCGTCAGCACTGTGATCTTTAGCAAATTCAACAAGGCCTTTTACGAACCAAGCGTCTACTTCAGCATCATCATAGCCGAGTACGGATGCATGCCAAGCGTAAGCAGCCATGCCGCGCATACCGAGCAATAAAGTGGAACGCAAGGAGATGATGTCTTCTTCACCTACCCAAAGAGCTTCCCAATCGAAATCCTGAGCGCTGGCGTCAATTGCCTGACGAGCGGCTTCTACACGGTTGATGAATTCCTGAACGCGTTCTTCGTCGAAGTTAACGTTTGTTACGCACATGAACAAGCCCTGTTTTAACAATTGATATTCCTTAGCGGAAGCACCTTTTGCATCACAAGCACGTGCCAAACCGATCAAGGCGGAAGTCAATTCATCCTGTTTGTTTGCTACCGGCGCTGTTTTACCACATACGCCCTGTACGGTACAACCATCGGGATTTGCAGACTGTTCACATTGGAAACAAAACATACTCATAATAGCCTCCTTCTTCGGGACTCTCCCGAACTACACTTTCCTATCACTCGTAAGAAAGTAAAAAAATATAAATCACTTGCCTATTACAAAATCAGATTGTCACTTACCGCAAGTTGTTTACTTTGTGACTACATTTAAAGTATAGTATAGTTATAGGTAAAAAACTGTAGCCATGGCAACATTTACAAAAATTTTATATTAAGGAGGCTCCTATGCATATCGGATTATCTACTGAATTAATAACGGAATATCTGCCTGTGCTCAGCAGCAGTCCCTTATTCCGCGATCTTTCCGAAGATCAATTACGGAATTTCTTAATTGCTCCGAATTTGACAATTGCCAATATAAAAAAGAATAGTTTCATCGCTATCGCCGGCGACCCGATGGAAGGCATCGGTATTTTATTAAAAGGCCACGCTCATCTGACGCGCGAAAACGTATTGGGCCAGCGCACCATCATGACTGACCTGACACCATCCGCCATGTTCGGTGAAGCCATTCTCTTTACGGACATGCCGAATTGGCCGGCCACAATTCAAACAACCGAAGACAGCACGGTGCTCTTCGTGCCCAAGGCAGCCTTCACTACCTCATTTAACAACTGCGATGCCTGCCAAGTGCAAATTTTGACCAATCTCTTACATGATATGTCTGAAAAAGCCTTGGCATTGACCCGTAAAGTTCACTATCTTTCACTAAAAGGCATGCGTGGACGAATCTTCGCCTACTTTGATGATTTATATACGTATCAAAAACAAAACCCGATTCGTCTCCCTCACAATCGTCAGGAAATGGCCGATGTGCTCAATGTATCGCGCACATCCTTAAGCCGCGAATTAGGTCGCTTACAGGATGAAAAAATCATCGAGTTTGAAGGTAAAAAAGTAAAACTATTAGATGTAAAAGCAATTAACGAATATAGTTTTTAAGTGTGAGCGCAAACGGTTAAATAACTGAAACTTAATCCTCACCGGTAATTAACCGCAAAACAAAAAGTGTACCCTCGATCATCAGCTCGGAGGTACACTTTTTTATTTGATAAATTTTAATTTGTTATGCAAGTCACCGTGCTTTTAATTATCATAAAAGCCTTATTCTCTAACTTTACAGCTTAAAACCAAGGAGATAAGTCGAATTCTTCACCGATGGTTACTTTAACATGGGCACGACCCAAATATAAACCTAACAAGGTTAAGCTGGAATGGCTGAGCGGCATGGAATCATACATATCAGCCACTTTAGGCAATACAGGCGAGATATATTCCAACACCTGTTTACGTTCAGTCGCATTAAAATCAACCGGCTTACCGGTTGCCAAGGCCAAAATGTGCTGTTGAATTTCAGGATTATCCAAATGCGCCATATGGAAGTAGCGTGGTGCCAAACCTTCATCAACAACGGCCAATTTTAACAACGGCGAGTTCACACTTTTCACGATATAACGACCATCCAAGGCATGGCCGCGTAAAGCACGTGTCAATTCATCTTTATCAAAACCGGCATAGGCAAACACGAACGGATAGGAATGAACCATAATATCCCAGAAAGTATTGCGTTCCGGTTCTTGAATGGAACAACGCAAGTAATCCAATTGACGATACATAGATTCTTCCCGTGGCAAATCGGACAAGAACGGTTCGATGTATTTATCTACATAATGCTGTAAATGTTCCAAGCTGTAGTTGTTGGAATTGCGCGAATACTGCAATAACAACGCCAACGCCATAATTTGGAAATGGCCTAACTGCAAATGCGGTAAAATGCGAAGGGCGTCAAAAGCGACCAAGTACGGTGTGCTGGATTTAGGTTCCTGAACCACATCCATAAACGCTTCAATCGCCGTTTCTTTCATCCAAACCGTTGGCGTTGTTGCATAGGCCTTCTGCATGCAAAGGAGCGCTTCCTGCACAACGATATTTTCCAAAAGGGCGTGTAATTCACCACTGGCGGTGATACCCAAACGATCTAAGGCTGTTTTAGTAATATCCAATACTTGTTCCTTAGTGCTTGCATTAACCGCACCAAAAGAGCTCATGAAATGCGAAGTACCAAGAGCAATTAAATCAGGCATTTCAGCCTCACCATAAGCCGCATGAGTTGCACTCTGACCTGCACGACCGAATGTATCAGCACTGCTATGGTCACGAACTACCGGGATAATGCGGGTAGCATCATCAGCTGCTTCAGCGGCAGTTGCTTCCGTCGGCGTCACATGATGAATGCGACGTGTCAATTCACTTTCAGTGAGCGGCTCAGCCGGTGGTTCCGTCGGAATTTTAAGCATTGGTTTCGTCATATCCAAATCAGATACAATATCTTGACCTAAACGACTGTCCGAATCCTCTTCCGGAGCTCCGCCAAAACGATTGCTTGCCGGTCCCGTCATCGCATGATTAAAATCGGATTCCATTTGACGATTGGATAAAGGCACAAACGTGCTGGCCATCTCTTTATCGGAAGTTTCTTGATGATTGGTATCCGTCGCTTGATGCCCACCGCCGAATCGATAGTTGTCTCTATTTTGTTTAGCATCTTCGCGATAGTAAGCGGCACCGTGATCACGACGTTTACGTTTATAATAATCGCCATCGCTCACCTTTTCATTAGCCAAAGCCTCAGCTTCTTTAGACTTACCGCTATCACGGAATACTAAATAACATACTCCGAAAAACACGACGATAACGCCCAATACTACTAAATACGGTATAAATGCAGACATTTTCTTCCTCCTGCCATAATTTATTTTAGATTTCACAGGTCATTCGGTTCAAACGTTAATGAATTTCTGTTTTGAAAAAACGCCTTGACTGACCTTATTATTCTTATATTTATTATATTATGTTACCACATCTTGGGGTATTCGCCAATGAAGATATGACGAAAAAAGGGCCGTAACCCCAATGTAAGTAAAAACCTACATTGTGTTACGACCCAATTTCTCAAAAACTAATCAATGACCATTTAACAATTCGTTAAAGAATCAATGACTCTTAGTATTTATCCTTGTTTTCAGGAACGATACGAACACGTTGGATAACCGGATTACCGTCTTTATCCTTCTTCACAGTGTCTACACGTATGTACTTGAGTTCGTCGGAGAATTCGTTTGCCAAACGATCTAATGTATCATCACCTTGGAGAGTTGCATTGGATGGTGCACCTGCCATGATTGCACGATATACAACTGCTGCTAATTCATAACGTGTCATCATACGGTTACCGTCGAAGTTGCCATCAGGATAGCCTTCAACGATGCCGAGGTCATGAAGTTTGTTTACATATTCGTAAGCCCAGTGATTTGAAGGAACATCAGGGAAGAGTTCACTGCCTTTAGACTCAATCGTACCAGGGTTCTGGCCGGTCAATTGATTAATCATTTGACTCTGACGATTTACTAATTCTTCAAGTTTAGCTACGTCTTCACGGAGATGTTTGATTTTCTTAGCCATACCTACGCGGGAATTAGATACGTTGTTGCCTTGACCAATCTTGAAGGATACACCGGCGTTGAACATGTTTTCACCGCCACCGATTGTACCACCAACGGAGAAGGTTGTATCTTCATTTGGTTTATAGAAGGCACCAAGCGCACCGACATTCGCACCGCTATAGTGACCATAACCGAATGCGAAATCCCATTTATCATCCGGATCGAAGTCCTGTGGATGGAGAGCTGCCAAAGCTGCCGCACCGGCACCAACACGATTAATACGATTATCTAATTTGTTAACCGCACCACCGAGGTTGTTGATAGCTTGGTCACGCTGAGCGAGTTGGCTACCGTTAATAGCTTCCGTAGAACCGGCTGCCACCGTACCGTCAGCAACCCCGCTTACTACGTTGTTACCCATGTTGATATTGCTATCCTGGATAGTGATATTGCGATCGTCATCCACTATCTTAATGGTGATACCACTACTATCCATAGTCGTATTACCGGTTGTTACACTATCAAGACCGGTTAAGTCTTTCGCAAGTTTAATGTCAAGACCGTCACCGTTGCTGTTTCTTACAACGCCAATGTTACCATCAGATAATCTAGCAGTATTAGCACCGCCGTTGAGTTTCAAGGTATCGCCGAGACCTACAGTAACGCTATTATCAGCTCCGTCATCGCCTTCGAATACACGGCCTTTATTGACTTTATCGCTAACAGTCTTCAACTGATCTTCAGTTGCTGCACGGCCGGACTGGATATTTTCACCATCCCAAGTAGTATTGTCTAAACCGGTGAGATAGTTGCCTGTTGCCGGATTGCTATCACCTGCTGTGTTTTCCTGATTACCAAGAACAGCACCGCCTGCAGAAATCTGACCTTTGGAACCATCCATCTTAACTTGATTATCACCACTGCCGGCTGTTACAGTTGCACCATTGCCGTTAATGTTAACCTGTTTAGATGCATCACTATCGTCACCAAGAGTGATATTGTCGTTCAAGTTGACTTTGTTATCAGCATCTACCGTAATATTCTTACCGGATTGAGCCTTAACAGCCTCAGCTTGACCCTTAGCAATATTGTACACATCCCCAATGTTGGCACCGTTGTTGTAGTTTTCCTGACCGGCCACAGAAGTATCATACGTAGTACCGTTGATACCGCTGGCTACATTAACAATCTGGTTACCGCCATTGTTCAATCCGCCATGAGTAAGCGTTACAGCACTTGCACCGCTACCGATAGTTACACCGCCGTTATTGATAGCAGTGCTGCCCATAGCTACGGAACCTGTGGAGCCAAGGTTAAGGTCTTTGTTCAACTTAACAGTTAAGAGGCCGTTATCGCCATCCTGGCTGGAAACGACACCGATGTTGCCATCAGTTAAGTCCGCTTCGTTAGTTGCATTGCCCTTTACGTTAACTTGCTTATTAAGTCTTACAGCAGATGCAGTACCGAAGTCGCCGCCGTACTTCATGCCGTCATCAAAAGAAAAAGCATAAAAAAATAAATCGTGCTCTTGAATATGAACACTTCGTTAATCAAAAAACAAAATAATTCCATTTGAGACGATTTATTTACTTCACAAAATACACCGTTTCCAAACACTTTTCGAACTATTTATCATCTCTTTGACCGTTAAAAAATTAATGAGATATTTATGAATCTTCCTTAAGTATATCATTTGAAAATATTCGATGTAAAGATTCAATTTAAAACTTATAATTATAATAATATTATTCATATTATCATTCTTCTCGATGGGCTTCGATAATTATCAATTGGCATCGATTTTTATAGATAAATACTGGTAAATACTGGTAAATACTGGTAAATACAGATATATTCATTTTATTAATTATCAAGTAGGTTTTACCCCCCCCTATCGATTTTTATCGATATTAATTTTTATAAATGGTTTTGTATAAAAAACAGCCCACTGCAACTGCAGTGGGCTGAATGTAAATTCTTATCAGTTTTAATTATTATTTTGTGAAATTAATATACTTCCGGCAATAAGAAATTCAACATTCCGATTACGAAGTAATCTCAATTTTTAGGACGCATTAGCCTTGTAAGAAATTAATCCATAAAATAAAAAAGCACTTGATTTCTCAAGTGCTTTTTCTAAAGTTTCTGGTGGACGATGACAGGATCGAACTGCCGACATCCTGCTTGTAAGGCAGGCGCTC
>ENA-OPSG01001175-OPSG01001175.1-human-gut-metagenome-genome-assembly--contig:-NODE-1175-length-13406-cov-3.065164_pt1 | contig 13406 bp, 15 predicted proteins | sample MGYA00241454_ERZ501900 | MGnify/ENA primary metagenome ERZ501900 (study PRJEB25962, sample SAMEA2042225) | human gut metagenome | biome: human gut; feature: human-associated habitat; material: faeces... | reverse complement strand
GGGCCACGGCTGCGTGGGTGTTCGGCATCCCCACCAGTGAAAGCCACGCGCTCATTGCGGGCGTATCCGGTGCGGCAATCGCCATGCAGGGCGGCCTCAAGGGTATCAACGGGGGCGAATGGATCAAGGTAATTTATGGCCTGATTCTCTCCACTGTGATTGGCTTTATCGCCGGATTCGTGATTGTGCGAATTTTAGAATCTATCTGCAAAAACATGGATCGCCGCAAAACCAACCGCTTTTTCAAAAAGGCGCAGGTTGCGGGCGGCGCAGCCATGGCCTTCATGCACGGCGCGCAGGATGGCCAGAAGTTCATGGGCATCTGCATGCTCGGCGTCGCGCTGGCGCAAGGGCAGGGGCAGGCCGAAAACTTCGTCATCCCAATGTGGCTGATGGTGGTCTGTTCCCTCGTGATGGCCTTCGGCACCTCAATCGGCGGCTACCGGATCATCAAGGCGGTCGGCATGGATATGGTGAAGCTCGAATCCTATCAGGGCTTTTCCGCAGATCTCGCAGGCGCGCTCTGCCTGCTGCTCTCATCCCTGACCGGAATTCCCGTCAGCACAACGCACACAAAAACAACCGCTATCATGGGCGTCGGTGCATCCAAGCGCCTTTCTTCCGTCAATTGGGGCGTTGTCAAGGAAATGGTGCTCGCATGGGTGCTGACTTTCCCTGGCTGCGGTTTCATCGGCTATTTAATGGCAAAGCTGTTTATGATGATTTTTTAAAAACGTATGGAATATAGATAACAGAAAGGATTTAACCGGTTATGGCCAAAAAAAGAGATTACAACTATTTTGACGCATTTGTCCGTATGTCCGATTATGCCTGCCAAGGGGCCGAGATGCTCCATGAGACCCTGCGCACCTTCGACCCTTATACCCTGCCTAAAAAGCTCGATGAAATCCATAAGATCGAGCATGAGGCTGATATCTGCAAGCATGAGATGATGAATAAGCTAACGGTAGAATTCATCGCCCCCATTGAGCGGGAGGATATCATCGACTTAGCACAGGAAATTGACGACGTGACAGACGCTGTCGAAGATGTTTTGATTCGCGTGTATATGTATAACATCAAGTCTATCCGTGCAGAAGCGTTGGAATTCACACAGGTGATCGTCAACTGCTGCAAAACGCTGAAGGCCGCATTGCAGGAACTACATAATTTTAAAAAATCCGATACCATTCACAGCAAGATCATTGAGGTAAACCATGCAGAAGAGGTGGGCGACAAGCTGTATCTAGATGCGGTGCATAGCCTCTATCTGGAGGAAAAAGATCCAATTCTCGTCATGGCCTGGACAGAAACGCTCGACCGGCTGGAAAAATGCTGCGACAACTGCGAAGACGTCGCCAATGTGATTGAAAGCGTCATCATGAAAAACACCTGATCTCATGAAGAAAGGACTCCTTTCCAATGAAAACAGAGCGTGAAAAAATGCTTGCCGGTGAACTCTATAACGCTGGGGATGCGGAGCTCTGCGCGGCAAGAGCCCGTGCGCGACGGCTCTGCCGGGCATTCAACACAACGCCGGAAGAGGATGGAGAAACGCGCGATGCGCTTCTCCGGGAGCTGTTGGGCTCGGCCGGGCAGGATATCTATGTGGAATCTGATTTCAAATGCGACTATGGCTGCAACATCCATGTGGGTGAAAACTTCTATGCCAACTTTGACGTTGTCATCCTCGACTGCTGCGAGGTGCACATCGGAAAGAATTGTATGCTCGCCCTACGCGTATGCATCTACACTGCCACGCACCCGCTTGATCCATATGAGCGCAATGAAATCGGCCTGGAATATGGAAAACCCGTCACCATTGGCGATAACGTTTGGATCGGCGGCAGCGCGGTCATTAATCCCGGCGTGACCATTGGGGATAACGCCGTAATCGCCTCCGGCTCTGTTGTAACAAAATCCGTTCCCGCTCATACGGTTGTGGGCGGGAATCCGGCCCATGTTCTGCGTGTGCTGGAGCAAAAAATTTAAGTCGTATCAGGCGCTGTTTGTGCAAAAAGGGATTTTTCCCTTGGGCTTCAAATAGCGTCTTTTTATTTGAGACATTTGAGAAGGGAGTCGAAGGCAATGATTCGGTTTCGTGAAGCCACGCAGGGGGATTTGAAAGGCCTGCTTGCGCTCTATACCCAGCTCAACGATAACACCATGCCGGAGATCGACGGGCGGGTAACCGGCACATGGGAACGCATGCTCCGGCAGGAACAGCTCCATACGCTCGTCGCAGAGGAGGGCGGCGCTCTCCTCTCCACTGTGACACTCATCATCACAGAGAGCCTTACGCACGGGCAACGCCCTTTTGCGCTGGTGGAATATGTGGTGACAGACCAAAATCACCGTGGCCAGGGCCTGGCATTCTCCCTACTGGGGCTTGCCAAGCAAATTGCCCGGGAAGCCGGGTGCTATAAGATCATGCTCGTCACCGGCCACAGCGAGCCCGGCGTACACCGCTTATATAAGAAAGCAGGATACCATTCCGAGGGAAAAACAGCGTATTCTCAGTATCTTGATTGATAAAATGAGCGTGGAGGGAATTAATATGAAACGAAGGTCAAAAATCATTCTAGCTATCGTTTTCGCATCCGTAATTCTTCTATCGTCTGTTGGGCTCCTTGTGTTTCATCTCCTAACCAATCCCAAGGTGGAGGCCAGGCCAACGCTCAGCGGCAACCAGTCCGCTGTAGTCAGCAAAACGGATCAGCCTCGTTACATCGCGCACCGCGGCTTTTCGGCCGTTGCGCCTGAAAACTCGATCCCTGCGCTGACAAGGGCAGGGGAAGCCGGCTTCTGGGGCGCGGAGTTTGATATCCAGCGCACGAAGGATGGCGTATGGGTGCTCTCGCACGATGCGAATATCAAGCGCATGACCGATGGCTATGGCGACATCCACAATATGACCTATGAAAAGCTGCAATCCTATTCCTACGATAACGGCGCAAATATCGGCAACTACCCCGGATTAAAGCTCGCTACGTTTTCCCAGGCGCTTGATGAATGCGCCAAATATCAGATGATTCCCTGTGTAGAGATTAAAAAAGAAAACGGGATGGAAGGCCTCGAGGATGTGGTGGCGGCTCTGCGTGAAAAAGGGCTTGCTGAAAAATGCGTCGTCCTTTCCTTCCGCTATGAACAGCTTGAGAAAGTGCATGCACTCGCACCGGAAATCCGTCTGTGGTATCTTTCTGAAAAAATTACAGATAAGGCGCTGGAGCAGTGCAAGGCGATCGGAGCGGGGCTGGATTTTAAGCTTAGCCATAAGTACAATACCGATGAGCGGCTGAAAGCACTTCAGGAGAGCGGCGTTGAGGCCGGCGCATGGACAATTAATACCATAGAAGCGCATGACCGTGTTTATAGCGCCGGCATCCGCTATATTACCACCGATACGATTGCCCCCGCCTGATAAAACTGTGTGGACTTGCTACTGCACTATATACTGTGTGTTCGCCCCTATGGAACGTGGGTTACATACGCTAAAATTGATTTCGTATGCCTGATTGGGGCCAATGGCGCATCTTACAAAAAAATGGTATACTAAAGGGGCGGGAAATCCGCTCCTTTTGACTTTATTCGGACAGGGAGGCGAACACATTGCAGGCTTTCGGCATTCGCGAGGGCGAATTGAAGCCCTTGAAAAACAATAGCTGGGATCAAGAGACGCCCGGTCTCCTTCTCATCTGCAATAATATGGAGCTTCTTCAGCTACAGGGCAGCTTCGGCTTTGACGACGGGACGATCGAGGAGTGTATGACAATTGACGACTATGCCCGCTTTGAGAGCTTTGAAACCTATGATTTTATTACGGTCAACTACTTCTTCTATGAAGGCGAAAAGCTAATCTTTGAAGAAATCGATCTTTATATCGGCACGGATTATCTGGTGCTGATCCTCAACAATGAACAGCTGCGTTCCGAGCTGCTCGCACGGCTACAAAAAAGGACGCAGGGCCCGCGCAGAGCTACGCACAATTATCTCTATTATCTTGTTTTCGATTTTATCTTGGATCAAATGTTTCAAACGCTGGAAAATCTCGAGGATCAACTGGAAGATCTCGAAATGGATATCCTCGTCTATGCGGCGAAAGAAAAGTTTAATCGGATCATTGAGTTAAAAGCGCAGGTCAATCTCCTGAAAAAATATGTTCGGCCTCTGATTTATCTGGGCGACGCCTTTCATATGAACGAAAATAAATTCATCCGCCGTGGAAACGAAAAATACTTTTCAGGCATTGGCACTCGCTTCAAAAAGCTCTACGACTTTGTTGCGAGCCTGGGCGAACTGGTATCCCAAATTCAAAATTCCTATGACAGCGCCGTTTCCATGCGGGAGAGTGAAACAAGCGAAAGGCTCACCTTGCTCGCCGGGATGGTCGCGCCGCTGACCGTGATCACCGGCATTTATGGCATGAACTTTGCTTTCATGCCGGAGCTGCATTGGAAATGGTCTTATCCAGTTGTGCTGGCTGCGATGGTAGTGATCGAAATTATTTTTTATATCCGGCTGCGCAAAAGGAAAGGCAGATCATAAATCCCGTTTATATTCCAAATGGGCTGTAGCAAAATGCTCTCGCTTTTGCTACAGCCCATCTTATATTGAGCTCCTTCAGGCCGTTTTCGCTTTGCCGGTCAAACCGGTTGCATCGTGTATTCTTCTCTCCCAACCCATCAAAAACGAGTTGACACGGCGATTGTGCTTGATCTCCTCCAATGATTTCAAGCGAATATCGTGGTTTACTCCGTTCGGGAAATACCGACTTATGCAAAGAGAAAGCCCGAATGTGTCAATCACATCCGGGCTTGGCACCCCCAGTAGGAATCGAACCTACAACTAGCCCTTAGGAGGGGCTTGTTATATCCATTTAACTATGGAGGCATGTCTTTTAAAGTTTTACAGTACTAGACAGCGTTAAAATGATATCAAAAAAAAAGCATTCTGTCAATCAAAATATAAGCCTACACCTCACCGCCAATCTTCACGCGATAAACATGCATTATCTCTTCAAACGCGTATTTCAAAAACGTCTTCTGAAGAAACTTCCGTTCGCTGACTTATATGTTTTTAAAGCACTAATTCGATCTATCAACAGCAATTGTTCACGATCACGGCATCTGAAATAAAAAATTGCAGACCCCCCCGGTCAGAGAGGCCTGCAATAGAACATTGATTACTTATTTACCCGTGTAAGTGCAGGTACCACTACCAACAATATTCGCATTCAGAGACATCGTAAACCCAATCTTTGCAGTCGCCTTTGCAGTCACGGTCTCATTAAATTTATAAGTAGCACTTGTCAACTTACCACTATTTTTATCTATCTGGACTTCCAGCGTACCGGTCAGAGCAATATTGACAGAATCTTTATTCAATTTAATTTCAAGCTTTTCAGCCAGTTCGCCAATTGCCTTTACAATTGCATCAACCGTATTTACCGCACCATCCCTGGTAACAAAATACATGAATCCGTTTTTACCCCAAGATGGGTTGGCTTCACTTACATTTTTCAAATTGAACTTCATGACAATCTTGCCATTTTGTTCTTTCGGCGTTCCATTCAAAGATGCACCAGAAAGACTAAAAAGCTTATTATTAAAATTCTTCTGCGTCTGCTCTTTAAATACTTTCTCCACTTTCGGATCCAACTCTTTCAGGTTAAAAGAACCCGCCTTGGCCGTATCCAAAGTGACATTGGTCATCTTACCAGTGACCGTCGTTTTGGCAATTGCGCTGTTATAGAGCGCCATCGCCTCATTTGCATTCTTCGGAACTGCAATTCCATTTGCATCGGGCTTGTTGTCATCCGGTTTTTTGGTATCATCTGGTTTCTTCGTGTCATCCGGTTTCTGTGTGTCGTCAGGCTTCTGGCTGTCGCCCGGAGTCTGGCTTTCATTTGTCGCGCTCGGATCCTCATTCGTCGCGCTCGGATCGGTGTTCTCTGCGGGCGGAACCGTGTCGTCATTATTGACGCTCTCATTCGCCGCCGGATTGTTGGAGGGATCCGTGGAGTTTTCGTCTCCATTATCGCCGCCACAAGCGGCAAGGGAGAACACGAGCGCCAGCGCCATCATGAGCGCCAAAAGCTTGGTCAGGTTCTTCTTCATTTGGTAAATTACCCCTTTCTGAAATACGGCGCTTTCTAATAAAGATAAAAGCCGATCGCGCCTGATTTGCACACTGCATAGAAATTATGTAGCAATGCAGACCTTAAGTATTTATAATTTACAACATGTTCACAAAAAAGTCAATAGAATATTCCTTCTGTAATTTTATGTTTTTATATAATATTTTTTATTTTTAAATTGAAATTTTCTAAATGTAGAATAATGATATGTTTTCCAGGGTATCGGGCACAAATAAAAAATATGCCCAGTATGGCTCGCTTTCACACAGAAGATCCTTTTTAGCCTCCTTTCTTTTCGATATCCTGATTTTATGGTATAATAAACACAGAAGAAGCGGGAATCCTTGTATTTTCAGGGATTCCCGCCTTTTTTGTTACTATCGTGTTATTAGTTCAGCGTTCAACGGCTTGTAATGTTCACCACGCTGAACCTCTATTCCATCAGTTCCACGGCGGCTTTTAGTTCATCCAAGGTCTTGTGATTATAGACCCGGTTTCCCGTGTCCTTGGACACATGTCCCATGAGAAGATCAATACACTTCCGATTTGCCCCGGCGCTGTCCAGTTGGGTTTCAAAGGTGTGGCGGCATTCATGCGGGGTGTGGTTCATTTCAAGAGCCTTCATAATATCCGCCCAAAACACCCGATATTGAGTTTGGGAACAGGCCCTTCCATTGTAGCCAATTAGGCGGGGGCCACCTTCAGCAAGACGGGCTTCAACCAATGCCCTGATTTTGGAATGGATAGGAACCACCCGATCCTTCCCGGCTTTGGTTTTGGTTCCGCCCTTCATCGTCCCGGCCTGAAGGTCAATATCTTCAGGTTTCAAATTCAGAAGTTCACTGATTCGCCACCCGGAATATATCAGGATCAGGACGGTATCAACCCAAGGCTGTTCCCGATGCGCCCAAACCTTTTTTACTTCATCCTTGCTGAAGGGAAGGCGGCTGGTTGGTGGAATTGGATCAGAAGTGAGAAGATCAGAAAAGCACCGGTTGATTATGTCCATTTCTAAAGCGAACCGGTCAAGATGGCCCCACAAGTTTTTGATTGCCGCCTGTGTACTGTACCCTTTCCCGCAACCGTCAATAGTTTCTTGCATTTGATATGACCGGATTTGTTTATAGGGCTTTTCCCATAGCGCTGAACAATGCTTGAACGCTGAACACAAAGATGAACGGTTAGATTCCCCCAGCTTGGGAGCCTTCTTTTCTTTCCAGAATTCAAACAATTCCTTCATGGTAATCTTGGCCCGGTCAACATCCCAAGGATCACGGTTGTATTCAGAAAGGATCATCAAGCCTTCTTCCCGTGTGGCTGCATATCCCACAATGTCATAGATAGGATGCCCTTTATTATTCCAACCAACAACCTTCTTAATGATGAAGGGCCTTCGCCTGTTGCCTGATAACCGGGCAACAGTGCCGAACCCATTAGGGTTTCGCATTATATCACCTGTCCTTTCGTGGAAATGGGTATAGCAAAGCCAACCCCAGTGTGATATAATGTTCAATGGGACTTGAAACATTAACTTCAATAGGGGTTTGTTTCGCCTGACCGCTTCGGTGTTCCAGCACCGGGGCGGTCTTTTTTTTTGCTTATGTGTGGTGATCTGTTCTATAAAATGTGTTTGATTTTATTGGCCTTATAAGGAATAGAACAGATGGAACAGATGTTATATTTCTTGAACTTAAAATATAAAAAAATATATAGTAAGAGAAGAAAAAAGTATAGATACAGAATTTATCTGTTCTATCTGTTCCAAATCAAGGTTCCCCAAAAATTTTCCCATAGGTGATCTTTGTCATAGTAATTTCACCATCAGCATATTCAAGCCAAAGATCATGGACACCACAATAATAAGCCCGATAATAAGAATTTGTATCATTGATTTGTGTATTGGAATACTGCTTCAGATTGAACATAGGAAGAAAATCATCCTTGCTGTTATATGAAAACTTGTCATAAAGAGTAATTCGCTGAAGTTTATCATCATTGAAGCTGTATTCATTCAATCCATAATACAGAGTTCGGATTGGATAATATCTGCCACCTTGAATTTCGTAGTTCCATTCTTCAATGCTATCAGGTTCTCCAAGTTTGGCAATTAGTTCAGATTCAGTAATATTTTCCCCGTCCTGAACTTCATATTGGAGAGCGTCAAACACAACAGGCACCGATTCGGGTTCATTTTGATATTGTTCAGGGTTTTGAACTACTCTTGAAATACTAAAACCTAAAGCCCCTATAAAGATAATCGCAACGATCAAACCAATTTTCTTTTTCATATCCATTCTCCTTCACTTAATATCGCTTTGGAAAGCAACGGCACGGCCAAGAATGCGGATGTGGTTAAGTTCTTCACCAGTATATATTAAATCTTCATACTTGGAGTTTTCCGCCTTCAGGATCAGCAAATCCTTTTCAGGATAATAACTGACACGCTTCAGCGTGGCTTCATCTTCTATGATCACAGCGGCAATCTCCCCATCTTCAACCATATCAGCCTGTTGGATGAAAACAATATCACCATCATAGATTCTGGCCCCGATCATAGAATCGCCCCTTGCCCGTAGGCAGAAATCAGCCTGAATATTGGCCCCGGCTTCTACATACAATTCCCGTTCTTCATGGGCAACAATGGGCTTACCACAAGCGATTTCACCAAGGAGGGGAAAACGCTTGATTTCAATGGGGAACAGGTTATCAAAGAATTTCAGCTTTTCATTATCGAATTTCTGATCCTGTTCATTCCACCCCATGATATAAGCCGGGGTAGTTTCCAGAGCGTCGGCAATGGCTTTGATTTTGGATTGGGTAAGATTACGCTGGTCAAGTTCAATCTTATTTATTGAAGAACGGGATTTATAACCTAACCTTCTTCCAAGTTCATCTTGGGATAACCCCAGTTCTTCCCGGCGATTGCGGATTCTACTTCCTATTGTGGACAAATGAATGACCCCCTTTCTTGTTACTAATTATATGACGCTGTTGGCGACTTGTCAACATATTTTTAGATTTTTTAAAAAAGCTGTTGACATTCTTCCTACACGGTGCTATTATGTGGGTGTAGACAAGTTGCCTACTCAAGTTGAAGAAAGGGATGATTGCCTTATGACCAACACAGAGCTGCTGCGTGAGAAGATCGACCAGTCCGGTTATAAACTGCGGTTTATTGCCAAGAAGATTGGAATTACCTATCAGGGCCTTTTGAACAAGATCAATAATCGGAGTGAGTTCAGGGCCAATGAGATTCAGGCTTTGTATGATCTTCTTGGCCTGACGGAAGAAGAAAGAGTAGCTATTTTTTTTCGCTGTTAGGTAGGCAAATAGTCTACGCAGCAAGGAGGAAGCACCATGAATGAAGTAAGCCTGAAGCCGGTAATTGAAGAACTTGAAAGTTTGTTTTCAAAGTTCAATAAAGCCTTCTTTGAAGGCAAGCTGGAAAAGCCCGGTGATCACCGTTTCCCCGGATCATACCCGTGGGGCCTATGGATGGTGTACCAGTTGGAAGGGTTGGCAGAACGGAGCCAAAGAAGGCGGGTTCTATGAAATCAACCTTTGCGCTGAATATCTGAACCGGCCCTTTGAAGAAACCTGTGGAACCTTGCTTCATGAAATGGTTCACCTTCAGAACCTTCAGGATGGTGTTCAGGACACTTCCCGTTCCGGTCTATACCACAACAAGAAGTTTCAGGAAACCGCTGAAGCCCACGGCCTGACAGTGGAGAAAGGCGATAAGTACGGCTGGCACAAAACAGCCTTGAACCCGGAAGCCCTTGAATTTGTTCAAAGCCTTGGGAAATCTGGTTTTTCCCTTGTACGGCCAAGGATCACCGGCTTGAAGGGTTCCAGCAAGAAGAACAGTTCCCGGAAGTATGTTTGTCCCTGTTGTGGGGCCATTATCCGGGCCACCAAAGAGGTTCATGTGATCTGCGCTGAATGTGATGTTGAATTTCAGGAGGAAATCTAAATGAGAAGAAAGCGGAAAACCGTGTGGGCGTTCCTTGATGGGAAAAAGCTGGTGGATGTTGTTCAAGCCGCCCTTGACAACAACATGATGGTGGATGATTTGAAGGCCAAACTGGTTGCTGAAAACCCCGGCCATGAAGTCACCTTCAAGGCTATTTGATGGAGGGTTGAAGATGTATGCGCCTAATACCCCCCAACCTGAATATTTAATTCTGTCCCTTTCAGGTGGTAAGGATTCCACCGCCCTTGGCTTTGAATGGCTGAAGCGGCACCAGCAAGACCCGGTTACATATCCGTTGCATGAAGTCATTTACTGTGACACCGGAATGGAGTTCCCGGCAATGGTTGAGCATATCAACCGACTTGAACAGATTTTCACCGGAGCCGGGATCAAGTTTACACGGCTGAAATCTGAAAAATCTTTTGAATATTTGATGTTTGAGTATCAGCCCAAGCGGAGCAATCCTGCGTTGAAAGATAAATCTGGTTGGAGTTGGCCGGGGCCAAAAGCCCGTTGGTGTACCGAGCTATTGAAAACCAGAGTGATCAACAAGTATCTGGATGATTTACGGAACCAATACAGCATGGTTCAGCTTATTGGCCTTGCCGCTGATGAACAAGCCCGTTTGAACCGAGAGTATAACCAGAACCCCGAACATCGTCACCCGCTGGTGGAATGGAGTTGGACTGAAGCGGATTGCTTGAAGTATTGCTATGATGCCGGTTTTGATTGGGGCGGCTTGTATGACATCTTTAATCGGGTTTCCTGTTGGTGTTGTCCCCTTCAGAGTCTTGATGAATTGCGAAAACTACGAAAGCATTTCCCGGATTTATGGGCAAGGCTGCTGGATATGGAACACCATACTTGGCGAACCTTCCGGGCTGATTATTCGGTTGACCAGCTGGAAATCCGATTCGACTTTGAGGAAGAACGGCTGGCCGCTGGCCTACCAATCAACCGAACCCGTGAATTCATGTCAGAACTTCGGAAACGGCTTGAAGAAGTTGGTTTTCCACAAAAAAAAACAAATAGGAGGTTATAAGCGTGAACACCTTTGCAGAGCGTTTGAAGTACGCAATGGAACAGGCCGATTTGAAGCAATCGGCCCTTTCCGAACAGGCCGGGATTTCCAAGGCCGCGATCAGTCAGTATCTTTCCGGGAAGAACACCCCTGGCCCGGAGCGAATCAAGGCGCTGGCCGATGTTACCGGCGTGACCTTTGATTTCCTGATGGGGTACGGTAGCGCACCGGCCAAGGATGCGCCGCCCTCGGTAAAGAAGATCAGCGTGAAGGAAGCGGCCCGGTGCATGGGCAAATCTGATCAGTTTGTGAGGATCGGCCTTCAGCGTGGGCTTCTTCCCTTCGGCAATGCGGTTCCCGGCACCGGGAACAACTGGAATTACTACATTAACCCCGCCAAGTTCAGGGAGTATGTGGGCGCTGAAGCGTTCAACAGTTTCTTTGGCTTGACTGCCTAAATGAAAGGATAATAACGATGATGCGGATTGGATGCACGGTTTTGATTCTTCCCGATGCCGAATATAGCGGGAAATTTACTGGTATGACCGGTAAGGTTGGCAATTATTACGGGAGCGCCAAGGTTGGTGTGGAGTTTCCCGGCATGAAGAACGATTGTGAAAGTGGTTTGTTCTGGTTCAGCGTGGAAAAGGTGAAAGTTCTTCAGACCTCGCCTTTTGTGGAATACCTGATGAATGATGTCGCTTTTACCGCTACTTTGGCGGAAAGAACTTCCCAGATGCACCGGAAGCGTGAGCGGCTTCCCTTTCCCGATGTGAAGAAGGTTATCTTCAACGACCCTAAAACCATTGTTCTGTGGGCGGATGGCACCAAGACCATTGTTTCTTGTGGGGAGGATGATATCTACGATTATTATAGCGGCTTCTGTGCCGCTGTGGTGAAGAAGCTGTTTGGTTCCACCACCCATGCCAAAAAGGTTTTGGGCAAGGTAGTTCAGGTTCAATGATTACGCTATTCCAGCACCAGCAACAGGCCCTTGACCGGACAGAAGGCCATAACCGATGCGCCTATTACCTTGATATGGGCCTTGGAAAAACTTTTGTTGGTTCAGAAAAGGCCCTGAAGCTGAATAGCCGTGTGAACCTGTTGATTTGCCAATGTTCCAAGGTTCCTGACTGGAAAGATCACATGGTTGAAAACTATGCTATGAATCACTGTTGGATGATCTATGATCTGACCAACAAGAAGGAATTTGAATGGTTTATGGCGGCGGTTGCTGAAACCGATAACCCTACCAGAATTTGTGGTGTGATCAACTATGAACTGACCTTCAAGCGGAAGATTTTGAAAACCCTTTCCGGGTTTACGCTGATGCTTGATGAAAGTTCCTTGATTCAGAATGAGAACGCCAAGCGGTCAAAGTTCATTCTTGGCCTGAAGCCTGATAATGTGATCCTTCTTTCCGGAACCCCAACCGGGGGCAAGTATGAAAAGCTGTGGAGCCAATGCCGCCTTTTGGGATGGAACATATCAAAGGAACTGTTTTGGAAGCAGTACATTGAAACGGAATGGGTTGAAGAAGATGGCTTTTGGCGGCAGAAAATCACCGGTTACAAAAATGTTGACCGGCTGAAAAAGAAGCTGGCCGAACATGGGGCGGTATTCATGACCACCGATGATGCCGGGATTGACCTTCCTAAACGGAACTTTGTTCCCGTTAGAACGCCCCCGCCAAAGGAATATTGGAAGTTCTGGCGGGAACGGGTGGTAAGTATCAACACCGCCACACTTCAGGAATTTGAACTGGATTCAGATTTTTGGGGTTCCAATGAAAGCTATGAGCGGGAATTGATTGGTGATACCAGTTTGACCCGCCGCCTGTATGCCCGTCAGCTTTGCGGCCTATATAACCCCAACCGTTACAAAGCCTTCAGGAATTTGGTGGAGAGTACGGAAGATCGATTGATTGTGTTCTATAACTTCACAGAAGAAATGGAGCGCATGAAAGGGATTGTGAAGGCCATGAACCGCTCTGTGTCCATCATATCTGGTGAAGTCAAGGATTTGGGCGCTTACAATTTCTATTCTAATTCCGTGACATTTATCCAGTATCAGGCTGGGGCCAGAGGGGGCAACTTCCAAAAGGCCAATAAAATCATTTATTTCAGTCTCCCAGAAAGTTGGGAACTGTGGGAGCAGAGCCAAAAGCGGATTCACCGTATGGGACAGGAACGGCCATGCTTCTATTACTGGATGATTTGCCCCGGCACCGTGAGCCTGTGTTTTGGCTTCCTTCAGAATACGTTCGCGGGTTGCGA
>ENA-OPSG01001155-OPSG01001155.1-human-gut-metagenome-genome-assembly--contig:-NODE-1155-length-13564-cov-15.897106_pt1 | contig 13564 bp, 11 predicted proteins | sample MGYA00241454_ERZ501900 | MGnify/ENA primary metagenome ERZ501900 (study PRJEB25962, sample SAMEA2042225) | human gut metagenome | biome: human gut; feature: human-associated habitat; material: faeces... | reverse complement strand
ATTTCGCATTCCAAATCGGCAAAATCTACTGCTGCCACTGTACTGTTACGGAATTATCAGTTCAGAAAATTCCTATCTGCATACAGGAACAGCCACATACTTTTCATATAATAAAGATTGCACGAACGAGTGTTCCTGTGGTAGAATGGTAGTATCTGTTGCCGGAATACCGGTGGTTTCAGTATGTGGGAGATACGAGCAGAACTGTCGGTATCCGGAAACGTGAAAGGGGAACAGAATGAACAATTACGATACATTAAATCCGATGCAGCGGGAAGCTGTCTTAACTACGGAAGGTCCGCTCTTAGTGCTGGCGGGTGCAGGATCCGGAAAGACACGGGCGCTGACACACCGGGTTGCTTATTTAATAGAGGAAAAGGGTGTGAAGCCCTGGAATATTCTGGCGATCACCTTTACAAACAAGGCGGCGGGAGAGATGCGGGACCGCGTCAACAGCCTTGTGGAATACGGCGCGGATAGTGTCTGGGGCACTCTTGGCACGACGTCCCAAAGTAGCAATTACAATAAGCATATAGTTCATAATAGCGACAAAGAAGATAGAGAAACCCAAAAAGCCATAGATAACTAGACGCTTTGTTGTTTCTGAAGAAGTCTGATGCTTTGTTGCCAATGGAATGACACTGAGTTCCAGTTTCCAACCGTTATGTTCAGTCGGCATGTATTTCTCCACCATCCGCTGGATGTTATCGTTTACCACCTCTATATCCGAAGCTTCTCCGGTCCGGAACACTGCATAAAAAATATCATTTCCTCCCCATCCGGCTCCATCCTTATAACCTCCTTCTTTATGTACACTTACTACAAAGTCTGCCTTAAACATGGTATTCTCCGGAATATCACGATAAACACCACGGACAATCATTTCAGTTTTCCGCTCCAATATTAACACTTTACCTATAGGATCTGCATCACCAAAAAAACGGCGTGCAAAACTCTCGGACACAAACAAAGTATTGGAGTTAATCAAATCGTTAGGATTTCCCTTTAAAACCGGAATGCCAAAGGTTTGGAAAAAACAAGTATCCACCATAAGACACTGTTCGTCATCCGACAACAATTGATTTTCATAATAATAATTACCGTTGGCTGTGTAAGAATTTATACAAGTAGCTTTTTCCACTTCTATTGGCATATTCTCAGCCAAAGCCGCCGCTATCGGAGCAAAAACGGAATAATCATAGATATCCCCATCGTCCCCCATCGACTCACCTGTTTCCAAATTATGGTAATATGCGCGGACTATTCCTAGATTTCCAGCTTCAGGATAACATTTTTCATAACTTAACTCAAATGCAATCTGCGAGAACAACAGGATGCCAACAGTCAGCCCCAATGAAAGCGATATGACTTTCGTCACATTACTTCCACGACCGTGTAATATCGTTTGTATTGCATAATATAATTGCTTCATCGCTATCTATTTAGTTACTCAACTTTAATACTCTTTACCGGATTCTCATTAGCAATACGCCAAGCTCTAACAACGACACACACCACTATCAGAGCGATAATCACCAATGCTGTTCCGACAAAATACAACGCATTCATATCTATCGTTTCGGCAAATTGATCCAACCAAGCCTTTCCTGTAAAGTACGATACTACAATTCCTATCAAGACCGATGGGACAGCAACATACAATATATCACGGGACAGTAACCGAAGAATAGTCGAAGCTTCAGCACCATTCACCTTACGGATAGCTATTTCCTTACTGCGACGTTGTGTTTCATCATTCACGTAACCTATCAACCCCATAACAACAATAAGCAAAATAAAAGTAGAAGTAATCCATACAGAATTACGAAAACGATATACATTGCGATAGATTTCCTTCAGCATGGTATCTATCGGAATAAATTCCAATGCCTTAGTGGAATGCACCTGCTCCATGTATTCGTTCAGCTTATTCAAACTCTCATCGTATGGCTGCTTTAAACGTACATCAAAAGTGTGACTGGTATTATGACTATAAACCAAAGCCACGGGAAACTGCTTATAAAGAAAAGACGTATTGCGCACATTACGGAATACACCAACAATGGTTCCGGCTTTATCAAAATCATTCAACCGTTTGCCTACTGCCCCATCTGTCCATTTCATCAGCCGCACTACTTCTTCGTTGACCAATACATCTCCCTCATTCTGCATATCTTTCCCTTCAATAATAGTAATCCCCATGGTTTCAGCATAATTCTTATCACAAGGATTATACATCAAGGTTTCTATTCGCTTGCCACTATTATCAATCAGCCCACGAGTCCAATATTCTCCCAGAACACCATGCATAGAACGGGTGGCATTTTCCACCATGGGTTGACGACGAAGATCGTTAACCATATTCTCTGCTTCTTCGGGTGACATCCATGTTTCCGCCTCCACCAATCCTGGAGTACGGATACCCATATCACTATTAATCAGATGATGATACTGCATCAAAGATACTAACAAAATCCCCATCACAAAAGATACCCCCATAAATTGTACAAATAAAAGAGAACGCTTCCACCCCTTTTTCCCATCTGTGTAACGACGAAAAACTTGAGTGACAGGAATGCGTGAAAACAATCTTCCCGGCAGCACTCCGGCTACTATGAACAGTACAAAAACAATGAGCATCGGAACCCATAAAGTTTCCAATGTAAAGAGTGAGGACAACTGCACCGAAAGTAAATCTTCTATCAGATCTTTGGTATTGAAAATAATAAAGAGGGCCACTATAACGGACATCAATACCACAATCCCCGTCTCAAAAAGGAACATACTGAAAATATTGATTGCACTGGCACCACTACACTTATGCACACCTATACTTTTTGCCCTGCGGCTCATGGTAGCAATAGCTACTAATACATAGTTCATGATTGCCACAAAAAATATGGCAAAGCCCAAAAAACCATAAATGTAAAGGCGAGTGCGGGTATTTGAGTCATCCAAATGAATTTCGGGCAATGGCTGTGCATCATAAAAATTTCTCCATTCATCATCAGCAGAATCAGGATAATATTTTTGCATAGCCTTGTATATCTGACGATTGATTTCTTCCCTGTCCACCCCATCGCGCAAACGGAGAATAGTATAATAAATGTCATTACGCCCCCATGTTCCACCCCCTATATAACCACCTCCGGCATAAATGGGAGCTACAAAATCAAAATGATAGGCCGTATTTTCCGGAGTATCCTGATAAACGCCACGGACTGTCAGTTCATGCTGTTTATCCAAAGATAATTTTTGTCCCACAGGGTCCTGTCCACCAAAGGCATCACGAACAAAAGTTTCAGAAACGAATATGCTCCCTGCCCTTTGCAATTCCTCAGGATTCCCTTTCAATACTTTGATGCCGAAAGTACGGAAATAGCAAGTATCTACATAAGCGTAGTTTACGTCTTTCAGCTTATGACCATCCTTGAATACATTTAATGTCTCAAAATTGAAAATGACTGTAGCATTTTCAATCCATTGTGACAAATCACTGCGGAATGCTTCTGCCATCGGAGCAAACAAGCTATCATCATATCCTTCTCCTTTCTCTCCAGTCTTTACATTCTCTCCTCCTCCACGTACCAACACCAATCGGTCGGCATCAGGGTAACATTTTTCATAATTGAGTTCAAATGCTATTTGTGAAAAAAGCAGAACACCAATAGTCAAGCCTAATGAAAGCGATATGACTTTTGTCACATTGCTTCCACGGCCGTGTAATGTCGATTGTATTGCATAATAGATTTGTTTCATTACAACCACCCTTTCATTATTATTCTTTAATGTTCGCCACTACACTACCGTCAAACAAATGAATGACACGATGAGCAAATCCGGCATCATGCTGAGAGTGAGTTACCATGACAATACTAGTCCCCTCCTTGTTAAGTTCGGTCAATAGATTCATTACTTCAGCACCGTTCTTTGAGTCCAAATTACCGGTAGGCTCATCGGCGAGGATCAATTTAGGGTTAGTAACCACAGCACGGGCAATAGCCACACGCTGTTGTTGACCGCCGGAAAGCTGTTGCGGGAAATGCTTGGCACGATGACTCAAGTTCATTCGCTTTAAAATTTCCAGAACACGCTCCTTACGTTCACTAGCCTTGATTCCAAGATAAGTCAACGGTAATTCCACATTTTCAAAAACATTCAGTTCGTCTATCAGATTAAAGCTTTGAAATACAAAACCTATTACACCTTTACGCAGGCGGGTGCGTTCTTTTTCTTTCAGATTGGCTACTTCATTGCCCAGCAACTTGTAACTGCCTTCAGTAGGATTGTCCAACAGACCAAGGATATTCAATAAGGTGGATTTTCCACAACCTGATGGTCCCATAATAGCTACAAACTCTCCTTCTTTCACCTCTATGTTTACATGATTCAACGCAATTGTTTCTACTTCTGAAGTACGAAATACCTTACTTAAATTTTCAATCTGTATCATAATAATAAATTTTAATTGTTTGTTCTATTGATCTTTATTCTGATTTAATACTCTTTACTGGATTCTCACTGGCAATGCGCCATGTTTTGGAAATGACACAACTGACAATCAATATCAAGACCACGATAGCTACACATACATAATAAGGAACAAGCGAACCTACAGTCACAGCAAACTGTTCCATCCATAAACCACCTACATACCATGCCCCTAGTGTACCTGCGACTACAGCCGGGAAAGAAATCCAAAGAACATCTTGCACCAACATTTCCAATATCGCAAATGACTCAGCTCCATTCACTTTACGAATAGCAATTTCTTTCGAACGTCGCTGTAATTCATCATTAATATAGCCTATCAGTCCCATCAAAGTAATAAACAAGATGGCAATTGCCGCCAATAAAGTCGCATTACGAAATACACGAACGGAATTATAACTATCCGCCATTTTTTGTTCCAAGCTTTCAAAGCCGACTGTTTGATTAGGAAAAGCTTCGGCAGCATCACGCTTCAGTTTCTGAAGATTCTCACCAAAGGGTTCCTTCAGACGGAGATAAACAAGATCAGCCAAATCTTTGGGATGATGATGCAAGACAAACGGTTTCAGCTCTGAGTAGAATCCGCCAATATTAAAATCTTTAATCACACCTACTATTTTGACACGGCCTTCTTCTGTCTGTATACTCTTACCTAAAACATCTTTTCCCCAATGCATTCTCCGTACAAATTCCTCATTCACTGCCACCTCACCGGATTCACGAGGCACACGCCCTTGCTGTATGACCATTCCCATAAAAGCTACATAATTCTCCTGGGTAAAATCATAACGGCTGGAAAAAAGACTCGTTCCTTTCTCATCCGGTATCATCTGCCCGCTATATCCATTAGACGGATAGCTAGTTGCCGAAGTCAATGCTTCCACGTATGGAAGCCCCTCATAAAAGTGACGGGCAGCAAGCCGGGCTTTAGCATCCGGTGCATTATTAACGCCAATCACTACCCGCTCAGGATTATAACCCGGATCTTTATTAATAACATAATGATACTGGAGCATCACTACACACATCAATCCACATATAAAAGCCACTCCTGCAAATTGGATAAACAATAACGGACGTTTCCATCCTTTCTTACCCTCTGTATAACGCCGGAAAACCTGTGTGACCGGTATCTTTGAAAAAATTCGTCCCGGCAGCACACCACCAATGAGGAATAAGACAGCAGTCACTCCAAAAGGCACCCAAATACGTTCCACCGCAAAAAGAGACTCCAGTTTAGCAGCTGTAGTATCTTCCACAAATTCCCGGAAATTAAACATTAAAAAAACCATCAAAAACAATGAAAGCAAAATAATAATACCGGTTTCCCACATAAACATACCAAAAACAGTACCCGTTCCCGCTCCGCTGCATTTATGAACACCAATACTTTTGGCACGCCGGCTCAATGAAGAAATAGAAATCAACACATAATTCAATGTCGTGATAAACAAAATAGATATACCTAAAATAAGCATGATATTACGCATTCTTTTCACTTCATCATATCCACGGTACGTATCCCGAACAGGTTTTGCCATGACAGTGATTCCCAACTTATCACTTCTGGGAATATGTTGCTGTACTACCATATCAATACGCTTGTTCAATTCATCCAAATCAATATCCTGCTTCAACCGGATATATTCTTTCCAGCTGTCCCCACCGTTCCATGAATAATTTCCTATCCGGCGGCTCCAGATAGAAGGCAAGGAAATGACAGCCTTCGGTCGCATAGTACAATTCTCAGGTAAAGCAGCATACGTTCCTTTGACTGTCAACTCAATTTCCTTATTGAAACTAATTATTTTACCAATCGGGTTCTCACCGCCAAACATTTTATCCGCCAAATCTTTACTCAGGAAAATTACATCTTTTTGCTGCAATTCACGTACCGGATCACCACTCAAGACCTCAATACCCATTGTCTGAAAAAACAATGAATCAGCAGCAACTTTAAAATCATCAAAGCGGACACTCCCGTTATAAATAGGTGCCGAAACCGGCCACGAGCCTGTACTTGCCGCCGATTCCACAATTTCCGGCATTGCATCCAGTATGCCTCCGGCAGCTGCACCGATAATGAACTCACTCGGAGGAAAAGGCTCTCCATTTACTGTCCATATATTCCACAATTGGTATAATTTATCATGATCCTTAAAACAAGTATCAAAACTCTGCTCATACACAACTCTTGAGAAAAGCAGAATACTCATAGTCAGGCCCAAGCCTAACGAAACGACTTTTATAATATTAGCTCCACGTCCATGTATCAAAGCCTGAATGACATAATAAATCTGTTTCATATTTCGTGTTTTTAATTATTATTATTTTAAAAGAGAGAAGTCCCGTTTCACAACGTTACTTCCCATAAAGTGTATAAGAAACTAAAGTTTCTATAATTCGTTCTCTATAATATAAATGCCAAAACCGTGCCACGCAAACAAATAACTGATTAACAACACATTGAAAAATAGCAAAAAGAAACAGTCTGTCTAATTATTAGACAATGATGTATGATAATTAGACAGACTATGAAAACAAACAAATAGTTCTACGCTTCAAACTTATTGGAATTTGCCTTATTTTACTATCTTTGCATTATCACCTATATAAAACAAATTATTATGAAACACATTCTTTTGGCAGCCTGTGCGGTTGCCATATTAAGCGGTTGCGGTTCGCAAGGGAAACAGGCAGCCCCTACCGGAAATCCATTCCTTTCAGAGTACACAACTCCCTTCCAGGTTCCTCCTTTCGACCAAATCAAGATGGAACATTACAAACCCGCCTTTTTGCAGGGCATGGAAGAACAACAGAAAGAGATTGACGCTATAGTGAACAACCCCGAACCCGCCACTTTCCAGAATACCATTGCAGCACTGGATCAAAGCGGAGCGTTACTTCGTAAAGTCAGCACCGTATTCTACGGACTGAAAAGCGCCAATACCAATGATGAAATGGACGCACTGAGCCGTGAACTCTCTCCACTACAATCAAAACACAGCGATGACATCGCCTTAAATGAAAAACTTTTTGCACGCATCAAAGCTGTCTATGAAAATCCCGGCGATTTGGACAAAGAGCAAAAGAAGTTGTTGGAAGAAACCTATAAAGATTTTGTACGTGGAGGTGCCAACCTGGATGCCGAAAGTCAAAAAAAACTGCGTGAATTAAATAGTGAGATTTCCATGTTACAGCTCACCTTCGGCCAAAATATGCAGAAGGAAACCAATGCTTTCCAATTGATCGTGGACAAAGAAGAAGACTTAGCCGGATTACCCCAAAACCTGATTGCCAGTGCTGCCGAAACAGCTAAAGAAGCAGGCATGGAAGGCAAATGGATTTTCACCCTGCATAATCCCAGCGTCATGCCTTTCCTGCAATATGCCGATAACCGAGACCTGCGCGAAAAGATATTCAAAGGATACATTAACAGAGGAAATAACGGAAATGAATACGACAACAAGGAAGTGGTACGCAAACTGCTCAAGGCCCGTCTGGAAAAAGCCAAGCTGATGGGATATGAAAACTATGCTTCCTTTGCACTGGAAGAACGTATGGCGAAAACACCGGATGCCGTATATAAATTATTAGATCAGATTTGGACACCTACTCTGTCCAAAGCCAAAGAAGAACTGGCAGATATCAATGCCGAAATAAAGAAAGACGGAAAAACCTTCACAGCCGAAGGTTGGGACTGGCGTTATTATGCAGACCGAGCCAAGAAAGCCAAATTCGACTTGGATGAAAATCAGGTACGTCCTTATCTGAAACTGGAAAACGTACGTGACGGTGTGTTCTATGTTGCCAACAAACTGTACGGTATCACTTTCACCCAGCTGGACAATCTTCCCCTCCCTCATCCCGATGCACAGGCATTCGAATGTAAGGACAAAGACGGTTCTCATCTAGGTGTACTCTATATGGACTTCTTTTCGCGTGCCAGCAAGAAAGGTGGCGCATGGTGCGGAAGCTATCGTTCACAGACCTACAAGGACGGCAAGAAAGTGGCTCCTGTAGTAACCGTGGTATGCAACTTTACCAAACCGGCAGCCGGACAACCCGCTTTGCTCAGTGCAGATGAAGCGAATACCTTGTTCCACGAATTCGGACACGCTTTACATAATCTTTTCAAAGATGTACATTATTATGGTGTGGCTAGTGTTCCGCGTGATTTTGTAGAACTGCCGTCACAGATAGATGAGCATTGGGCTTTTGAACCGGAGGTATTGAATGTATATGCCAAACATTATCAGACAGATGAAGTTATTCCTGCCGGACTGGTTGAAAAAATGGACAAGAGTGGCAAATACGGACAAGGCTTCGCTACGGCTGAATATTTAGCTGCTTCCCTGCTGGATATGGATTATCATGTATTAAAAGAAATTCCCGATGATATGGACGTTATGCAGTTCGAAGCAGAAACATTAGGTAAGCGCGGATTGCTGAAACAAATTCCGTCACGCTATCGCACCACTTATTTCAACCACACCATGGGTGGTGGATATACTGCCGGTTACTATAGTTATATTTGGGCAGAAGTGCTGGATTGTGACGCATACGAGGCATACAAGGAAACAGGCGATATCTTTAATCAAGAAGTAGCAGGAAAGTTCCGCAAATATATCCTCACTCCCGGCTGCATTGACGATGCAATGGACATGTATGTCAATTTCCGTGGCAAAGAACCTGGTATTGATCCCTTGTTGAAGAACAGAGGACTAAAATAACCCTCTAACCCTAAATAGAATTCCTCCCCCTGCAAAAGACAAATGATTGTGACTCTTGCAGTGGGAGGATTCTCATTTTGTAGTATGATTGCGGATAGTTCTTTTTATTTTTTGTTCCAAAGCAAGAAATAATCCTCAGAGAAAGCGTACCTTTGTGCCTGTCAAATCAAAAATTAAATTATGAATCAACCTATTGCTATGAACACCACAAGAAAACATGTGGTATGGCTGGATGTCGTTCGTTTGGTAGCCATGTTCACCATAGTTTGCTGCCATAGTGCAGACCCGTTCAACTTTTACCCCGGCGAACCGCCAGCCAACATTGATGAAATCAAATTCTGGGGAGCCGCCTACGGAGCCTTTCTCCGTCCGTGTGTCCCACTGTTTGTCATGATTACAGGAGCATTGCTGCTCCCCGTACGTGGCGAAATATCCGCTTTCTACAAAAAAAGAATCAGCCGTGTATTCTGGCCGTTCCTTATCTGGAGTGTCATTTATAATTTATTTCCCTGGTTTACAGGATTGTTGGGACTTAATCCTGAAATAATCCTTGACTTTTTCCCTTATAGCGGTGAAGAAGCCGCCCGTCAGTCACTCAACGCATCATTGGGTTATATAGCAGAAATGCCTCTCAATTTCTCTTTATTAGACGTACATATGTGGTATATCTATCTGCTTATCGGATTATATCTATACCTTCCTATTTTCTCCGCATGGGTAGAAAAGGCCTCGGAGAAAGCCAAACTATGGTTTCTTGTCGCATGGGGAATAACCAGCTTGTTACCTTATTATTATCAGTTCGTATCCCCATACATTTGGGGAGGCTGTGCGTGGAACTCGTTCAATATGCTCTATTATTTTGCCGGATTCAACGGGTACTTGCTATTGGGACACTATCTGCGCAACCACGACTGGTCATGGAGTAAGATACTGTCAGTCTGTATCCCCATGTTTCTGGCAGGTTACATGGTCACATTCTTCGGTTTCCGCCACATGACCGCATTACCACAATGCACTGATGAAATGTTGGAACTGTTCTTCACCTATAATTCTTTGAATGTGATTATGATGACTATCCCCTTCTTCCTCATAGCCAAGAAAGTAAAAGTACGTTCAGAACTGATCCAGCGTATGCTGGCAAACTTGACCGTATGTGGTTTCGGCATCTATATGATACATTATTTTTTCACAGGTCCAGGTGTAGTCCTGATGCGCAATATCGGTGTTCCCGTGCCTTTACAAATTCCCGCTGCCGCAGTCGTGGCATTTGGCGTATCGTGGCTGCTTGTGGTATTCATTCGTAAAATAAGCGGCAAGAATGCTAAATACATTGTAGGATAATAAAAACAGGACATACAAATATCGTTATATAAGAATAGCCGGAACTACTTTTTCCAAGTGATTCCGGCTATTCTTATAATGCTTCATCCACTAGAAATCAAGTCAGTTATTTGAGATGTAATTTAAAGAATATGCCTCCGATAAAATATTTACCGTCATTCAGTTCAGCAATAAGATTGATATGGTCTTTCCATATTGAATAAGTTCCACCCACATTCACAGTATAAGTTGCTGTATGCAGATCTTCCGCATGTCCGGGACACACTTCCGCCATCAGATTAAATCCATTCAGAGCTTTCTGCCAGAAACCTTCGCCCTTTATGCCAAAGTAAAAGTTTATCCCTGCAGCAGGACGACTATAATGCACATCACTCATAGCTTTACCGATAACCCAAGCTACATGAACCCCCACTGTACCTATTCCACTAAATTCAACATGTTTCGTTGCCGCCAGATAATAACGTGTCAAGTAATTGTGGTTTCCGCTACCACCGCCCCCCCAATCTATGTCTCCACCTCCATTTGAAGAATGGCTTCCCGGATCATTCGCACCAATCACTACCTGAGGCGTCCAAGCCTTCCACCAGCCTTCTTTCCATGCCCTCAACCGGAAATGAAACGATCTGTCCTGATTGGTAAACCTGCCCCAAGTTTGCTGAGGCCAATAAGAAGAACCATGTATCCCCTTTACCAACGTACAAGTATATGCTACTTCCAGCCAAGGAAACAAAGTACAATTTATATAATAGTTATAGGTATAGGAATGATATTCACTTCTCACCCAATATCGGGAAAGTATATTTACATCAAGCATATTTCCTCCCAGCATAACGGTTTTATCTTTCTGCATAACGGCAGTAGGTGCATGAAGTAGTCCTGTAGTACCATAAAAAGCCTGCCCTTTGATAACATTCATTCCTCCAAAGAGTCCCCCCAGAAATATTAGAGTTCTTAATTTCACTATTCTATGAATTTTAATTTATATTTGCAGCATGAAAACAGATGTATTAAAAATACTCGGAAAAATTATTCCTACTGCTATCTTCGTCCTGTTGTTGCCATTCTCCATTATTTACATGGCAATAAGCAAAGTCTGCTCTTTCATCCGAAAATTCTTTCCCCGATAAAGCGTACCGGAAACAAGAATGCAGCTTGCAGATATCTTGTACGTGTATGTTTCTCTTTATACATTCTATAAACGAAACGCAAATTCATCTTATCAACCCAGTCCGGATAATAGTGCATCCTATTCATTGCCGTTTGGTGAACAAAGCCACCACACGTAAAGCCGATGCCTTGGTAACCCATCTTTTTTACCTTAAGCAGAAACTTTTCCTGCATCAAGGCCCCCATACCTACTATCAGAAAATCCGGATTTAATTCGACTATATGAGAAGCTTCCTTATTCATTTCAGCATCCGAAGAGAAATATCCGTTCCTGAATCCTGCTATTCTCAACCCAGGATATTGTTCTTGAAATATCTTCACAGAACACTCCACTTGTTCTTGACCCGAGGCTACGATATAGAGCGTTTTACGGCTTTCCATGAGGTAATTCAACAATTCGGGAGCAAGGGAGGTCATATCAAAACTACGTCTGGTCACTCGCTTTCCGTATACTAATCTTATGGCAGAAACCAGTAAAGAGCCATCGGCAAAAATACCATCGAATTGTTCAAATAGGGATTTGTTTTCTAAAGCTATGAGGTAAGATACGGGGTTGAGAAAGGTGTAAATTCTGTTTTTCTGAGTAACCAAATGTAAAAACAGCAATTTATCTGTTTGTATGATTTTATTAAGCAATAGAGGGAGCATAAATTAAATGATAATTTATTTTTATGGAAGTTTATAATACTTCTTCAAACAGATTATACCACCTTGTAATAACAGAATCAATTGTAAAACATTTCGCCTTACACATGGCTTCCTTTGCCATTTCTTTTCTTAATTTTTCATTCTCGATTAGCAAGCTGATGCATTACCGAGAAAGCGTTCAAGCTGTTTGGCGACTTCGGCGTATACACGAAGGAAGAGCTGGTGGCAAGAGCGGAGATCGAGTATGAGTCCTACGCAAAATCCGTAAATATCGAGGCGAAGGCGATGATCAATATCGCAGGAAAGCAGCTGATCCCGGCTGTTGTCCGCTACACAACCGTTCTCGCTCAGTCCTTAAGCGCTGTGAAGGCTGCATGCCCGGAAGCTGACAACAGTGTCCAGACAGAGCTTCTCATCGAAGTTTCAGATCTTCTCTCCGACATGAAGGTTGCCCGCGCGAAGCTCGAAGACCTGGTAGAAGAGTATCAGCACATCGACAGCATGGAAAGGCGCGCCCACTTCTGCTACGACGAGATCATCCCGGCGATGCAGGCTCTGCGTGACCCGGCAGACCAGCTTGAAATGATCGTAGACAAAGAATACTGGCCGATTCCGAGCTATGGGGATATGATCTTTGAGGTGTAAGAGACCTCTAAATAAGAATACATAGTATGACAATAAAAGCGCCGCCCTGCGGGAGAAGATCCTGCGGGGCGGCGTGTTTTTTACTGACACAGAGTCTGATATTACAGTCTTACTTCGGTCCACTAGTCTGATATTCGGACAAATTTGACGACGAAGAAGAACTTGGACTTCCCGGCACAGTCGTACTGGAAGAACCGGAACCATAGTTATAGTACGCATTAGCGCTTCCCGGTCCGGCCACGTTGCCGGTGTCTGTATAATAATTGTTATTGCTGCCTGCTGTATTGCCGCCCGGCACTGTAGTTGAAGCAGAGCCAGAACTGGAGCTTCCGGAACCTGAGCTGCTGTTGGAGTATCCAGGTCCGCCGGTCTGGTAACTGCCGGAGGTACTTGTTCCGCTGTTGGAAGTGGAAGTAGATGTACTGTTTGAAGTTCCCGGTCCACCGGTCTGGTAATTCCCAGCCGACATACCCGTATTCGTCTGGGAAGATCCGGCAGTCGTGGCTCCGGTCGCAGGGGTCGGCGAACCACCCGGCGCA
>ENA-OPSG01001152-OPSG01001152.1-human-gut-metagenome-genome-assembly--contig:-NODE-1152-length-13608-cov-6.221648_pt1 | contig 13608 bp, 9 predicted proteins | sample MGYA00241454_ERZ501900 | MGnify/ENA primary metagenome ERZ501900 (study PRJEB25962, sample SAMEA2042225) | human gut metagenome | biome: human gut; feature: human-associated habitat; material: faeces... | reverse complement strand
CCAAGGTTGACGAGGCATTCAAGGAGCGCGCCCAAGAGGCGACCTTCAAGCTTCAGAGCGGATAAGCGCCGTACCGCGCGATCTGGAAGCATATCATGAATGTTTCCTTAAAAGATTTAAAGAGAAACTACGCAAACCTTGACGTGGATTTCGACCTGTGGAAAGGTGAGAGCGACGCGCAGCCGTATATCCCGGACCTGATCAAGGACCTCCAGGATAAAGGACTTGCATATGAGAGCCAGGGCGCTCTCGTTGTTGATATCGCCGAGCCGACCGATACCAAGGAGCTTCCGCCGTGTATCGTGAGAAAATCCGATGGCGCGGCCCTCTACGCGACTTCCGATCTTGCGACCATCGTTGAGAGAGAAGAAGATTTCAAGCCGGATCACTATATCTACGTAGTGGACAAGCGTCAGGAACTCCACTTTACACAGGTCTTCCGTGTCGCAAAGAAGGCAGGGATCGTTCCGGCAGACCGGAAGATGGATTTTGTCGGGTTCGGTACCATGAATGGAAAGGACGGAAAGCCGTTTAAGACGAGAGAAGGCGGCGTTATGCGTCTTGAGAACCTGATCCGCGAGATCACAGAAAAGATGTATGAAAAGATCACAGAGAACCGTACAGTATCGGAAGAAGAGGCAAAAGCAACAGCGAAGATGGTCGGAATGGCTGCGATCAAATACGGAGACCTCTCCAACCAGGCAGCAAAAGACTATGTATTCGATGTAGACAGATTCACTTCTTTTGAAGGAAATACAGGTCCGTACATCCTGTACACCATCGTTCGTATCAAATCAATCCTGAACAAGTACAAAGAATCAGGAAAGAGTATGGACGATATCAAGATCCTTTCGGCTACAAGTGAGAGCGAAAAGGCTCTGATGCTGGAAGCTGCGAAGTTTGGCAGTGTGATGGAGAATGTATACGAAGAACTTGCACCACACAAGATCTGTGCATATATTTATGATCTTGCAAATGCATTTAACCGTTTCTACCATGAGACAAAGATCCTGGCAGAAGAGGATGAACAGAAGCAGAAGAGCTACATTGCCCTTCTTACACTGACAAGAGACATTTTGACAACCTGCATCGATCTGCTTGGATTTGAAGCACCGGAAAGAATGTAAAAATGCAGAAGCATCAGAAGTAATGACAATACGATAAAGAGGCGAGGACATATGACAGAGAAATTGTTTTACACAGACAGTCACCTGCAGGAATTTACTGCGGAGGTTGTGTCCTGCCGCCCGTGTGATAACGGATATGAGGCAGTTCTTTCAAGAACTGCCTTTTTTCCAGAAGGCGGCGGTCAGGCAGCAGATACCGGAGTGATTGACGGGATCAGAGTATATGATGTACAGGAAAAAGGAGAACAGATCTTTCACTATCTGGAAGGAGAACTGGAAGAAGGAAAGACCGTGACCGGTCAGATCGACTGGGACAAACGTTTTTCACGGATGCAGCAGCACAGCGGAGAACATATCGTATCGGGAATCGTTCATGCACGTTTTGGATATGATAATGTGGGATTCCATTTGAATGATGAGCTGTGCACTCTGGACTTAAGTGGTCCGCTCACGAAGGAGGAGCTTCGCGAGGTGGAAAATGCGGCAAATGAAGCGGTATTTGCAAATGTACCGGTTCAGATAAGTTATCCGTCCAAAGAAAAATTGAAGACGTTGGATTACCGCAGTAAGATAGAGATTGACGGACAGGTGCGTATCGTGACGATACCGGGATATGACGTGTGTGCCTGTTGTGCACCGCATGTGTATTTTACCGGAGAGATCGGTCTTATCAAACTGGTGCAGAGTCAGAATTATAAAGGCGGTATCCGGATCACTATGCTGTGCGGAAGAAGGGCACTGAAGGATTATCAGCAGAAAGAAGAAAGCGTGAAGGCGATCATGGGAAGCCTTTCAGCGAAGGAAGAATTGATTGCTGAAGCAGTTGAACGCGTAAAAGAGGAATGTACACAGCTGAAGAGTGAACTTGCAGAGACAAGATATCAGATTCTTGAAGCACAGGCAGAAAAAATTCCGGAGGGACAGAAAAAGGTCTGTATTTTTGATAGCAAATTAAGTGGGAATGAACCACGTGAGCTTATGAACCTTGTACTGAAAAAAGGAACAGAAGTATGTGCGGTATTTGCAGGAAACGAAGAGAGTGGATACCGTTATGTGATCGGCAGTGAGACAGAGGATGTGCGCCCGTACAGCAAGATTCTCAAAGAACAGTTTGACGGAAGAGGCGGTGGAAAACCGGTCATGGTACAGGGTTCTGTAAATGGAAGTGAAGAGGCAATCCGAAAAGTTTTTGAGTAAGAGAAGGCGGAGATGAAGAATGCGAGACAGGAAAACAGGGAGAATTATCTGGTATTTGTTCAGTGCGGTTCTGATCAAATGGGGTGTGGAGATCGCAGTAGCGACATTTGCACTTTCCTGCGGTCTACGCAGCAATATGGGAATTGGGGCAGTCTCTTCGATCATCACGATCCCAATGATTGTGTGGATCTACCGGAAAGATCAGGGACGCTATGAAAAGCAGCAGGAATCCTGGTGGAAATATAAAGCGGCTTCCCGATATGGAATGTGGCTTGTTATGATCGTCGGTGCAGTGACTGCGTGTGTGGCGATGAATGATATCGTCATGCTGATGAATATGCAGAGGATCAGCCAGGTTTATCAGAGCACAGAGCAGATCATTTACAGTGCACCGCGTTGGCTTCAGCTGGCGGGAGCCGGGATTCTGGCTCCGGTCGCAGAAGAGCTTGTTTACCGCGGGATGATCTACCGGCGGATGCGCGAGAGCCTTACCGCTGTGCAGGCAGGTGTGTTTGTATCCATTTTGTTCGGTGTCGGTCATGGAAATCTGCCACAGGGACTTTATGCAATGGTACTCGGACTTCTGCTTGCCTGCATTTATGAGAAATTCCGGAATATTGCAGCTCCGATCCTGTTCCATATTGTTGTGAATATTACGTCATTATTGCTTTCGTGGTATGGGGGCTTTGAATGGATTCTGGGAACAGAGGGAAAAGCAGTTGGAATTACTGTATTGGCTACGTTGATTACTGTTATAATTTATGTAAAAATAAAAAATATAAGACAAGAAATACGATAATTAACTGAAAAATACTGAAAAAGTTTACAAAATAAATAATATCTGACAATTTCTGTAAAATTAGGGGTTTACTTTTGCGGACAAATGCTGTATAGTGTTAAATCATAAAAGCAACAACAAAACCGTTTTACAGAAAGGGCAGGTTATATGAGCGTAATACAACAAAATACAGAACAAGGCTTATACAGCCCTGATTTTGAGCATGACAACTGCGGGATCGGAGCTGTTGTGAACATCAAAGGGCAAAAGAGTCATGATACAGTCGCAAATGCGCTGAAAATCGTAGAAAATCTTGAACATAGAGCTGGCAAGGATGCCGAAGGGAAGACAGGAGACGGTGTAGGAATACTGTTACAGATTTCGCACAAGTTCTTTACAAATGTCTGTCGTCCCCTCGGCATCTTTTTAGGTTCTGAGAGAGATTACGGTGTGGGAATGTTTTTCTTCCCACAGGACGAACTGAAAAGGAATCAGGCAAAAAATATTTTCGAAGTCATTGTCGAAAAAGAAGGACTGAAATTCCTTGGATGGAGGGAAGTGCCGATCCGTAAAGAGATCCTTGGAAAGAAAGCACTCGAATGCATGCCGTGCATTATGCAGGGATTTATCGAACGACCGAAAAAAGTAAAACAAGGACTGGATTTTGACCGCAGACTTTATGTGGTAAGAAGAGTCTTTGAACAGAGCAGTGATGATACCTATGTAGCATCCCTGTCAAGCAGAACCATCGTGTACAAAGGAATGTTCCTTGTAAAACAGCTCCGGATGTTCTTTGAAGATCTGCAGAACCCGGATTATGAATCTGCAATTGCAGTTGTACATTCCAGATTCAGTACAAACACTAATCCCAGCTGGGAAAGAGCACATCCGAACCGTTTCATCGTACATAACGGAGAAATCAATACCATTCGTGGCAATGCAGATAAGATGCGGGCTAGAGAGGAAAACATGGAATCCGAGCATCTGGAAGGAGAGCTTTATAAAGTCCTTCCGGCAATCAATACCGCAGGTTCCGATTCTGCCATGCTGGATAACACGCTGGAATTTATGGTGATGAGTGGTATGCCGCTTCCGTTGGCAGTTATGATCACTATTCCGGAGCCATGGGCACAGAATGCAACGATGTCACAGAAGGTCAAGGATTTCTATCAGTATTACGCAACGATGATGGAGCCATGGGACGGACCGGCATCCATCCTGTTCTCAGATGGAGATATTTTAGGAGCTGTACTTGACCGAAATGGACTCAGACCTTCCAGATATTACATCACAGATGATGACACACTGATCCTTTCTTCTGAGGTTGGTGTTCTGGATATCCCGCCGGAGAAGATCGTAGTCAAAGAAAGAATCCATCCAGGTAAGATGCTTCTTGTTGATACCGTTCAGGGGCGTGTTATTGACGACCAGGAACTGAAAGAAGAATATGCGGCAAGACAGCCTTATGGCGAATGGTTGAACAGTCAGTTGGTCAATTTAAGCGATTTAAAGATCCCGAATCAGAAAGTACCGCAGTATTCTAGAGAAGAATGCCAGAGACTGCAGAAAGCATTTGGATATTCTTACGAAGAAGTGAAGACTTCTATTTTAAATATGGCAATGAATGGAAGCGAAGGAATCGGAGCCATGGGTATCGATGCACCACTTGCCGTTCTTTCTGAGCAGCATCAGTCTTTGTTTGGATATTTTAAACAGTTATTTGCACAGGTAACGAACCCGCCGATCGACGCGATCCGTGAAAAAATCGTGACTTCGACAACGGTATATGTCGGAGAAGAAGGAAACCTTTTGGAACAGAAAGAGGAAAATTGTCATGTACTGAAGATCAATGATCCGATCCTGACAGATACCGATCTCCTGAAGATCCGTAACATGAAAGTCGACGGTTTCCGTGTGGCAGAAATTTCTACTACTTATTATAAAAACTCCAGCCTGGAAAAAGCGATCGATTATCTGTTTATCCAGGTAGACCGTGCAATCCGTGAAGGCATGAATATCCTGATCTTAAGTGACAGAGGTGTGGATGAATATCATATTGCGATCCCGTCCCTGCTTGCAACCTCAGCGGTTCATCAGCATCTGGTAAGAACTAAGAGAAGAACAGAGGTTGCCATGATCCTTGAGACCGGAGAACCAAGAGAAGTACATCATTTCGCAACGCTTTTGGGATATGGTGCATCTGCGATCAACCCGTATCTTGCACATGAATCGATCAAACAGCTGATCGATACAGATATGCTTCAGAAAGATTATTATGCAGCAGTCAATGACTATAATGAAGCTGTTATAAGCGGAATTGTCAAAATTGCATCGAAGATGGGAATTTCCACGATCCAGTCTTATCAGGGATCCATGATCTTTGAAGCGATTGGATTAAAACCGGAATTCATTGAAAAATATTTCACCGGAACTGTCAGCCGTGTCGGTGGTATCGGACTGGAAGAAATTGCAAAAGATTATATGGCAAGGCATTCCGAGGCCTTTGATCCGCTGGGACTTTCCGTAGATCTGACGTTGAACAGTGTGGGACAGCACAAGTCGAAGAGCGGTGGTGAAAAGCATCTGTACAACCCGAGAACGATCCATATGCTCCAGCAGTCCACAAGGCGCGGGGATTATGAAATGTTCAAGCAGTACACGCAGATGGTTGATGAAGAATCCAAAGGAATCACACTCCGTGGACAGATGGACTTCAATTATCCAAAGAAAGGAGTTCCGCTTTCAGAAGTAGAGAGTGTGGATTCGATCGTGACCAGATTCAAGACCGGTGCAATGTCTTACGGATCAATTTCAAAGGAAGCACACGAAACCCTTGCCCTTGCAATGAATGCACTGCACGGTAAGTCAAACTCCGGTGAAGGCGGAGAGGATATCGAGCGCCTTGGAACCGACAGAGGCTCTGCAATCAAACAGGTTGCCAGTGGACGTTTTGGTGTTACAAGCAGATATCTTGTCAGTGCAAAAGAGATCCAGATCAAGATGGCGCAGGGAGCAAAACCTGGAGAAGGTGGACATCTGCCTGGGGGAAAGGTTTACCCTTGGGTAGCAAAAACCAGACATTCTACGCCGGGTGTGGGACTGATCTCACCGCCGCCGCATCACGATATTTACTCGATCGAAGATCTGGCACAACTGATTTATGACTGTAAAAATGCAAACAAGGATGCAAGAATTTCTGTCAAACTGGTATCTGAAGCCGGTGTCGGAACGGTTGCAGCGGGTGTTGCAAAAGCAGGAGCCGGACTGGTTCTGATCTCCGGTTATGACGGAGGTACAGGAGCAGCACCGAGAAGTTCTATCCATAATACCGGACTTCCGTGGGAGCTTGGACTTTCTGAAACACATCAGACACTGATCCAGAACGGACTGAGAGAAAGAGTCCGTATCGAGACAGACGGTAAGCTGATGAGTGGTCGTGATGTGGCGATCGCAGCACTTCTCGGTGCAGAGGAATTTGGATTTGCGACGGCACCGCTTGTAACCATGGGGTGCGTAATGATGCGTGTATGTAACCTGGATACCTGTCCGGTCGGAATTGCAACCCAGAATCCGGAACTGAGAAAGAGATTTGCCGGAAAACCAGAATATGTCATCAATTTCATGCGTTTTATCGCGGAAGAATTAAGAGAATATATGGCAAAACTTGGCATTCGTACTGTGGATGAACTGGTGGGAAGGACAGACCTTCTGAAAGTGAGAGATGTGCCGACATCCAAACGTGCCGCAACACTGGATCTTTCCAGAATCCTCAATAATCCGTATGCAAAAGAGAAGAAAGGCATGATCTTCAATCCGAAGAAAGTCTTTGATTTTGAACTAAATAAAACACTGGATGAAAGAGTTCTGGTAAAGGAACTTCTTCCGTCACTGGAAAAGAAACAGAAGAGAATCCTGGAGCTGGATGTAAAAAATACAGACCGTACATTCGGCACAATCTTCGGTTCTGAGATTACAAGACGTTATCCGGACGGACTGGAAGAAGACAGCTATGTGCTGAAATGTAAGGGCGCAGGCGGACAGTCATTCGGAGCATTTATACCAAAAGGTCTGACACTGGAACTGACCGGTGACAGCAATGATTATTTTGGGAAAGGACTTTCCGGTGGTAAACTGATCGTTTATCCGCCGACTGGTGTGAAATTTAAAGCTGATGAAAATATTATTATTGGTAACGTAGCGCTTTATGGTGCAACAAGCGGAAAAGCCTATATCAATGGTGTGGCAGGCGAACGTTTCTGTGTCCGTAACTCCGGAGCAACAGCAGTTGTAGAAGGGGTCGGTGATCATGGATGCGAATATATGACTGGTGGACGGGTTGCAATTCTTGGCAAGACCGGAAAGAACTTTGCAGCAGGTATGAGTGGCGGTGTTGCCTACGTTCTGGATATGGACAGTGATCTTTATACAAAAGTCAACAAACAGATGGTTAATATCGAAAAAGTAACATCTAAGTTCGATGTATCTGAATTGAAAGGTATGATCGAAGAACATGTAGCAGCAACCAATTCCGAGACGGGAAAAGAAATCCTGGATCATTTCAAAGAATACCTGCCGAAGTTTAAGAAGATCATTCCGCGTGATTACGAGAGAATGCTGACCCGCATCCTTCAGCTGGAAGAAAAAGGTCTCAGCAGCGAACAGGCAAAAACCGAAGCATTTTATGCGATCAAAGAAGGAAGATAGGAGGCCAAAAACGTGGGAAAAGCAACAGGATTTATGGATTATGACAGACGCGATGCAGAGTGCGAATCTCCAAAAGAGAGAATTAAGCATTTCCGGGAATTCCACACGCCTCTGTCAAAAGAAGAGCAGGAAATACAGGGCGCCAGATGTATGGCATGCGGCGTCCCGTTCTGCCAGGCGGGACAGATGATCGCAGGGATGGCAAGCGGCTGTCCTCTGCATAATCTGGTGCCGGAGTGGAATGACCTGATTTATCACGGCAACTGGGAAGAGGCATATTACCGGCTGAAAAAGACAAACAATTTTCCGGAATTTACTTCCAGGGTATGCCCGGGACTTTGTGAGGCGGCATGTACCTGCAACCTGCACGGAAGCCCGGTGACGACTAAAGCAAATGAATATGGGATTATTGAAAATGCTTACGAAAAGGGATATGCAAAAGCATGTCCGCCGAAAGCGCGTACCGGCAAAAAGATAGCGATAATCGGTTCCGGACCTTCCGGTCTCGCAGTCGCAGATCAGTTAAATAAACGAGGACATCTGGTAACAGTATTTGAGCGGGAAGATAAGCCGGGTGGACTTCTCCGCTATGGAATCCCGAATATGAAGCTGGAAAAACAGTTCATCGACCGGAAACTTGCAGTAATGGAAGAAGAAGGCATCCGTTTTGAAACTGGATGCAATATTGGAAAAGATAAGAAATCTGCAGAACTTCTGAAAGCGTTTGACCGGGTGGTGCTTTGTTGCGGTGCATCCCATCCGCGTGATATAAAAGTACCCGGAAGAGATGCAAAAGGAATCTACTTTGCAGTAGATTTTCTGAAATCAACTACGAAATGTCTCTGGAAAAATGAGATGCAGCTGAAAGAAGGCGAATATATTTCTGCAAAGGGCAAAAATGTAATTGTCATCGGTGGTGGCGATACGGGAAATGACTGTGTTGGAACGTCGATCCGTCATGGTGCAAAATCCGTTCTTCAGCTGGAAATGATGCCGAAACTTCCGGATGAGAGAAGCGCTATGAATCCATGGCCGGAGTGGCCGAGAGTCTGCAAGACAGACTATGGTCAGCAGGAAGCAATTGCTCTCTGGGGACATGATCCGAGGGTTTATCAGACAACGGTAAAGGAATTTGTCAAAGATAAGAATGGAAATCTTTGCAAGGTGGTTCTTGTGAAACTGGAAAGCAAGAAGGATGAAAAGACCGAACGTATGATGATGGCAGAGGTCGCAGGAAGTGAGTACACGGTAAATGCAGAACTGGTGCTGATCGCAGCGGGGTTCCTCGGAAGTGAGGATTATGTGACAAAGGCATTCGGTGTGGAAGTCAATGAGCGCACGAATGTTAAAACAGCTCCGGGTGAGTATAAAACGAATGTGCCGAATATATTTACGGCAGGAGATATGCACAGAGGACAGTCACTGGTTGTGTGGGCAATCCGGGAAGGAAGAGAAGCGGCACAGCAGATAGATCTGGATCTGATGGGGTATACGAATCTGTCAGTACAGTAATTAGTGGCGTTTGATTTTATGAAGGCGTAGCCCGCCGCAAGGTGTAGGAAGTGGTTCCTGCACCTTGCGGCGGGCTACGCCTTTAATGAAAATGTGCAATAGATTTATTTTTCAGGTACAATTTCTAACCAGTAACCGTCTGGGTCTTCGATGAAGTAGATGCCCATGGACTCATTTTCGAAACAGACGCAGTTCATTTCTTTATGGTGTGCGAGGGCGGCATCCATGTCGTCTACGGTGAAGGCGAGGTGGATTTCGTTGTCGCCGAGGTCGTATGGGCGGTCCATGTCGCGAAGCCAGGTGAGCTCGAGCTGATGAACGGAGCTTCCATCACTGAGGTAGACGAGCTTAAAACTTCCGTCAGCAGCATCTTTTTCGCGGACTACGGTGAGTCCGAGTGCATCTTTGTAGAATTGAATTGATTTTTCAAGGTCACGTACATTTAAGTTGTTATGGTTGAATTTGAAATTCATAGTGGAATCCTTCTTTCTTATTTAGTATTCTAGATTTATTGATTATGAAGTCAGTTTAGCATAAATAATAAGGATTACGCAAGGAATGGTTATTAGGAGTGATAACGAAAATATCAGTATATTATGATACCCTAGTAGAATATTACAAAAATGTTAAATTGTATTGCAAAAAATAGAAAAATGGTATATAATCGACCACAGGGTTAGGAAAATAATTAGTAAAAAATATAGGATGGGTGATTATGAGAAAATTTAAACAAGCATTTTTGGCATCTGTTCTTGCAAGTTCAATGGTAGTTACGCCAGTATTTGCAGATGATGTCAGCAATCTGCAGAATAGTAAAAATGCAGCACAGAGTGAAGTGAATTCTCTTCAGTCAGAATTGCAGACACTAATTGAAAAAATGAGTAAGCTGGAAGATGATCTGGTGTCAACAGGTCAGCAGATCACACAGGCACAGGATGATCTTACTGTTGCTAAAGAAAAAGAACATCAGCAGTACGAAGATATGAAGAAGCGTATCAAGTATATGTATGAAGAAGGCAACTCGACTGCGATTGAGACTCTGATCAGTGCTGAGAATTTCTCAGACTTGCTTAACAAAGCAGAGTATGTTCAGAACGTACATAGTTATGATAGAAAGCAGCTTCAGGAATATATTGATACCAAGCAGCAGATTGCAGATCTGAAAGCACAGCTTGAAGAAGATCAGGCGAATCTGGAGTCTATGCAGTCTGATTATGAGGCAGAGCAGACGACGCTGAGTAATACGCTGGAATCTAAGAAAGAAGAAGTCGCAGATCTGGATCAACAGCTTCAGGCAGCTGTAGCAGCAGCTGAAGCAAAGAGGCAGGCAGAAGAAGCTGCAAAGGCAGCAAAAGCAGCTGAGTCAACAAAGTCAAATTCGACCGTTGCATCGACAAGCAACAGTGGTTCACAGACTGTAGGTAATACAACAAATAACAATGGTAATAACAACACAACCGTTACACCGAGTGCACCAAGTACGCCAAGTACACCAAGTACGCCAAGTACCCCGACAGTGACTCCGGATACAAGTAATAATAACAGCAGTAGTGATAACGGTGGAAGTACATATGGCAACGGAAGCGCTATTTTAAGTGCAGCAGCAGCATACCTTGGAGTTCCTTATGTATGGGGCGGTACTTCGGGAAGTGGTGTTGATTGTTCAGGTCTTGTATACCTGGCACATCAGGCATGTGGTATTCCAATTACACGTAACTCATACAGTCAGGGAAGTGGCGGACAGGCAGTGTCAGACCCGCAGCCGGGTGATGTTGTATGTTACGGAGGACATGTGGGAATCTACGCAGGAGGCGGACAGATGATTCATGCACCGCAGCCGGGTGAGGTCGTATGTTATACAAGTGTTGATTATGCATACCACTGGTATAGAAGATACTGGTAAGAATAAGATCTAAATAGAAAGTAAAAGATGCAAGTAAAAAAATTTTTTTACTGAAAAAGCTCAAAAACGTACAAAATAAAGGAATTTTCATTTGGTAATCAACCATTTGAAAATTCCTTTTTTGATGAAACTATTTTGTTAATTTTAGAAAAATTTCTTTTTTCTACGGCGTCCTTTACAATAAGGGCAGGATTCACGATGTCTCTTCTGATAGAAAACTTTATCAGCTGGACTTAACGGATATTTGTGTTCAGAACTTCTTTTACAATTCCACCAAACCTTTTGTGAATATGTATCTAATATTTCATCGGGATTTACAAGGCAATAGTTTGCAATAAAATCCCAATCTTCCATTAAATCAGGATGAAGCGCGGCAAAGGATGTTTTTCCAGGAAGTGCTTTACGACCGGAACAATAAGGACAATCTGCTTTACCATTTATAACATCGATGATTCGAGCAGGATAATTACCGTGACAAGTAGGACAACAATTTATTGGCATCACTAGAGCTGAAAGATAAGATGAATTGGGACTATTTTATTTTGTTGATTGCAAAAACAGGAATGAGATTTTCTGAACTAATTAAGCATTTGCCAGAGGATAAGCCAATTTTTGTTGATGGGGCAGTATACAACTCAACAGTAAACAATATACTTGCAAGACACTGTAAAGAATGCAATATACCAGTAATATCAATTCGTGGATTGCGGCATACGCATGCGTCTTTGCTGCTGTTTACAGGTGTATCCATTGCTAGTGTAGCAAGAAGATTGGGACATTCGAGTATGACAACAACACAGAAAACATATTTACATATTATTCAGGAATTGGAAAATAAAGATATTGATTTAGTTATGCGTTCATTATCAAGTTTAAGTTAACGAATTACACGGCTTACGTTGATTAAGAGTGATAAGAAAATGATCTGATTTATTTATACAAAAATTGGTATAGATAAGTTGGGTCATTTATTGTGCAGTATATTTGATTATGGTAATATAAAGATATGAATTTTCCAAAAGAAAAGAGAATGAAAATGAGTTTAACAAGCACAAGCAAATTTGTAAGTTTAATTTTACGTCACAAACCAGAAACAATTGGAATCCAGTTGGATGAACATGGCTGGGCAAATGTAGACGAGCTGATTGCCGGAATTTCAAAAACCTGTGAATTTAACAGAGAAATACTGGAAGAAATTGTACGGACAGATAACAAACAAAGATTTACTTTTAATGAAGATAAAACAAAGATTCGGGCAAATCAGGGACATTCGATTCCTGTTGATGTAGAATTACCAGCAGCAATACCGCCTGAAACGCTCTGGCATGGAACTGGAGAAAAATATGTTGCATCCATTGATCAACAAGGATTGATTCCAAAGGGTAGGTTATATGTGCATTTATCATCAGACGCAGCTACAGCTACGAAAGTCGGATCACGTCACGGAAAACCAGTGCTTTATATCGTAAAAACAAAAGATATGTATGACGATGGATATTCATTTTTCTTATCAAAAAATGGAGCATGGTTAACAAAAGAAGTCCCCGTAAAATATTTAATCAAAGAACAGACAGAAAGATTGCTGAACAGATAGGAACATTCCGGAAAGGTGAGTACTGCCGGGTGTGCGAGCTCCTTGAAAAAACGATTTATGGAGAGGAAGAACTGGAAGAATATGAGAAACGTACACTGAACCGGTTCATGAAAAAACTTACTGTTCCGGGCGAAAAATGTAATCTGAAGATGCGGATGAATCTGCGCTATGCATGTTTCAAATTTCTAGGTATGTAAAAAGAATCACTTATCAGAAAAATAAAACAACAGGAGGAAACTAAAAATGGAAGTAATACGCGCAAAAAGTGCCGGATTCTGCTTTGGTGTAAAACGCGCTGTCGATACAGTATATGAGCAGGTTGAAAAACAGATGGGAAAACAGATCTATACTTATGGTCCGATCATCCATAATGAAGAGGTTGTAAAGGACATGGAAGCACATGGCGTAAAAGTCCTGCACAGTGAGGAAGAACTGAAAGGTCTGGAAGAAGGACTGGTGATTATCCGCTCTCATGGTGTTCCAAAGAGAATCTGTGACCTAATGGATGAAAAAGGCATCGAATATGTAGATGCAACCTGTCCGTTTGTGAAAAGAATCCATAAGATTGTTGCCGAAGAAAGTAAAAAAGGCAGCCGGATCATTATCATTGGTAATCCGGATCACCCTGAGGTTGAAGGAATCCGGGGCTGGGCAGGAGAAAATGTAACCGTTATAAAAAATGCAGAAGAAGCAGAAAAATTTGAAAATACTACATCCGAAAGAATTTGTATTGTGTCGCAGACGACATTTAATTACAATAAATTCAAAGATTTAGTTGAAATTATTTCAGAAA
>ENA-OPSG01001151-OPSG01001151.1-human-gut-metagenome-genome-assembly--contig:-NODE-1151-length-13626-cov-18.734286_pt1 | contig 13626 bp, 9 predicted proteins | sample MGYA00241454_ERZ501900 | MGnify/ENA primary metagenome ERZ501900 (study PRJEB25962, sample SAMEA2042225) | human gut metagenome | biome: human gut; feature: human-associated habitat; material: faeces... | reverse complement strand
CCCGCCATTAATGGCAGCCATCGAAAAACGTCAAAAAGAAATTGCTGACGGCCTTGCTTCCGCAGAACGAGCACATAAGGACCTTGACCTTGCAAAGGCCAGCGCGACCGACCAGCTGAAAAAAGCGAAAGCGGAAGCCCAGGTAATCATCGAGCAGGCTAACAAACGCCGCTCGCAGATTCTGGATGAAGCGAAAGCTGAGGCAGAACAGGAACGTACTAAAATCGTGGCCCAGGCGCAGGCGGAAATTGAAGCCGAGCGTAAACGTGCCCGTGAAGAGCTGCGTAAGCAAGTTGCTATCCTGGCTGTTGCTGGCGCCGAGAAGATCATCGAACGTTCCGTGGATGAAGCTGCTAACAGCGACATCGTGGATAAACTTGTCGCTGAACTGTAAGGAGGGAGGGGCTGATGTCTGAATTTATTACGGTAGCTCGCCCCTACGCCAAAGCAGCTTTTGACTTTGCCGTCGAACACCAAAGTGTAGAACGCTGGCAGGACATGCTGGCGTTTGCCGCCGAGGTAACCAAAAACGAACAAATGGCAGAGCTTCTCTCTGGCGCGCTTGCGCCAGAAACGCTCGCCGAGTCGTTTATCGCAGTTTGTGGTGAGCAACTGGACGAAAACGGTCAGAACCTGATTCGGGTAATGGCCGAAAATGGTCGTCTTAACGCGCTCCCGGATGTTCTGGAGCAGTTTATTCACCTGCGTGCTGTGAGTGAGGCTACCGCTGAGGTAGACGTCATTTCCGCTGCCGCGTTGAGTGAACAACAGCTCGCGAAAATTTCTGCTGCGATGGAAAAACGTCTGTCACGCAAAGTTAAGCTGAGCAGATATTCAATTAAAACAAAAAGAAATAGAAGACGCGATAGCGATTCCATCCGAAGCGATTGTCCCCGAAATGGGTAAAAATAAAGTATTTGTTTATCGTAGCGGAGTTGCAGACCCTGTAGATGTTATTATAGGACTCCGTACCGAAGCCGAAGTACAGATTGTACGAGGATTGTCTGTGGGTGATACCATCCTGACATCGGGTACACTGCAATTACGTAAGGGAATGCCTGTGGAACTTCAGGCCATTAACTAACAACTAAAAAAATACTTTTATGAATATTTCCGAACTTAGTATCCGTAGGCCTGTGCTTGCCACCGTGCTTACCATCATCATATTACTTTTCGGACTGATCGGTTACAATACATTGGGAGTCCGCGAATATCCTTCGGTAGATAATCCGATCATCTCTGTTACCTGTAGTTACTCGGGTGCCAATGCCGATGTAATCGAGAATCAGATAACCGAGCCTTTGGAACAAAACATCAACGGTATTCCGGGAATCCGTTCTTTGTCCAGTGTCAGCCAACAAGGGCAATGCCGTATCACAGTGGAATTTGAATTATCCGTCGATTTGGAAACTGCCGCCAATGACGTACGTGACAAAGTGTCCCGCGCACAACGTTACCTGCCACGCGACTGTGACCCTCCTACTGTATCCAAGGCTGATGCCGATGCAACGCCTATCCTGATGGTAGCTATCCAAAGTGACAGCCGCTCTCTGTTGGAACTGAGTGAAATAGCAGACTTGACCGTAAAAGAACAACTGCAAACCATTTCGGATGTAAGCAGCGTATCTATTTGGGGAGAAAAACGTTACTCCATGCGCCTATGGCTCGACCCCACCAAGATGGCAGGGTATGGCATTACTCCGGTAGATGTAAAGAACGCGATAACCAATGAAAATATAGAACTCCCCTCGGGCAGCATTGAAGGTAATACCGTAGAATTGACCTTACGCACCATGGGACAAATGCACACCGCTAAAGAATTCAATAACATCATATTAAAAGAAGTAGGCGGAAGAGTGGTCCGTTTCAGCGATATCGGTTACGCCGAACTAGGTCCGGCAGATATCAAGAGTTACATGAAAATGAACGGAGTGCCGATGGTAGGTGTCGTTGTCATTCCACAACCCGGTGCCAACCATATCGAAATCGCCGATGCCGTATACCAGCGTATGGAGCAGATGAAGAAGGACTTGCCCGACGATGTGAAATACAGCTATGGCTTTGACAACACTAAGTTTATCCGCGCTTCCATTGATGAAGTAAAAAGTACGGTGTATGAAGCGTTCGTACTGGTTATCATCATCATTTTCCTGTTCTTGCGCGACTGGCGCGTGACACTGATTCCCTGCATCGTGATTCCGGTTTCATTGATCGGAGCTTTCTTTGTGATGTACATAGCAGGTTTCTCCATCAATGTGCTGACCATGCTGGCGGTGGTATTGTCCGTAGGTTTGGTAGTGGATGACGCCATCGTTATGACAGAGAATATCTATATCCGCATAGAACGAGGTATGCGTCCGTTCGAAGCAGGAATAGAAGGGGCAAAAGAAATTTTCTTCGCTGTTATCTCCACCACTATCACCTTGGTGGCAGTGTTCCTGCCCATCGTATTTATGGAAGGAACCAGCGGACGTCTGTTCCGTGAGTTCAGTTTCGTTGTGGCAGGTTCGGTCATCATTTCTTCCTTTGCCGCATTAACGTTCACCCCTATGCTGGCAACCAAGCTATTGATAAAACGGGAAAAACAGGGATGGTTCTACCAAAAGACAGAGCCTTTCTTTGAAGGTATGAACCGCATATATGCCCGTTCACTGAACGCTTTTCTTAAAAGACGCATATGGGCAATACCTGTTACAGTGATTATGTTGATAGCCATCGGAGTACTTTGGGTCCAGATACCCGCTGAAATGGCTCCGATGGAAGACCGGTCGCAAATAAGTATCAATACCCGTGCAGCCGAAGGCGCCAGCTATGAATACATCCGTGATTATACGGAAGATATCAACAATCTGGTAGATTCTATTATACCCGATGCCGAATCTGTAACCGCACGTGTTTCCAGTGGCAGTGGAAATATACGTATCACATTGAAAGATATCAAAGATCGTGATTACACCCAGATGGAAGTTGCCGAACGTATCTCACAGGCCATCCGCAACAAGACGAAAGCACGTGCCTTTGTGCAACAACAGTCTTCTTTCGGCGGACGGAGAGGAAGTATGCCCGTACAATATGTACTACAAGCTGTCAGTATAGAAAAACTGGAGAAAGTATTACCGGCTTTTTTAAGCAAAGTATATGACAACCCTACTTTCCAGATGGCGGACGTGGACCTGAAGTTCAGCAGCCCGGAAATGAGAGTGAATATTAACCGTGATAAGGCAGGTACAATGGGAGCCACCGTGCGTGATATAGCCGAAACACTGCAATACGGTCTCAGCGGACAACGTATGGGCTATTTTTATATGAATGGAAAACAATATGAGATTTTGGGTCAGATAAACCGCCAACAACGTAATACACCGGCCAATATCAAATCTATTTACATACGAAGCGACAAAGGGGAAATGATTCAATTGGACAATCTGGTAGAATTTGTAGAATCCGTAGCTCCTCCTAAATTGTACCACTACAACCGTTTTATTTCCGCTACCGTATCTGCCGGACTGGCAGATGGAAAGACCATCGGACAAGGCTTGGAAGAAATGGATAAAATCGCCGCCCAGACTTTGGACGAAACTTTCCGTACCGCCTTGTCGGGAGACTCCAAAGACTATCGGGAAAGTTCATCCAGCCTGATGTTTGCTTTCATTCTGGCATTGATACTTATCTATCTTATTCTGGCGGCACAGTTCGAAAGTTTCAAGGACCCTTTCATCATCATGCTTACCGTTCCTCTGGCCATTGCAGGAGCACTGATTTTCATGTATGCCGGTGGCATTACCATGAACATATTCAGCCAGATCGGTATTATTATGCTGATTGGTCTGGTAGCAAAGAATGGTATCTTGATTGTGGAATTTGCCAATCAGAAACAAGAATCCGGTGAAAACAAGATGCAGGCCATACGGGATGCCGCTTTGCAACGCTTGCGCCCTATTCTCATGACAAGTGCCTCTACCGTATTAGGCTTGATCCCGCTGGCATTCGCAACAGGAGAAGGCGCCAACCAACGTATTGCCATGGGTACGGCTGTTGTGGGAGGAATGTTAGTATCTACTTTCCTGACCATGTATATCGTACCGGCTATTTATAGTTATATATCTACCAACCGAAACGTTAAAACAGAAACTGTATGAAACGAATCATTATAACTTTATGTATCTGTACTGCATGGGTGGCTTCCACCTATGCGCAATATCCTTATACGCTGAAAAAATGTCTGGAGGAAGGACTTGCAAACAATTATTCCATACGTATCACCCGTAATGAAGAACAGATCAGCCATAACAATGCCACATTAGCAAATGCCGGTTATCTGCCGACTGTTGATTTGTCTGCCGGATATACAGGAACGTTGGACAATGCGGATACCAAGAGTAGAAGTACAGGCACTACAGCCAGTGAACGAAACATCTACGACCAAACCTTAAAGGCCGGACTGGATGTAAACTGGACTCTGTTCGACGGATTCAATATCAGCACCACCTACAAAAAACTGAAGGAACTGGAACGCCAGGGAGAAACCAACACGCGTATTACCCTTGAAGACTTCATAGCGGGACTCACTGCCGAATACTATAATTATGTACAACAGGAAATACGTCTGAAGAACTTCCTTTACGCTGTGTCTTTATCCAAAGAACGCCTGCGCATTGTAGAAGAACGATACCATATCGGTAATTTTTCCCGGCTGGATTATCAACAAGCCAAAGTGGACTTCAATGCAGACAGTGCACAATATATGAAACAACAGGAACTGGTGGTTACCTCACGTATCAACCTGAACGAGTTAATGGCCGTACAGGAAGTCAACCGACCGCTACGTGTCAATGACTCCATTATAACAGTGAATGATGCGCTGAATTACGCTGAATTATGGGAATCCACCCTCAAGACGAATGCCAACCTGCTGAAAGCTGATCAAAATACAACAATTGCCCAATTGGATTACCGTCAGGTTCTATCCCGTAATTATCCCTATGTAAAATTGAACGCCGGTTATGGCTATACATTCAACAAATATGAAACAAACGCCACCAGCCGGAGAAGCAATTGGGGACTAAACGGAGGAATTACCGTAGGCATTAACCTATGGGATGGTAACCGTCGCCGTGAAAAGCGCAATGCCAGCCTGCAAATACGTAACTCGCAACTGGAAAGAGAACAGCTGGAATTGGGCTTGAAAGCGGATTTAAGCAATCTGTGGCAGGCCTATCGCAATAATTTACGTTTATTAAATTTGGAACGCCAGAATCTGGTTGCCGCCCGTGAAAACCATGAAATAGCCAAAGAACGTTATCTGTTGGGAGATCTCTCCGGTATCGAGATGCGTGAAGCCCAAAAGAGCCTGCTTGATGCGGAAGAACGTATTTTGTCTGCTGAATATAACACCAAAGTCTGTGAAATTTCCCTGCTCCAACTAAGTGGAAGAATAACGAAATATCTCGAATAATCGTTATAGCCTTTACTTATAGCTTGTAATTCAGGGCAGTTATCCGTACCTTTGCACACAATTATCACTAAATATGTTGTAAAAAGATATGGGATTATTTATCAAGAAGCCTTTTGCTGCATTACAAGCCGAAGCCAATGAATCTGGAAACAAGACCCTGAAAAGAGTCTTGGGACCATGGAGCTTGATCGCATTAGGAGTAGGTGTTATCATCGGTGCCGGATTATTCTCCATCACCGGAACAGTAGCCGCAGGATACACAGGGCCTGCCATTACTTTATCTTTCGCCATAGCGGCAATAGGTTGTTGCTTTGCCGGTTTATGTTATGCCGAGTTTGCTTCCATGATACCTGTAGCAGGTACCGCTTCCAATAGCGCTCAACACACCGCAAATATCGGGGGGCGTCACACCGCTTTCGCGGCATTCTGTTCACATAGCGCGGAAAGCCGCCATATACCACCTCGCCATGGCACCAGGGGCCGATGCGCAACACGCAGGGCAAGCCGGTTTTCCGGCAAAGGGATAGAAAATGGGCAAGATCCTTATCCCCGCTGAAATCGAATACCCCTTCCTCCGGCTCATGGTAGTTCCAGAAAACATAAGTGGAAACAACCGTGATCCCCGTATCCTTCATCTTGAGCAGCTCCCGCTCCCACATCTCCCGCGGCAGGCGGCTGAAGTGAAGCTCGCCTGCAATGGGCAAAAACGGCCTGCCGTCTTTGGTGAAATAGAGGTTGTTCGCGCCATACCGGCTGGAAAGATTGCCAAAATGAAAGCCCATCTCCTTGACCTTCCTTGGCACACAATTAAAATGAAACGCCAGCATTTCATAAATCTCCTTTCTTCCCTATCCAAAATCATGTGTAATCAGGCAGCCTACGCCCGTTCCATCCAGAGCACAAGCGCTTCTCCCGGTAAAAGCTCCAATTCAATGGTATCCGCCCGGACGGTACGCTGGTACCGCAAATTCGTTGGCGGCGCAGAGGCGGCCATTTGGGCCATGCCGCAAACTTTTACAGAATTCTTGATTTGACTTCTTTTCATAGACATTATACAATATCCAAAAGGGCAAACCTTTCAAAAAACAATTGAAAACTTTCGAAATCCTGCCATAAAAATGGGGATAGAACTATGAAATCCGATGAAACCGGCGTTTTAAACAAATCTGATCTATATTTTTCATCGCCGTCGCCAACAGCCAAGAGGCTTTATTACTATCTCATCAGCGCGGGGCACTTTTACTGTACGGCAAACTATCATTTAATCCGCAAAAATTATGACAGCCTATTGGTCACACATATCATAGACGGCAGCTTTACCTTTGTCGTCAAAGGGCGCCATATCACCGCGAGGCAGGGCGATACCGTCCTTCTGGATTGCTTCCATCCGCATGAATATTATACCAATGACAGCTTCGAATCCATCTGGGTGCATTTTAACGGGCCGGATTGCCTCAACTGGTATCACGAAATCATCCGCAACGAAGGGAATTTAATCCAATCCGGCAATCCGGAGCAAATTGAGGGTTTGATCTTTCGCCTATATGACGGCATTCGAACGGCAGACGCCACCCCCGAAATCGATTTATCGTTGGAGCTTTACAGGCTGCTGGCGGAGTTTGCGCGCCCGCTGCGAAGCGAAGAAAACAGCCTCCACTACGAGGCAAATATCCGCGACGCCAAGCAGTATGTCAACGAGCATTTAAATCAAACCATTCGTGTCGGCGATCTTGCTCAGGCAGTCCATATGAGCCCCTCGCATTTCTCTCGGGTTTTTAAACAACAAACCGGTTTCTCTCCCTATGATTATGTGTTGGTATCCCGGCTAAACCGTGCAAAGGAATATTTGCAAAAAACAAAGCATATCGTTCCTTATTATCAATACTGCCATAAGGTCCGCCTTTGAGTTGAGCATTGGCCGTACGACCATCATCGAAATTAGTTGTTTTGATTTGGGCCCAATTATAACTACCAGCTGTACGGAATGTAAAATCCTTCAAGAAATCAATGTCCACACCGGCATTAACACTAAAAATACGACTAAGTTTTCTATTTATTATAGCATCGTTGGTTATCAATGGGTTATACACATCATATTCGTTACTGAAAGTACGGAATTCGGTATTTAACTCTTCATTAATAAGCTGATCATCAGTAAACAGGATTCCGCCAGTTTCAGGACGCAAAATAGCTTGTTTTAATCCGGAATAAGAACCTCCACCTAATGTTTTGGCGTAATTAAAAGAAGAATTCATATCAAAACGTACATTTTTCCATAGCTGGGAATTTACTTTAGTACGAATCGTATTACGGTAATATCCGTGATTTTTTACGATACCGTCTTGCGACATATTATTGTAGCTTACCAATACTTGAGTTTTTTCCGTTCCGGTAGAAAGAGATAGATTATGGCTTTGAGTAAGAGCACTTCCACCAAAAATTTTATCTTGCCAGTCTATTCCGGAACGTCCGCCATAAGTTTGCTCTATATCAGACCATGCTCCCGTATAAAATCCATCATCCGTATAATCCCCTCCAAACATACGTGCATACTGGTTCATTTCTCCGGCAAGAGTCCACCATTCATACTGATATTTGGCATACTGTTCAAGATTGAGCAAATCCAGTTTCTTGCCCAACCAATCCACAGATACATAGCCGTTGTAATTCACAGTTGTCTTGCCACTACTTCCACTTTTGGTCGTAATAAGAACCACACCATTTGATCCACGCGCTCCATAAATAGCTGTTGTCGAAGCATCTTTTAAAATATCAATAGTCTTAATGTCATTTACATCAATATTCTTCAAACCATCTTCCGACTGGAAGCCATCAATAATATAGATAGGTGTAGTAGACTGAGTAATGGAAGTACCTCCACGAACGGTAATATTCACTTCAGCCCCAGGAGCTCCGTTCTGTGAAACAATATTCACTCCGGCAGCTTTTCCTGCTAGCGCTTGAGCCGCATTAGTAACAGGAACTTCCGCTAAATCTGCACCGGTAACTGAAACAGAAGAACCGGTCAAATCACGTTTTTTCACTACTCCATATCCTATAACAACCACTTCTTCAAGGGTTTTAGCATCCTCTTTCATCACAATTTTGAAAGAAGATTTTCCATTTACACTTATTGTTTCAGTTACATACCCCACATAACTGACAATCAAAGAAGCATTACTTGAGACATCATTCAATATAAAATTTCCATCAAAATCCGTAATAGTTCCATTAGTAGAACCTTTGACCATCACCGTAGCACCTATTACAGGCTCTCCTTTATCATCAACCACCACGCCCTTTACGCTACGACCTACCTGTTGTACGATGGCTACCTCTTTCGTTGCGGAAGAAATGGCAGACTTTTCAGAAAGAATAATATTCTTATCCAAGACTTTATAGGTCGTATTTGTTCCGGAGAAAAGCTTCTTTAAGACTGAAAAAACATTCTCATTCTTGACATTCAAGGTTACTTTACGTTTCAAATCGACCTGCTTATTATTATAGAAAAAGGTGAAATCCGTCTGTTTTTCAATTTCGGTCAGGACTTCAGAGACCGTCCGAGTCTGAGAACTGATGTTCAACATGGTTCTCTGTGCATAATTATTGCTAGCATATAACAAGCTGGCAAAACTGAAAAGAACAAAAAGAGTTATTTTCAGAGACAAAGGCAGTTTACATACTGGTTTCTTCATTTTCGTAAATAGATTTAATTTTAACTTCATAATTTGATTACAGATAAAAAGTAGTGTGTTTTTTCTGTAGATTGTTTTACGTAGGATGTTTCAACATAGCTTGTTATTTTTAAAAGATTAATAAACTTCTATTTTCTGTTTTTCTTGATGAATATTATTACTTTCTGCATACTTAAATTTTATATTTGAAGATACGCTGATATATTCCAGAATTCGTCCCAAGCGTTGTTTCTCAAGTACACCGGTAAAAGAGGCTTCAAAACATTTGGGATTCTTTACTACGAAATCCACATCAAAACGTTTAGATAGCATTTTAAGAACTTCCTTAAATGGAGTATCACGAAAAATAAGTTTTCCGTCTTTCCAAGAAGTGATAACCTCTACATCTGCCTGATCAATTTTTATTTGTTGCTGTGCAGCAGTATAAACAATTTCCTGTCCCGGCTGAATTTCCTGTTCCGTCCAATTACTTTTCTTATTTTCATATGCCATGGCAATGCTTCCTTCCACCAAAGTTGCAGTTATTGTTTTATCATCAGCATAGGCTTCCACATTAAATTGGGTACCATAAACTTTTACAACAGCTTTCTGCGGCGTTCGGACCATAAAAGGCTGACGGGAATTCTTTGTTACCTCAAAGTAGGCTTCGCCATTCAATTGGACATTACGACTTTTTTCGTCAAAGTGAGAAGGGTAAACAATAGTTGAATTGGAATTAAGAATTACATGAGTTCCATCCGGCAAAATAGTAGAAGTTATCATTCCCGGATTAGTACGAATCTCTATAAAATTCACTTTATTCTGCTCATTACCATTCATCCATAAATACAAAGTAGACAGTAGCAAAGGTATGGCAAGAATAGCAGCGGCACGTTGTGCCCATCGCCCCCATTGTAGCTGTCGTTCCCTTCTTATCCTGCCTCTGACTTCCTTCAAAGCAGCCCGTGCATCAGTCCGTTTTAAGGTATCCATTGTTTTTGTGGCAAAAGAAAGATAATAAATCTGTTTGGCCAGCTTTTTATTTGCTTCGGAAGAGATAATCCATTTTTCAATCTCATCTTTCTCACTTAGAGTCACTTCTCCTTCAAAATAACGGAGTAAAAGCGCTTCATCTATTCGGGTATCTGAATTTATCATAATGTCCTTTTATAATAAGTCTAACCAAGATCAAAAGTTCCTAAACCAAAAACTGTTTTTTTTGAATTATTTTTCGAATAGGTACTTTCATGATTAAAATTATGTATTTTTGCAATAACATTTTCTTCTATAATCTATGGAAACCACAAATGATAATTTGATAGACAAGCAACTGTATATATCCATGCAACAGGGCAATAAGAAGGCATTTGATACTTTATTCATCAAATATTATGCTATGCTTTGTGCTTTTGCCCGCAGTTTTGTTTCATTAGAAGATGCAGAAGAAGTGGTTCAAGATACCATGTTACAGATATGGGAAAATAGAAAAACAAATCATATAGATTCTTCTGTTCATCATTATTTGTTCAAGGCAGTAAAAAACAAATGTTATACCTTAATGACCAGAAATTCTCTTCGATTCCAAATAGAAAATATACTCACTCCGGACATACAGGAACTATTCGAAGATCCTGATTTCTATATTATAGAAGAATTAACACAAAAAATAGAAAAAGCAATACTTAATCTTCCAGAATCTTATCGGGTAGCTTTTGAAATGCATCGTTTCCAAAACAAGACCTATCAGGAAATTGCAGAAGAATTAAACATATCTTCCAAAACGGTAGATTACAGAATTCAACAGGCACTAAAACAATTACGGAAAGAATTAAAAGACTACTTACCCTTACTCCTATTCTTTTTTGCCCCTAAATAGGAACCCGTACATCCTATTATATCCTTGTACCCTATCACTTCATAACTGATATGATGATAAGAAGTGTTTCTGCCGGGAATATATGCCTCTCCAAAAGTTGTGTCAATGTTCCCAACGCTTTACCCCGAAACAGGATGGTAAGTTCTTATCTTTCTGATTATGTTCTCCATACAAAACGCTCCTTTTTACAAAAATACAAAATAGGTGCGATAAAATATTACCCTATCCGTCTAAAGACATCTATAACCTAAGAATACGGCAATTTTTCTAACTATATAGATTTCAAAGAAACATATTTCTTATTCCTTCAGCAAGTTTACAAAAAAAGTTGGAAGACAATATGCTCTCATGCCCTCATTAACGATGATAATCATCTCATTAACAATGCACTATATTATGAGTGTATCATCTTTATGCTCTCATAAATGCCCTCATGCCCTCACAGTGTTTACTTTCTCACACAGACGTATATTACTTACTATCAGATACATACATTAATATTTATCTATTTCCCGAAATTCAAGAGACAGCCGTTTTTCAGGCTTTTTCTCTTCCATGTCATGCCCAATGCAGCCTTTACGGATTTATACCGATAGCACAAAGCATATCTCCCGATTATACGATACAAACATAGGGATGTAGTTACGCAAGGATAGGAACAGGTTTACATCAAAATTCCTTCATGATTGCTCAACCAAACTACAGGGCCGACGCATTAAAAATTATTGTCCTGCAAAAGTTGTGACAAATAGTTTTCATCCCATCCCGCTTTTAGTCTTTTCAGATTCATACTTCCTTTTGTTGTTTTCTCATTCTTAAGCATGATAAGCGCCATCTTTGTTGCCACCGAGAAGTTTCTGGCTGCATTTTTTACCTTTTTACTGTAGTCTTCTCGAAAGGTAACATCCAGTTGCCAATGAAGATTATTCCCAATAGATCAATGCTGCCTGATGGCAGATGCAATCTTCTCAGGTCGGGTATTATCAAGTGAAGTTACATAGTATCTGACCTCTTGAGTATATTCCCCTGTTGCGACTATTGTTCTTTCCGACTTTATCCTTACAACAGACTTCAACCCCACAAGTTTCTTCTTGAACATTTTCTCCATTATAGATCCATAACTGACTACAGTACAGTTTCTTTTCTCAATCCTTCCATATCCGGCATTTTTCCGACACATGCCTGGTGACTCTATTGATTATTTCATCTCTATCCTGATAATAGTCAATGATTTGTTTAGCCGGTTGATAATTTTTTTTCCTACGGGTGAATCTAGAACCAGCATATCGTTTTCTTCTCCTCTCACGGCGCAATTCGTGGAATCCGATGAATAAACGTCATCGTGAATCGGTAGAGTAAGACGGAATGTCAATTGAGGAAGGACAAGCATGTTCGAACGGTTTACCGACCGTGCACGGCGCGTGATCGTGTTGGCGCAGGAAGAGGCGCGTACTCTCCAGCACAACTACATCGGCACCGAACACCTGCTGCTCGGCCTGATCCGCGAAGGTGAGGGGGTCGCCGCCAAGGCGCTCGCATCCAAGGGAGTGACCTTGGACGACACCCGCAAGCAGGTCGAGGAGATGATCGGCAAAGGCAATGCCGCCCCCAACGGGCACATTCCCTTTACTCCGCACGCCAAGCAGGTGTTGGAGCTGAGTCTGCGCGAGGCGCTGCAGCTCGGTCACAGCTATATCGGCACCGAGCACATCCTGCTCGGCCTGATCCGCGAAGGCGAGGGCGTGGGCACCCAGGTGCTCATCAAGATGGATGTCGACCTGGGCGAACTGCGTTCGGCCACTATCGACATGATCCATGGCAACAGCGGCGGCGCCAATGCCTCCGGCAAGGGCGATCTGGCCAACGCCGGCGGCGTGCAGGACAAACGCAGCCAGACCGGTTCGGCCATTCTGGACCAGTTCGGGCGCAACCTGACCGCCGAAGCGGCCGAGGGCAAGCTCGACCCGGTGATCGGGCGCACCAACGAGATCGAACGTGTCATGGTCGTGCTGTCGCGCCGCACGAAGAACAACCCCGTGCTGATCGGCGAGCCGGGCGTCGGCAAGACCGCCGTCGTCGAAGGCCTCGCGCAGAAGATCAACGCCGGCGACGTGCCGGAGACGCTGAAGGACAAGCAGGTCTATTCGCTGGATCTGGGCTCCATGGTGGCCGGCTCGCGCTACCGCGGCGATTTCGAGGAACGCCTCAAGAAGGTGCTCAAGGAGATCAAGACGCGCGGCGACATCGTGCTGTTCATCGACGAGATTCACACGATCGTCGGTGCCGGTTCGGCGGACGGCGCCTTGGGCGCGTCTGACATGCTCAAGCCCATGCTGGCTCGCGGTGAGCTCCAGACCATCGGCGCCACCACCACCGACGAGTACCGCAAGTATATCGAGAAGGACGCCGCCCTGGAGCGGCGCTTTCAGCCCGTTCTGGTACCCGAACCCGATCAGGACACCGCCCGGGCCATCCTCCGGGGCCTGCGGGACCGCTATGAGGCCCACCACCGCCTCCAGATCACCGACGAGTCCATTGACGCCGCCGTGGCCCTCTCCACCCGGTACATCGGGGACCGCCACCTGCCGGACAAGGCCATCGACCTCATCGACGAGGCCTGC